>CEAR01001334.1_pt1 | contig 30982 bp, 20 predicted proteins | sample 557461 | NCBI WGS metagenome assembly CEAR01 (sample SAMEA3182075, study PRJEB8094) | gut metagenome | biome: human; feature: gut; material: Stool; isolation source: human stools | place: Canada | collected 2012-03-14
CCTTTCGGTCTGCCGCCCGCTTTAAAATAATCGTTGTCGTTATATCTGATGCCTGACGATGATCGTATTATTTTTGTCCGGCATAGAATTTCAGGCGTTATCCTCCTGCTTTTCGTGAACGAAAATGCGGATAGGCGTGCCTTCGAAGCCGAACGACTTCCTTATCGTGTTCTCTATATACCTCTTGTAAGAGAAGTGCATAAGATCTGAAGAATTCACGAAAAGAATGAACGTCGGCGGGCAAACGCCGTCCTGAACGCAGTAATAAATTTTGAATCTTCTGCCGTTTTTCGTCGGCGGTTCGTTGGCGCGCACAGCATCCGAAACAACGTCGTTGAGCGTGCCGGTGGTTATGCGTTTGTTCGCGTTTGCATAAACCTCTTCGCAAAGCCCGAAAATTTTGTTCGTTCTCTGACCGTTTTTCGCGGAGATGTAAACCGACTTGTAGTAGTCCATAAACGCGAGGTCGCATTTGAGTTTGTTTTCGAATTCGTTGATCGTGTGGGTGTCCTTCTCCACCTTGTCCCACTTGTTCATAACGATGACCGACGGCTTGCCCTGTTCGTGGACGTATCCCGCGATTTTAACGTCCTGCTCGGTAAGTCCTTCCGACGCGTCGATGACGATAAGGCAGACGTCCGCGCGGCGGATCGCGGCGAAAGACCTTAAAACGCTGTAATATTCGAGGTCCTCGTTCACGGAGCGTTTTCTTCTGATTCCCGCCGTGTCGATGAGCGTGTATTTCTTTCCGTCCACTTCGAGCGGCGTGTCTATGGCGTCCCTCGTCGTGCCGGCGATGTCCGAAACGATAGTTCTGTCATAGCCTAAAAGCGCGTTCGTGAGCCTCGATTTGCCCGCGTTCGGCTTGCCGACGATCGCGATTTTAAGCCTGTCGCCGTCATCGTTTTCTTCCACGGGTTTGAAATAAGAGCATACTTCGTCCAGAAGATCGCCCAGACCTTTGGACTGCTCGGCGGAAATCCCTATCGGCTGCCCCAGACCTAATTCGTAAAAGTCGAAAAGAACTTCGACCTTGTAATTATCGAGTTTGTTCACCGCGAGAACGATCGGCTTGCCCGATTTGCGCAGGATATCCGCCACGTCGTAATCCGCGGCGGTAAGCCCCGTTTTCGCGTCGCAGAAGAAAATCACGACGTCCGCCGTTTCGATGGCTATCGTCGCCTGTTTTTTGATGTGCGTCCACATTTCGTCCTGCGATTTGATTTCTATTCCGCCCGTGTCGATGAGCGTGAACGTTTTGCCGCACCATTCCGCGTCGGCGTAAAGTCTGTCGCGCGTGACGCCCGGCGTGTCCTCCACAATGGATAGTTTCTGACCGGTTACCTTGTTGAAGAACGTCGATTTTCCGACGTTCGGTCTGCCGACGATCGCCACAAGCGGTTTGTTGTTGTTTGTCATAAGTTACCTCGTTTCCGCCTTGATCGGCGAGTAAAACCCCGTCTATAAGTCGATTAATCGGTTGTTTTGCCGTTTGGCTACCCGATTATTCGGCTAAAAGGTCGTATTTTTTGTTTAGTTTTTCGAAAATCGCGTCGGCAATCCCTTCGCCGCCGAACGGTTGCAGATTTTCGACCGAATTTTTCAACTTCTCGTATTTTTCCGAGCCGCCGAGCGCTTCCTCGATGAATTTAACGCAATTCTCCGCGTCGAAAATTCTCATCGCGTCGCCGACGCGGGAAACGTAATGCTCGGCGATTAATTTTTCTATCGTGTTCGCGGAGTGCGTTACCACGATCGGAACGTGGAAAAAGGCAGGCTCGAGTAGTCCGCTGCCGCTTTTGCCGAGATAGAGGTCGGACGCGGCGATATATTCGAGAATATTCTCGCAGAACTCGAACGGATAAAACGCGGTATGTCCTTTGGTTTTAAGCGCGTCGAGCCGGTTTTTCAGTTCGGGGTTCTTGCCGCAGATCGCCACGAGATTTATCGGCAGATCTTTTTCCACGATAAGCCCGCTGATCTTCTCGGTTAAGCCTATTCCATAGCCGCCTTCCATCAAAAGAACGGTGAAACGATCGTCAAGCCCCAACTTTTCGCGGAGTTTTTGTTTGTCGCGTTCGACGTGAAACGCCTCCTCTCTTATCGCCGTGGGTACGAGTTTCAGATTGTCCTCGTTGAACCTGCGCGGAAATTTTTTAAGCGCGCGGTCATAACCCTCTTTTATCGAAATCGTGGCGAGATCGCACGGGTAGCGGAACATCGCGTTTAAGTGCGCGTCCGGACCGTACATAACGGTGAGCGGTTTTCTGTCGAGCCGCTCGGCGTAATAATTCGTCGCCCAGTGAGTGGAAACCACGCAGTCGGGGCGAAGTTCGCGCATGTGCGCCATAGAGTCCTTAAACAAATCTTTATAGAGTCTGGACATGACGAACCAACTCGCGATCCTGCTGCCGAAAAGGTTCATGCAGGCGATATTGAGATAGCCGTAAAAATTGCATTTGTTATAAAGGCGGACCTCGTTGCAAAGCCTTTTTTCAAACTTCGCCATAGCCTCGCTGCCCGTTTCCTTGAAGAAATCGGAACGAATGACTTCGCAGTACTTTCCGTATTTTTTCTCAAAAGCGTCCGCTATGGATTTTTCCGCCATAATGTGTCCGAATCCCGCTTCTACGAACGGGAATACGACTCTCGGTTTACGATCGCTCATTTTTTCGCGTCCTCCTGTCCGGAAGTTTTCTTTGCCTGATTTATTCCCTTTTCCGCAAGAACTATAACGAATATAAGGAACGAAATATAATAAGGTACGAAGTATAAAATATCGAACATACAAATCGTTGCGAAAGCCCCGATAAAACACAGTATGTAAAATTTACCGTCGTATTTTTCTTTAAGCGTTCTTCGGCAAACGTCGACGACGGCGTAAAGAACGGCGGCGATTCCGAAAATTCCGCCCGAGCCTAACGCCTGAAAAATAAAGTTGTGGAAAAGCGCGCCGAAAATGTTGGATGCGGTCGAATCGTTGTGATAAGGATAAGCGAACCCTACGCCGAAAATCGGTCTTTCCGTGAAATAGTTCACCGCGTCTTTCCAGATCGTCCATCTTCCGTTCAGCCCCGGACCTTTGCTCGGGAGAAGATAATCGAGCAACGCCGATTTCCCGTTTAGCAGAAGGATAACGAATAATATCGCGCCCGCCCCGACGAACGCGCCGAGAACGGATAAAAACAACGTTTTCTTTTGCAATTTTATGGCGGTTACTATTGAAAGAACGATGAAAAGCGTTCCGCCGACGACTATAGCCGTTCTCGAAAGGGTGAGCATTATCGAAACTGCGGCGAACAAAGCGAGCAGTTCGTAACCGAAATAATTTTTCGTGTTTGAAATTTTATAAAACACCGCCGGAAGCAGAAAAGCGATCATCGCGCCCGATTGATTGCTCATGCCGCAACCGGTGACGATATATGTTTTCCACTGTCCTATCGAATCGAAAAAGTCGCCCGAGCGCATGCAACGCCGCCAGTTTTCGGGTAAAAATTCAAACGGCGGAAGCAAATTAAGAACGTACACGTAAACCACTTCGAGCGAAATTATCAGCGCGACGCCCGAAAACAACGTCATCGCGTAATCGAAAAGTCCGTCGAATCCGTCCACGATTCCGGTAAGAAGCAGATACAACCCCAAATATGAAGCCACGCCGATCAGCCCGAACAAAAGGCTTTCGCCGTACCGGTTGCTTCCGGCGGGTATCGCGCCCGATAAAATCATCGAAAGCGACAACGCCGCGAGCGGCAGAATCGATTTCGCGCCGCGGTAATTTTCCTTATGTTTCACGCATCTGAAAACCATGCACGCAATGAGAATCGCGCCGCATATAACGAGCGTAATTATCGTGGACGTTCTGAAATAAAAATCCGAAACGCCCTTCGGCCACGTGCTGTTCTGGGTGGAAACCACGAAAATGGCGAAAAAAATCACCGTGAGCGAGGGGCGAACGTCCTTAAAAGCGATGAGGAACGCTCCTCCCGTAAGGGCGAAGAGAATTAGTCCGACGAGATCGAGGGCGAAAGCGTGAAAAAAGAACGCCGCCGCGCAGACGATGAAAACGAATGCCGGTTTTGTCGCGAAATCTTCTATTTTATTCGCGAATTCCTCTATTTTATTTTTATATTCCGATATCGTCTTTTCCATAAATTTCCGTTTCGACGTCAGGAGTGATCCGATTTTTTTTGCGTAAGTATTCCCGTTCGGCCGCTTTGAACGTCGGCGACCGTTAAGGTTATAATTACACATTATATTTATTCTACTATATTTTTAAATAAAAAGCAAACAAAAGCGAATAAAAACTTTTGACATTATGTCTGGCGTCGTTGATTTTTTTTGCCGGAAAGGCGATTCGACGGGCGCAACGTTTATAAAAACGAGCGATTAATCGACTTATAGACGGTTTTTTGCGAGATAATGGAAAGGGGCGGCGGCGTTTTTGAACAAAAAAACGCCGCCGCCCCGCAATGATTGATTTTTTTAGCCGAGAGAGATTGCGTCAGGACTCGCCAAAACGCCGTCGTTTCCGGTTTTTGTCGTGTTCGAGATACTCGGCTGCTTTGATTAAAACAAGCCGACGATTTCGCCTTTTTCGTTTACGTCGATGTTTTCGGCGGCAGGTCTTTTGGGAAGTCCCGGCATCGTCATAATGTCGCCCGTCAGGACCACGATGAATCCCGCCCCTGCGGAAACTTCCACGTTTCTGACCGTTATTTTAAATCCTTCCGGCGCGCCGAGAAGAGCGGGATTATCCGAAAAACTATACTGCGTTTTTGCTATGCACACCGGCAACCGCGAAAATCCGAGCGCGTTAAGCGTTTCGATTTGTTTTTTCGCCTGCGGAGTTATCGTAATTCCGTCGCCGCCGTAAACCTTTTTAACCACCGCTTCGATTTTTTCTTCAATCGGATCTTCGTCGCGATAGCAGAAAGTGAAGTCGCCGCGTTCTTCTTCGCAAAGCCTTACGACTTCGCGTGCAAGCGCTTCGCCGCCTTTTCCGCCGTCCGCCCACACCGTGGACAAAACCACGTTAACGCCGAGTTCGCGGCATTTTCCGATGATGAAATTTATCTCCGCGTCCGTGTCCGTCGGGAAGCGGTTTATCGCCACCACGCACGGCAGTTTATAAACGTTTCTGATGTTGCTCGCGTGCCTGAGCAGGTTGGGCGTTCCTTTGCCGAGCGCCTCGAGATTTTCCGTCCCGAGTTCGGTTTTTGCAAGTCCGCCGTGCATTTTCAGCGCGCGCACCGTCGCCACGACGACAACCGCATCCGGTTCAAGCCCCGCTTTTCTGCATTTTATATCGAGAAATTTCTCCGCGCCCAAGTCCGCGCCGAATCCCGCTTCGGTCACAACGTAGTCCGCAGTTTTAAGCGCGCCGTCCGTTGCGATGACGGAGTTGCACCCGTGCGCGATGTTCGCGAAAGGTCCGCCGTGAACGAACGCCGGAGTTCCCTCGAGCGTTTGAACGAGGTTGGGTTTGAGCGCGTCTTTCAAAAGAGCGGTCATCGCTCCCGCAGCCTTTAAGTCGCCCGCCGTGACGGGTTTATCGTCGTAAGTATAGCCCACGATTATCTTCGATAAGTTGGCCTTTAAGTCGATTATCGAGGTAGAAAGGCAAAGAACAGCCATAATTTCGGAAGCCACCGTAATCTTGAAACCGTCCTCCCGGGGAGTGCCGTTCGGCTTGCCGCCCAGCCCGTCCACGATGAACCTGAGTTGACGGTCGTTCATATCCACGCACCTTTTCCAGGTGATTTTTCTGACGTCGATTCCGAGTTCGTTGCCCTGCTGAATATGATTGTCGAGCATGGCGGCGAGAAGGTTGTTCGCCGCGCCGATCGCGTGGAAATCGCCTGTGAAGTGCAGATTGATGTCCTCCATCGGTACGACCTGCGCGTAACCCCCGCCCGCCGCGCCGCCTTTAACGCCGAACACCGGCCCGAGCGACGGCTCGCGGAGAGCGGCGACAACGTTTTTGCCTATCCTTTTAAGTCCGTCGGCAAGCCCTATCGAGGTGGTTGTTTTGCCCTCTCCCGCGGGCGTGGGCGTGATTGCCGTCACGAGAACGAGTTTGCCTTTCCGTTTTTTGTTTTCAAAATACGAAAGGTCTATTTTCGCCTTGTATTTTCCGTAATATTCCACGTAATCCTCGTCGATTCCGAGTTCCGCGGCGATTTCGGAGATTTTTTTCATTTTACATTCGCGCGCGATTTCTATGTCGGTTTTCATTTTCTTATTCGTTTTCGTGTCTGTCATTTATTCCCTCCCTCGGCGGTTTCGTTGATGAAAACGCACAGTTTTTCTATTCCCTTTTTCAACGCGGACTCGTCTGTCGCGTAAGAAATTCTCACGTAATTATCCGCGCCGAACGCCGAACCGGGAACGACGGCGACTTCTTTTTCGTTAAGGAGCGCGTTCGCGAAGTCCGCGGAATTTCCAATCAAACTTCCGCCTTTCGTCGTTTTTCCGTAAGTTCCGGAAACGTTGACGAATATATAAAACGCGCCTTTCGGCATAATGAATTTCACTCCGCGATCCTCGAGAATTTTAACCGCGACGAGCCGCCGGAAATCGAACGTTTTACGCATTTCCGCAATGAATTCGTCCGATTTTTCCGTGTTCGTCAGCCCTTCGAGCGACGCGTACTGCGCCACGGAATTGACGTTGGACGTCATATGGCTCTGCGCTCTCGTCATCGCGTTCGCGATTTTTTCGGGCGCGATCGCCCAGCCTGTTCTCCAGCCCGTCATTGCGTAAGATTTGCTCATTCCGTCGATGATTATAGTCCGCGATTTTATCTCTTCGCCGAGCGATGCGATCGAAACGTGTTTTTCCCCGTCGTAAACGAGATCGCGGTAAATTTCGTCCGAAACGACGAATATTCCGTCGCGACTTAAAACAACGTCGGCAATCGCGGAAAGTTCCTCGCGGGAGTAAACCGCGCCGGTGGGGTTGTTCGGCGAGTTCAGAATCAGCAATTTTGTTTTCGGAGTAATCGCCTTTTCGAGTTCTTCGGCGGTCATTTTATAGCCGTTTTCCGGTTTTGTTTCCACAAAAACGTTTTTCGCGCCGCAAAACTTCGCAAGTTCGGGATAAGTCACCCAGTACGGCGAAGGAACGATAACTTCGTCGCCCTCTTCCGCAAGCGCGGCTATAGCGTTATATAAAGGTTGTTTCGCTCCCGCGCCGATGACGACCTGCGAGGGCGAATATTCCACGCCCGTGGCAAGTTTTCTGTTTTCGACGATCGCTTTTTTAAGTTCGGGAATCCCGGATGCGGGGGTATACTTGGTTTTCCCCTCCTTCATCGCCTTTATCGCCGCTTCGATTATATAATCCGGCGTGTTGAAATCGGGTTCGCCGACGCCGAAATTCACCACGTCGCGGCCTTCCGCTTTCAGTTTTTTCGCCTTTGCGGATATCGCGAGCGTAGCCGATTCGGCTATGCCCGAAACCCTTCGGGTAAGTTTAATCTCCATAACGCCGCCTCCAAGGTCGTGCAATGCGTAAATTATATCATCGCGCAGGCGTTATGTCAATAAAAATAACAAAATTCGCGCGCGGAAGTGACGCCCGGAAAAGCGGATTCCGTCCGCGTCGAAAATTTCGGGCGTAAAATTTTTCAAAAAGTATTGACAAACGTTTTCGGGTGTGTTAATATGTCTTTGAAGGTAAATTTACTCGGGTAAAAATGGTGATAACGAAAAAATGACGACAAGAAAAGACGTTGCAAAATTAGCAGGGGTATCGGTTGCGACCGTTTCCAACGTGCTTTCAAACAGGCTCACCGTATCGGAAGAAAAAGCCGAGAGAGTCCGCGCCGCGGCGAAGCAACTCAATTATTTCCCCAATCACACGGCGAGAAGTCTGTCGCTCGGACTTTCTTATCATATAGGCGTCATCATCAACGAGTTCACCAACCCGTATCATATGGAAATAGTGCAGTACGTCGGCAAATACGTAACCGCGCACGGGTTTATGATGACCGTTTTCGATTTTAAAGAGGACGCGAACACCGTTTGCAGATTTCTGGGGGAAAGGCAGTTCGACGCGCTCGTGAACTTTTCGTCCAACCTTTATTCGGAAGAACTTCTGAAAATGCTGAAAGAGAGGGGAACGATACTCGTCAACTTCGCAAACGTGAGCGATATCGAAGTTCATCACGACGTAACCGGCGCGATGACCGATTGCATGCGCAAACTGAGTTCGCTCGGGCATAAAAAGGCCGGATACGTCAGTCTTGCGGACGCTCCGTATTTTTACGCGGACGAACGCGGCGAAACTTTCACCGCCCGCCGCAAAGAATTCGGCTTCGACGAAAACGACGATTACATAATGTTCAACGACGACATGACGAGAGAGTCGGGAGAAACGGGTTACGTTCTCACCAAACGGCTTATGACGGCTCACCCGGAAATAACCGCGCTCTTCGTTATGAACGACATCGCGGCTTTCGGCGCGATGCGCGCTCTCAGAGAACTCGGCTACGATTGCCCCCGCGACGTTTCGGTTATCGGTTGCGACGATATCATTCTTTCCAAGGAATATATCCCGTCGCTCACGTCGATTTCCTTCGACAAAGAGGATTACGGAACGGAAATAGGCAGAAGAATCATTTCGAGAATGCGCGAGGGAACGGATTATTCCGGCGATATTTACGTGGTTAAAGCGAAAACGGTTTACAGAGAGAGCATTGCGGCTTGCAGAGATAAACAAGAGAAAAGATAAGGGGAAAAGAAAATTTCGGCGAAAACGGTGAGTTTTATTTTTTGGATAAAATTTACCCGCGTAAAAACGCCGAAAGCCTATATAAACTACCGAAAATCCATAAAATTTAACCAAAAACCTATAAATCAACCGAAAAAGCAAAAATTACGGAAGAGTTAACTCTTCTTTGCTTACTTTATAAGCAAAGAATTCCGTTAACGGAAGAACGATAAAACAAAACGAAAAGATTTCGGGAAAACGAAATAAAATTACCGACAGCGGGATATAAACGGCGAATTTTCGCAAAATAAGCAATATACCTGCGGTTAAAAAGTTTTAATCCGGAATTTAAGATAAAAATTTGGAGGAATTGAGAAAATGAAAAAGATTTTAAGTTTTGCGCTTACGCTGCTTCTCGCCCTCGGCGTTGCGACGGGCTGCGGCGCGCCGACCGGGAACTCCGGAAGCAAACCCTCCGAGGTGAACCTTCACCCCGACGAGAATGTCACCGCAACGCTCCGGGTGGCTGTGGAAAACTACACCGCGGAGAAGAAAATAATTTCCGAAATAGGCGAAATTCTCATGGCTAAATACCCCAACGTAACCGTTAAAATCGAAACCATTTCGGGCGGAATAAGCAGTCAGTACGCGACCTGGTTCCGCAATAAGAACGTTCCGGACATACTCGTAAACAACAGTTTCGATATGTTCACGCTCAGCGATAAGGGACTTCTGAGCGACCTCACGCCTTATCTCGATGCTGAAGCGGCGGACCCCGAAAGTACGTTCGATATCAACGATTATTACGAGTCCTATATAAAAATGGGACAGGCGAATTTCGACGGCGAACAGTATATGATTCCCCGTTCGGCGGACAGAGTTGTCTGCCATTACAACAAAGCGATTTTCAAAGCGGCGGGCGTCGATATGAGCCTCGTGAGAAACGGCTGGACCTGGGACGACTTTATGACCGTCTGCGCCACGCTCAGAAAATATTACGATTCGCAGGACTCGATGAAGGCTTATACGCTCGTAGATCCGTACTTCACGTGGGAAGCGGTTTACAACCCCATTTTCGAGAGTTACGGCGTTGAATATTACGACGAAAACGGCGAAGTCGCGCTTGAAAGCGACGCCACCGAAAACGCTCTTAAATTCATCAAATCGATTATAGACAACAAATACGCGTCCAGACCGTCCGTTGAACAGGCGGGCATGGCGGGCAACAAAGGCTGTATGCTTTTCCATTCTCAGGCAGCTTCGCTTATGGCTACGGAACTTTCGGTTTATTATCCCGACGCGGAAAAGGTCAGCGATTATTACGACGTCGTAACCATGCCCGTTATTCCCGGTCACGAAAAAATCGGTTGCGGCGCGGCGGGTTATTCCGTTTACGACGGAAGCGAAAACAAGGATCTCGCCTGGCAGTTTCTGAAAATACTGCTTTCTAAAGAAGGACAGAACATCATGGCGGACAGCGGTTCGAACTACGTCCCCGTGAGAAAGGATATGGCGGACTACACAAACCCCGAGAATCATTGGGGCAAAGGATACGAAGACCTCAACCTTTCGGCTTACACCTATAACTGCGGCGCGGGCGACGATCCCGACTGGAACTGCTATACGACTTATATAGCGCGCAAAGCCCCGAAGTACGCTTCGAGCGTCGGCAGCGCGTTAAGCACTCTCATTGCGAACTATTGTAACGGCGTGGCGGACTACGCGACCTCGATCAGGTCCTGCACGAACGCGATCAGGCGAATCCTCGCCATGTGATATGAAGAAAGAAGAAATCGGCGACAATAAAGAACTTATTGTCAGATACAAAAAAATAAAAAACGCGAAGGACGTCCTCTGGGGGCTTCTCTTCGCGTCGCCGGTTATAATCGGCGTGCTTGTGTTCACGTTTTACCCTGCGCTCGAATCCCTGTATTTCAGTTTTACCGACTACGATATGTTCAATAAGCCCACGTTCAAGTGGCTTAACAATTACAGGGTTATGTTCGTTATCGATCCGGACTTCTGGACGGTGTGGAAAAACACTGTTTTATACGCGGTGATATCCATTCCGCTCAATCTGTTTCTGGGCTTTTTCCTCGCGCAGGCGGCGAACTTCAAAGTCAAAGGCATAACCGTTTACAGAACGCTGTTCTATCTGCCCGTAATCATTCCGGGCGTCGCGAGCGGACTTCTGTTCATGGATATGTTTCTCGTCGGTCCGTCGGGCATGCTGAACAACATTCTCAAGTCGATCGGTTTACCCGCGCTCAGTTGGTTCAGCGAAGCGAGAACTTCGCTCGCCACGTTTATCTTCATGAACGTGTGGAACGTGGGCGGCGGAATGATAATCTGGCTTTCGTGCTTCAAAAACATTCCCTTAACGCTTTACGAGGCGGCGGAACTCGACGGCGCGAACGCCTGGCACAAACTCTTGAGCATAACGATACCTATGTCCACCCCGATTATTTTCTACAACCTGATAACGGGTATAATCGGTTCGCTTCAGGTCAACTCTTCGCTTATCGTAGGCGGAGCGGAAGGCAGGGGCGTGGGCGATTCGCTGTATTTTGTCGCAATCAAAATTTATAACGAAGCGTTCGGCGGAAGTTACAATATGGGTTACGCAAGCGCGTATGCCTGGGTGCTTTTCATCTTTATCGCGCTTTTAACGTTTCTCGTGTTCAAAAAGTCCAAATGGGTGTTTTACGGAGAGGAGGGATAAGTTATGGAAAACGTCGCAAACGAAAAATTCGGCAACGCGAAACTTCATAACGTTCTCGTCAAAGTCGCGCAGTATCTCGTTCTCACACTCATCGCGGTTTTTCTCGCGTTCCCGTTTTTTCTGCTTATCATGCGTTCGTTTATGTCGCAGGTGGACATAAACGCCGCGAGAATAATCCCGTCGAAGTTCACGCTTGACAATTACAGAAAGATTTTTGCCGAAAACAATTATTTTCTGTATATTTTCAACACGCTCAAAGTGGTCGTGTTCAATATGATCTTCGTTCCGCTTTCCGCTTCGCTTTGCGCGTATTCGTTCGCAAGGCTCAACTGGAAGGGCAGGGAGTTCGTTTTTTCGTGCGTGCTTGCCACGATAATGATTCCCGGAACGGTTCTGCAGATTCCGCTCTATTCGCTGTTTTATAAACTCGGCTGGCTCGGCAATCTCAAGGCGCTCACGATCCCCGCGGCGTTCGGCGGCGGCGCGATAAACATTTTCCTGCTCCGTCAGTTTCTGAAAGGCATCCCCAAAGAACTCGACGAGGCGGCGACGATAGACGGCGCGAATATTTTCAAAAGATATCTTCTTCTGCTTCCGCTTTGCTCGCCCATAATAATTTACATTATGGTCGGCACGTTCTCTTCGGGTTGGAGCGACTTCTTCGGTCCGCTCGTGTACTTAAGCGGAAGCAGAGAAAACTACACTCTCGCGGTTGTCATTTACACCGATTCGCTTTCGGGGCAACTTGCAACGGCAAGCCTCAAAATGGCGGCGGGCGCGTTTATGTCGTTCTTCCCCGCGATTTTGTTCATTCTTTATCAGCGCAGGCTCATCGACGGAATAATGGTCGGAGCCGTTAAAGGTTAAAATTTGCGGTTAAACCGCATAGAAAAATAATTTTCAGGAGGAAATTATGATAAAAAATTCGGCAAAAAAATTATCGGTCGCGATGCTTGCGTTCGTTCTCGTGGCGGCGCTCGCGTTCGGCGCGATCTGCCTTTTCCCGACGAGCGCGAAGGCAGAAACAACCAAGGCTGCGGAAGATATCATCGATCTTTCCAAAGGACCTGACGAGGGAATAGGTCAACCTGCCGGCGACGCGGCGGGAAATGCCGTAAAGTTCCATTTTAAAGGCGTCAATATGAAAGACGGAAGTTGGATGGAAAACGCGGTCGTATCCGACGGCGTAACTATCGGCGACCTTATCGTCGTGGACAACGGAACGGCAAAAACGGTTAATCAGTGGACTAAAGACGCCAACAATACGAGAGCGTTCAGAGTGGCCGTTTACGGCGACGGAATGTATCTTATGTGCGAAAACGGCGTGGTCGACAAGAACACTATAAAATACGTTACCTTTAAAAAAGGCTTTATGCTTTTCGAGGGAACGGACGGAACTGCGGGCGACTGGGTTTTCGGCAAAACCGCTTCCACGAAAGTAGAAGGCACGGAATTTGCTTCCGACCTTAAACTTTACGTCAACTTTGCGGGCAATACTTTCGATTACGCGACTGATACGCTCACCGTTAAAACCGCCCCCGCGAAAACCGTTTACGAGATCGGCGAAACGTTCGATCCCGCGGGAATGACTCTCGAAGCCGTTACCGCAACGAGCGGAACGAAAGAAATAGCCGTTACGAGCGGAATATGCTCCTCCGCAGACCTTTCCGAAGCGGGCGAAAAAACCGTTATCGTTTCTTACGGCGGAAAGAGCGTTACGCAGTCTATAACCGTCAAATCGCCCGAAAAAACGCTTACGTCCATCGCTTATAAGAGCGGAAGCGTTTCGATCGAGCAGAACGGAAGCGTCGGCGAAATGACGATAAACGACCTTAAAATCACCGCTGCTTACGAGGGCGGCGAAACGGAAGAAGTCGCGGTGACCGCGGATATGATTTCGGTAGACCCCGCGACTCCCGGAACGGTTAAGGGCAAAATCACTTACGTCGCGGGAACGCAGAAACAAACCTGCGAAGCGGACGTGACCGTTACCGAAAGAACGACCGCATATACCGCCGCGAATATTTATCCCGTTCCTTTGGACGGATATTACGCAGGCGAGGACGGCGGCGACAGAGAACTCAGCGACGGCGGTATCAGCATCTGGTTCACCACCAACGCCGGCTACGGCGAAGAAAAAGCGTTTGACGGGCTTGGCGAAAAATGGTACAGCGACGACGAAAATATTCATAAAATCGTAAAGTCGCACGTTCTTATCAACGGAAAGACTTTCGACGAACTTAACGCCGAAGGCGCGGGACTTGCGAGATTTCTTATCGGGTGGTACGGCAACGGTAAATTCTGCCTTCGTATTCACACCGACGGGACTTTCAAAGCCGCAAACGTTGAAACGATAACCCTGCTCAAAGGTTTTCAATTATATAACACTTCGTTTCAGCCTCTCGGCGTTCCCACTCCGTGCGATTACACAATGGAAGCCGCGGAAAAAACAGGTTCGAGCAACAAAATGCTCGTGAGAAAAACCGAGAGCGTCGCAATCGAATCTCAACCCGCAAAGACGGAATATTACGTCGGCGATAATTTCGACGTGAAAGGAATGACTATAAAAGCCGTTTATACCGACGGCGGCTATGCGGTTATCCCCGTTAAGGACAGAATGGTTTCTTACGATTTCGGCGCGGTGAACGAAACTTCGCCCGTAACCGTAACTTACAACGGAAAGAGCGAAACGGCGAACGTTAAAGTTACCGAACGCCCCGTAACGCTCGAAACGATAGCAGTTAAAGACGGAGCGAAATTGTTCCTTAAACAGTATTCGCTCGTGAAAACGCTCACGCCGGACGCCAAACTCGTTCTCACTTTCTCGGATGAATCTACCGAAGATACCGAACTTAAAACCGATATGATTTCGGGCTATACGAACGAAACCGTAGGCGACGGAACCGCTACCGTAACTTATCGGGATAAAACCTGCGAAATCGCTTACACCGTTTCCGAGTATGACGAAACGTCCACTATCAAAGGTATTAAATACGGTCTTGAACAGACTCCCAACGGATTAGACGGAATAAGCGTCGAATTCGACAGAACGGACGACAAAGATCTTAAAGCCCTTTGGGACGTAGACAAAGCCGCTTCCGCGGTGATCGGCAAAACCAACGGCGATTTCGTTACGATAAACGGCGAAAAATTGTCCGTACTCACTCAGAAACGCGAAGGCGAAACTCAGCCGAGAGTTGCCCGTATGTGGGTATACGGCGGACGTATCGGTTTCCATATCGACAACGCGGACTTCATGGCTCAGGTGAAAAACGGTGCGGAAATCTGTATTCTTCCCGGTTTCGCATGGTCCTCGAATAGCGGCGACGCCTGGGGCGCGGCTTCTGCCCCGAGCGCTTACGGCATTATCGAAAACGCCGTGGTTACGAAGCCGATGTATTTCTGCTTCAAAGACGGAAAATCGGCAAAAGTCGTCGAAAGCATAGCGCTTAAAGGCGAGCCTAAGACGAACTATTACAAGAACGACGTTATCGACCTTACGGGGCTTACTCTCGAAGTTTCCTGCAAAGGGCTTGAAAAAGAAACTATCCCCGTAACCAAGGAAATGTGCTCTTACGATTTCTCGGCGGCGGGCGAAAAGACCGTAACCGTAACTTACGAAGGCAAGACCGTTACGTTTAACGTAACCGTTGCCGAAGTCAGACTTACGGATATCAGAATAGAAACCGAACCGACCAAGAAAGAATACGATTTCGGCATCGAAAACGAATTCGACGCAACGGGACTTGCCGTTTACGCCGTTTACAGCGACGGAACGGAAGAACTCGTCGAAATTTCTTCGCTCGCGTTCGAGGGATTCGATTCCCGCGCGTTCGGAAAGCAGACGATAACCGTCAGATACGGCGAACTTTCCAAGACTTTCGAAATCGAAGTCGTCAACAAATCCAAGAATAAGTACCTTTCGATAGAATACGGCACGGGCGCGTGGTCTTACGAAAACGAATATCACGGTTCGCTCGTCATTTCGTTCATGATGAACGGAGTTTACGAAGATTACGGTTCGTTCTGGGGTACGGATAAGTACGAAGCAGTCGCCGATTATATGCTCATAAACGACAAGAAGGTTTCCGACCTTATCAAGGAAGGCAAGGTTACCCGTCTTGCGACGTGGGCTCAGCAACTCGTAATTCATCTCGACACCTGCGACCTCGTTCCCGCAACGTGGGTTGACAAGAGAGAAAATCCCGACGACGACAAAATTCATTATATCGAAGGTAAATCCGAAGTGGTTAAAACGGTAACGTTCCTCCCGGGCTTCCAGTGGTATACCACGAAACCGGCAAGTTCCGCGAATTGGGGCAAAAACGATTTCGCCGGCGCTGTTCCCGTAGCGGGCGCGGTTCTCAAAGAGAAGGTGACAATCACCAACAACGACGGCTACGGCTGGATAAGAGAACTTAAAAAGGACGAAAACGGCAACGTTGCGGCGGACGCGCTTTCCGTTGTGACTTACCCGAAAAAGACCGTATATCAGGTCGGCGAACCTCTCAAAGCCAACGATATGGAAATTCTCGCGAAGTACGCGGACGGCGGCGAAGTGATTATCAACCCCGCGAACTCCGAAATCGAGGGCTTCAAGAGAAACGAAGTCGGCGAACAGACTCTGACTTACACCTATCAGGGCGTTAAACTCACGTTCAAAGTAACCGTGAACGAAAAGACGGAAGATTCCGGAAGCGAGAGTACGGGCAACGGCGGCGGATGCTCCGGCTCGGTGGGGCTCGGCGGAATGGCGATTCTCGGGCTTGCCGCGGCTCTGGTTTGCCTTAAAAAGAAAAAGGAAAAAATATGAAAAATAAAATGAAAATCGCAAGCGGAATTCTTGCTTGCTCGTTCGCCTTAACGGCTGCCGCCTCGTGCGGCGCCGTTCCGGGCGACAGCGCGCCGGGCGAGTCCCCGCAGGAAAGTTTCCGTCCTTACGACGAAGCGAAACGCGTTGAGGACGTTCGCGACGTAACCGATAAGGAATACACCGTTTTAAACGTCGTCGGAACGGACGATTACGGCAATAAAATTCTCACGGTGGACGGCAAAAAGGACAACGAGAAGTACGTGGGAATGTTTTTCTTCCTCACGCTCGGTCAGCACCTTAACCACAGCGGAATTTACGACATAAGCAAAATCACGCAGGACGGACTTGACAACGAGGCTTTTCAGTCCAACAATTCGGCTTCGCCCGTGGGCGCGGTGCATTTCTGGGGCGAACCCGTTTTCGGCTATTACAATTCCGCCGACGAATGGGTTATCCGCAAACAGATAGAAATGCTCACCATGGCGGGGATAGACTTCATCGCTCTCGACACGTCCAACGGCGTGCTTTATAAGCAGGTGACGGACGTTTTGTTCCCCGTTATGCTCGAATACAAAAAAGCGGGCTGGAACGTTCCCAAGGTTATGTATTACCTTGCGAGCAACGATAACGACAACACCAAATATCCGTCGGATTTGCGTGAAGTTTATAATTATTTTTACGCGACGGATACTTACAAGGATCTCTGGTTCTGCCCGAACGGCAAGCCGATGATAACCCGTCACGAAGTGGCGAGCGACGAATTTTTAAAGACGTTCGACGGCGGCGTGTATTACGACTTCTTCGAGTTTAAAACCCGTCAGTGGCCCATCAACGATTATAAAAAGGACGACGGCGCGGCGTGGATGGAATTCGAATATCCGCAGTATCTTCACGGCGACTGGCTTTCGGTTTCCGTCGCTCAGCATTACAGCGTCCGATTCAGCGATACCGAAGGCACGCACGGCAGAGGCTACGGCGAGGCGACCGGCAACGACCACGAAAATTACGGCAAAGGGCTTAACTATCAGGAGCAGTGGCAAACGGCGTTCGATTACGACGAAAAAGGCTTCAACGTAAAATACGCGTTCATCACCGGCTGGAACGAATGGGTTGCCGAAAAAATGTACGACGCCGCGAAAAATGTTTATTTCACGGTCGATCAGTTCAACGAGGAATATTCGAGAGATATCGAGCCTTGCGTGAACGAAAAAGTGGCGGATAACTTCTTTATGCAGACTATCCGTAACGTAAAAGCGTTCAACTACGGCGAGGCTAAGCATTACGTTTACCCGAAAACGACCGTCGATATGACTCGTGACGGCGAAGAGTGGAATAATATCCGCGCTTACGTCGATTTCACGAACGATTGCAAGGACCGCGACTTTTACGGTATGGTAAAATCGAAGAGATACACCGACAATTCGGGCAGAAACGACATCGAAACCGTCAAAGTGGCGAGGGACGACGAATATCTCTATTTCCGCGTTACGACCAGGGACGATATAACTTCTTATGCCGACGGCGACGAGAAATGGATGAATATTCTTCTCAAAACCGACAACGGCAAATCGCTCTGGAACGGTTATAATTACGTTCTCAATCGTTCTGTTTCCGGCGACAAAACGACGGTAATGAAGGCTTCGGCAAACGGAAAAACCCTTGAAAAATGCGGCGAGGGCGAAGTTAAGGTTTACGGAAAAACCATGCTCGTTAAAGTCGCGCTCAAAGATCTCGGGCTTTCTTCCGATAACTATCACATAGAATTTAAGGTTGCGGATAACGTTACGGCGTACGATCACGTCGAACTTTATCGTTCGGGCGACGTCGCGCCTATCGGCAGACTTAACTATTCTTACGGCTATTGATTTTTGCGGCTGTTTCCCGCCCCGCGGGGCGGGAAACAGCCGATTTAAATAGGGATATAAAAACAAGAACGGTTTCTTTCTTGCGGGAAAACCCGCGGAAATATCGGACTGAAAACATAAGCCGAAAAGGAAAATGCATATGGATTATAAATTTGACGAGAAAAAGGGAATATTCACCCTTTATAACCCCGAAACGGGAAAAGACTGGAGCAACCATTTTTTCAACGATTTAAGTTACGTTATGTCGGTAACTCATTTCGGCGCGACTTATTCGAGATACGTGGACAAGAATTCCGTTCAGGTAACGCTTAATTGTCCGCTCAGTTCTTACCTTTATTTAAGGGACGCCGAAAGTAAAAAATATTGGAATATCGCGGGTTATCCCGCTTTGAATAAAGTGAACGGCTATAAGTGCGAACACGGTCAGCAGTTCACGAGGATATCTTCCTCGGCGCATAAAATAAGAGCGTCGATAACTTACGCCATCGCACCAGGCGACACGCGCGAAGTGTGGAAGGTTTCGCTCGTCAATGAGGACAAAAAAACGCGGATAATCGACCTATTCCCTATCTTAGCGTTCGATCTCAACGGATTTGCCCAACCTGTTTATTATAGTTCGGTGACTACCTCTTTCACCGAATATGTGGCGGAAGCGAACGCCGTTTTCAACGAAAACCGCGATCCGTACCGTCCACACGAACTCTCTTCGGGTTATATCATGTCGAGCGAACCCGTTTTCTCTTACGACGGAAATTACGAAAAGTTCATCGGCACGATGGGTACGCAGACCAAGCCTTATATTCTCGAACACGGGCTCGATTGCACGCGTTCGACGGCTACGGTGAGAACGCGCGGCGGTATTTTGCAAAACCGCGTTACGCTCGCCGCGGGCGAAGAAAAAACCGTTTATTTCGTCATGGGGCTTATCGAGAGCAAGGAAAGGCTTGTTTCCCGTCGCGACGAACTTATTTCTCAGTGCGAAAGCATTGTGGATAACGCCTTAAACGGCGAGGCGAGATTCGGAAATTTGAGAACGAAATGCCCCGAGCCGCAGTTCAACCGCATACTCAATTTCTGGGCGGAGCATCAGGTTTCCTATTGTATGCTCGGCAAAAAAGCGGTGAGAGATAACGCGCAACTCGGAATGGCTATGCTCAATTTCAATCTTTCGCTTGCGAAAAAGACGATTAACGAATGTGTCGCGCATCAATATAAGGACGGACACGCCGTGCTTACCTGGTATCCTTATTTAGAGCCGAATATATATTCCGATCCGTCCGCCTGGATGATTTACGCCGCCTGCGGTTACGTGAAGGAATCGGGCGATTTCGACTACTTAAAAACCGAACTCGATTATCTCGACGGCGGAAAAGCCACCGTTTACGAACACCTTAAACAGGCGATAAAATGGTTTGAACGAAAGGATAATTACGGCGCGAACGGCTTGCCGAGAATCCACCATGCGGATTGGAACGACGCGCTCAACATTCCCGACGACAAAGCCGAATCCGTGTTAATGGCGATGCTTATCTGCAAAGCGTACGACGACATGATCGAACTTTCCTCATATATCGGCGACGGGACGTACGCCGCCGCGCTTGTAAAGGCGAAGAAAAAACTCGCGAAAAAAACGAACGAAAAAGCCTTCAACGGCGATTATTACGTCCGCGCGTTCTCGAAGTTCGGCGTGGTCGGCGACAAAACGTGCGAGAACGGCGGAAAGATTTACGTCAATCCGCAAAGTTGGTCGATTCTTTCCGGCGTATGCCCGAAGGACAGACTCGAAAAGGTCGTCGCGGCTATGGATTCAGCCGAAACGGACGAGGGTATTCCGATGTGCGTTCCGCCTTATGAGAAATACGACGAAACCGTGGGCAGAATGAGCGGTATGCTCCCCGGCGTTTACGAGAACGGCGGAATTTATAATCACGCCGGCTGTTTCAAAGTTATGGCGGACTGCAAACTCGGCAGGGGCGACAACGCCGCGAACGCGCTCAAAAAGATTGCGCCGGACGGAAAATTCAATCCGTCGTCCGTCACCACGACCGAACCGTACGTGTTCACGAACTGCTATCTGAAACATCCGTCCGTGGATATGCAGGTCGGATTTTCCTGGCAGACCGGCACTTCCGCCTGGGGACTTATGTGTTATTACGAGGGTATTTTAGGTTTGCAACGCGGTTACGACGGGTTGCATATAAATCCCGCTCTGCCGTCGGGCTGGAAAACGTGCGAAGCGGAGAGAAATTATCGCGGCAACCGTCTGCATATAAAATTCGTCAACAAGGGCGGCAAAAAGGTTCGTCTTAAAATCGACGGCAAGAGAATCGACGGCAACGTCGTGCCGCTTTTCGAGGATAACGACGACCATACCGTAGAAGCGGAACTCGTCTGACAGGGGTGTTTTATAATGAAAAAACGATTTTTGCGATGCTTGTTTGCGGGAGTTGTTGCCGCGGCGGTTTCTCTCGGCGCGGCGACTGCGGCTGTTTCGGACGCCTCCGCCGCCTGGTTTCCGGACGATAAACTCGTTACGGTAAGCGAGTCGGCTTACGGAAAATCCGGACTTAAATCCGAGCCTGTATGCGTTGCGGACGTCGCGAACAAAGAAATACTCGAGAGCGTTGCGAGCGGAAAAAACGCCGCCGTTGCCATTCTCACTCTCGACGACGATATGAGCGTCGTCGGCGCGGACGGAGAAGTTATCTGTTCGCTCGCGGCGGCAATGGACGATTATCTGAAAAAGGAAATCAAAGGCAAAATCATCGACGTTACGGAGAAAAACGACCACGCCTACGAAGTCATCGCGGAATATTATCCGCAGGAATATTACCTTGAAACAAAACTTTACACTCAGAAATTTATCGTTTCGACGAGAAATTCCGGCGGCGATTCCGAAAATTCGGCAGGCGGAGGAAACGCAGGCGGAGGAAACGCGGGCGGCGGAAATTCCGGCGGCTGCGGCGCGGGCTTGCTTTTCGGGGCGGACTCGGGCGGTTCGGCGGTCTGTTTTGCCGTAATTGGTTTGTTTGCCGCCGCGCTTGCCTTGTCAAAACTTATCAAAGGAAAAGAAAATGGTTGAAAACACAGAGTATTTGCTTCCCGTGAAAATTTATCTGATCGATGGATGCGCGGAAAATACGGAAAGCCTTTTAAAAAGCAAAACCAGACAAATCGGGCTGGGCGAAAACGACGTCGCCACGATCCGCGGAAAAACCCGCATTGTTTTCGATTTCGGCAAAGAAATTCAGGGCGGAGTCCGCCTTTTGACGCATTATATCGAAAACGGTTCGCCCGTAAGGATTCGTTTCGGCGAGTCCTTTACGGAAAGCCTTGCGCCGCTCGGCGTTAAAAACGCCACGAACGACCATTCGCTCCGCGATTTTTCCGTTTCGCTTCCGCAACTTTCGGACGGGTGCTACGGGCAGACCGGGTTCAGATTCGTCTGCCTCGAATTCGGCGGCGGAACGTATCGCTTGAAAAACGTTTACGCGAAGAGCGTGACCGAAAAACGTGAAATTGCGGGGAGTTTTCGCTGCAGCGACGAAAGGCTCAACGAGATTTATTCCGTGGCGCAAAGAACCCTGCTTTTGTGCTTGCAAGGCGGGATGATCTGGGACGGAATAAAGCGCGACAGGCTCGTGTGGATAGGCGACCTGCACCCGGAAACGCTCGGCGTTTTATATACGACAGCCGATGCGGAAAACGTGGCGAACTGCATAGATTTCGGCGCGGAAGAAACCCCGCCGACGGACTGGATGAACGGACATACCGCTTATTCGTTCTGGTGGATTCTCGCGCTTTACGATTATCATCGCTTCACCGGCGATAATACAAAAGTGGGGCTATATATCGATTATCTGGCAAAATTAATCGGGAACGCCAACAAACTTGTAAGCGAAAACGGAGAAACGGATTTCCCGAATTACTTTCTCGATTGGCCCACGAGCGGAACTGCGGACGCGGTTATCGGTTGCAACGCGCTTTTGAAAATAGCGGCGGAAAAAGGCGGCGAACTTCTCAGGTTTTTCGGCAAGGACGATTTTGCCGCGAGGGAAATCGTAAGAAAACTCGCCTCGGCGAACAATGCCGAACCCGCGGCGAAACAAGCCGTCGCGATGAATTATCTTGCCGGCAACGAGGATAAAAACGCCGCTGCCGAAAAACTTGCCGCGGGCGGAGCGAAGGGACTTTCAACCTTTATGAGTTATTACGTTCTTACCGCCGCGAAACGGTGCTGCGGCGCGGAAACCGCCGAGAAAATGCTCAAAGACTATTATGGCGGAATGCTCGACAAGGGCGCGACTTCTTTCTGGGAGGATTTCGACGTCGAATGGATAAAGGATAGCGGAAGAATAGACGATCTGCCGAAAGACGGACAAAAAGATATTCACGGCGACTACGGAAAATTTTGTTACACCGGTTTCCGTCATTCGCTTTGCCACGGCTGGAGTTGCGGACCGATTGCGTTTTTAACGGAAACCGTTCTCGGCGTATACGTTTCGGACGGCGGAAAAAAGATAACCGTCGAGCCGTCGCTCTGCGGGCTTGAGTTTGCCGACGGAAGCATTCCCACGCCATACGGCAAGGCGGAAATCCGCGTAAGGCGGGCGGGCGGCGAAACGGAAGTTGAAATAACCGCGCCGAAGGAAGTCGAAATAGTCGCAAACGCTTGTAAACTTACGAGAAAAAGTGTATAATCGACTTATGAAAATCGACTATGAAATACTGAAAAATCCGACGAGCGAACTGCGCGGAAAACCGTTTTGGGCATGGAACGGCGAAATCGATGAAAAAGAAATAGATTTCCAGATTGAATGTCTTAAAAAAATGGGGTTCGGCGGAGCGTTCATTCACTCCCGCACGGGGCTTAAGACGGAATATATGGGCGAAAAGTGGTTAAAACTCGTTCGCCGCGCCGCCGAAAAACTTGCCGGACACGGATTGGAAGCGTATCTTTACGACGAGGATCGCTGGCCGAGCGGAACTTGCGGCGGTTACGTAACCGAAACCAAGGAATTCCGTGCGAAATATATGACTTACTTTGAAGTCGTGAGTGGCGACGTCGCGCGTGAAAGCGACAACTCCGGAAACGGCGAAGAATTTGAAAAACCCGAGAATTTTCTCGGGCTTTTCGCGGTTGAATTTGACGGCGAAGCGGCGAAAAATTACCGTAAAATCGCCACGCCGAGCGAAAAAAAGGAAAACGAGCGCGTGTTCGCCTTTTATTTCGACTATATGCAACCCGACAGTTTCTATAACGGTTACACTTACGCCGACACGATGAACAAAGCCGCCACCGAGCGTTTTATCGGACTTACTCACGAAAAATACTTCGAAGCGTTCGGCGAACTGTTCGGAACGGCGATAAAAGGCATTTTCACCGACGAGCCGCACAGAAACCCCTTCCTCAACGGTTTCGGCAGAAAGGAAAAAAACGCCGAAAGAGAAATACCTTACACCTATAAACTTTTTGAAGAGTTTGAAAAACACAAGGGCTATAAAATAGAAGAAAGGCTGCCGCTTTTGTGGTTCGGCGACGCGGAAAACGATTTCTGCAAGGAAACTTACGACCTTATCGAAGTGGAGCAGGAACTTTTTCTCGAAAACTTCGCCGCGCCTTATCATAAATGGTGCCGCGCTCACGGGCTTCTCGTAACGGGGCATGTTCTGCACGAGGACAACCTTGCCGCGCAGACGACGATGTGCGGAAGCGTGATGCGGTATTACGAATATATGGATTACCCCGGAATGGACAATCTTTGCGAGAATAACTTTGCCGTGAACGTTCCGTCGCTCGTGAATTCCGTGGCAAAGCAACTCGGCAAAAAATTCGTTCTCGACGAACTGTACGCCGCGACGGGCTGGAAAATGACTCTCGCCGATTATAAACGTACCGGAAACTGGCAGAGTTTCGGCGGCGTTTCGCTCCGCTGTCCGCATCTTTCCTGGTACACGATGAAAGGTCAGGCAAAGCGCGATTATCCCGCAAGTATCCTGCATCAGTCCGCCTGGTATCCCGAACATAAGTATCTCGAGGACTATTTTTCGAGGCTTCAATATCTTCTGAACTTCGGCGAGGAGCAAACGGACGTTGCGATAATCAACCCCGTGGAATCGCTCTGGGGGCTTACCAACGAGCGGTCTTATATCAACTGTTTCGGAACGACAAGTCCGCTTATAAGTCGATTAGAGCGTGAATATTACGGACTTTTCAAGTTTATAAGGCTTAACGGCGGCGCGGCGGATTATATCGACGAAGGCATTTTCGCTAAGCATGGAAAAGCCGAAAACGGTCGGCTCGTCGTCGGCAAAAAGAGATACGACAAAATAATTTTAAACGGCAATTACAACCTGCGTTCGACAACGCTTTCCGCGTTAAAGGAATTTGTCCGCGACGGCGGAACGCTTATTCTGGCGGGCGAACTTCCACGGTATCTCGACGGAGTTCGTCACGATTTTTCCGAGGATTTGAACGGCGCGATAAACGTCGGGTTTAACCCCGAAAAACTTCTGAAACTGATTAAATCGGACGAGGTTGTCGTTTCGGAAGGAAATATAATCTCCGAAACCCGCGTTTTCGACGACGGTAAGGTGTATTTCTTCCTTAATAAGGCTGACGATGCAAAAAAAGGCAATGCGATTTTGAGTGGAAATCGGGTGACGATAGTCATAAAAAACGCCGTCGATCCGGTCGGAATAAACCTTTATACGGGCGAAAAGTTTTTCGTTCCGTTCACAAGGCGCGGCGACGAGATAATTATCGAACGCAACTTTGAAAACGACGGCGCTCTGGTTTTGCTTTGCAACGGCGAAAAGGTAAAAGAGAAGAAAATTATTGAAAAACCGACCGATTTTCCGGAGGAATTCGACTATAAACTCGAAGAGCCGAACGTTCTCCCGCTCGATTTTGCCGATTGTTATCTCGACGGCGAGTTTTTCGCCCGCGGCGACGTTCTGGAAATCGACAGAAACATAAGAGAAAAATTCGGACTCGAACAACGCCATGGCGAGATGGTTCAGCCTTGGTTTAAGGATAAATTTTATCCTGCGCCCGAGAAATTGTGCAAAGTCACGCTTAAATTTTCCTTTAAGGCGGCTGAGCCTGTTCGCGGAGTCGCCTTTATGACCGAGGACGAAAACGCGGAAATAAGGGTGAACGGCAATCTTCTCGACGGGAAAACGTCGCACGGAACGGAGATAGACGGTTGTTTCCGCGTTATTCCCGTTGCCGACGAGTTTTTAAAGGTCGGAAAAAACGAAATAACCGTCGCGTTTGATTTTAACGAGCGGTACGATATCGAGGGCGCGTTTTTATGCGGCGATTTCGGCGTGTACGGAGATAATGAAACCGAGGTGTTGAAAGGTCTGCCTAAAAAACTGAAAATCGGCGATTTTGCAGTTCAGGGGTTTAAATATTACGGCGGGAGGGTTTCTCTTCGTTCGTCGCTCAAAAACGGTGTTTATCGACTTATAGCCGATGATTTGCCTTGCGCGGCGTGTGTTGTGAACGGAGTCCCCGCAGTTTTTCCGCCCATAAACGCGGAGTTTGAAGTAACGAAAGGCGAACTCTTGATAACCCTTGCCTTCACGCGGCAGAACACGTTCGGTACGGAATTTAAAAACGGCGTCCGCTCGGGTTTGATTCCTCAAGGACTTTCCGAAAAGACCTCGCTTGTTCTCATCGGCTGATAACGCGCCCGCAAATTATCGGCGAGCGAAAATTTACAAGCGGAAAATTTACAAGCAGAAATTTACGACAAAATAAAAACCTTACGAATTCCCGTGGCGGTTTCCGTAAGGTTTTTTGTTGACAAAAATTATCGATTAGTCGTTTCTGCGGCTTTTTACGGAGCCGACGATCAGAATGAACCTGAGAAGATATAAAAGCGAAACGAGTAACGACGCCACGTAAGTCATAGCGGCGGCAGTAAGCACCCTTCTCGTTTTTCTCAGTTCGTCGTTGTTCATAACGCCCGTTTCGGCGAGCATGCGCATGGCCCTTCTCGAAGCGTCGAATTCAACGGGGAGGGTGACGAGCGCAAACAAAGTGGAAAGCGAATAGAGCGCGATGCCGATCGCGATAATAACGTTTGCGGTGTCGGGATTAATGAGGAAACTGAGCAGAACTCCGACCGCCGCAACGGGAACGGCAAGCCGCGAGCCGATGTTCGTCACGGGGACGAGAACGGAGCGGAGCGTGAGCAAAAACGAACCTGTGTGTTTTTGAACCGCGTGTCCGCATTCGTGCGCGGCAACTCCGAGCGACGCGATGTCCGTTCCGGAATAAACGCTTTCCGAAAGGCTTAAAACGTCCGTGGACGGGTTGTAGTTATCGGTGAGCGAACCGTCGACTTTCCTTATCTCCACCGATCTGATGCCCTGTTTTTCCAAAAGCATGTCGCTCATTTCATTCGCCGTCCACTGCGACGACGACTGAACGCGCGAATACTTTTTAAACCTGATCGTGACGAGCAGCTGACAGATAAGGGCGAACAAAATGCCCGGCAACACTACGATGAAGGACGCGTAATAAATAAAATAAAACATATTGACCTCTTTATTCTGAACCGGCGTTACGCCTCTTTTATAGATTATATCATACGTCGCGCAAAAATGTTATAAAAATTACGTAAAAATTTTAAAGCATATTTTTTTCGAACCGGTACGTGAGTTTTGTAAACAGTCCGCGAGGAAAATCAAAAACGCATATTGTTTTGTCAATCATACCGCAAAACGCCTGTATAAGTCGATTAATCGATGTTTTTACGCGTAAATGACGCCGCCGGGCGGAACGATTTCGTTCCGCCCGGCGGCGTTTTGTTTTGTAATTATCTGCGACTGAAATTCTTAAAACAAATCGTCGCCGTTATTTCCGGTTTCTTCCGAGGTTTCGGGTTTCCCGGCTGCTTCCGCGCCGCCGTCGGTACCATTAGCGCCGTTAACGCCGTTAGTTCCGTTATTTTCGTTTGCGTCAACGCCGACGCCTTCTTTAACGTCCGCGCCGTAACGGCACAGAAGCCAGCATATTATATATACTATGCCTGTGGTGAATCCCGAAAATCCGCTCCCGTCCGCGTCGAGATTGAAGCAGGCGTAAATTATCGCCAGGATTATTCCGGAAACGACCGAAACGGCGAGATATATAATGCCGACTTTAAGCACGTCTTTGCAGATATGTCTGTCGAACGGCGTACCTGCGGCGAGTTCGTCCTCGAAAAGCCTCTTCGAGAACCAACTCAGAACCGCGCCCGCGGCGCAAACGAAAACGCCCGTAAGGCACGTGCAACGCACGGCGGCGAGGTCGATTGTATCGGGTTGTATCGCTTCGAGCGCCTTTTTCCATATTTCGGAATTCTCGTCGATAGCGAAAAGCGAAACCGTTCCGATCGTGCTTGCAACCGCGCCGATTATACAGAATATGTAAGCGATTTTGGCGAGGATTTTCAGAACTTTAACGATTTTCTGAATAACTTCGAGTGATTTCATGTTTTTTATTTTCTCCTTTACGTTTACTTGAACGTCAAAAGCGTTTTTTATTTATGTTTTTTCAGCAGTTTTCCCAACAGGACGTAAAGCCCGAGCAGCAAAAGCGTCGCGCCCGCAAGGACGAGATACATAACCCATATTTCAACTTTGTCGCCGAAGAAATATACGTTGCAGTCCACGCCGTCTTTAATGTTTTTGAGTACTTCCGCCCGCGCCGCGTCTCCTTCGATAAGCGAGCCGAGTTCGTTCAGCGCGCCCGAAAGCGCGTGATTGCGGACGAGAGCCGTGCCGTAAGTCCCAGGCAGGAACATAATGATATTTCTGAGCGCGGGGCTGAAACTCGCGATCGGCATATACGCGCCGCACAAAAATCCGTACCCGGCGGAAACTATCGTGCCGACCGCCGAAGCCTGACCGTTAGTTGTCAAAAACACGTTCACGCAGGACGAAAGCGCCGTTCCGAAAAGGGTTAGCAGAACAACGTCCGAAATAATCAGCGTCACGTCCGCAAACGATAAATACCAGCCCTTTATCGCGGTGTAAACAAAGCAAGCCGCCGCGGCGGTAAGGCTTACGATTATCGTCGAGAGGAACGTTGCGGTAAAATACGAAACGGATAAAACGGGGCTTTTAATCGGCGAAACGAGCAGGTCGTTCCGCGCGCCGCTCGTTATGTCCTGAATCATCAGCAGGTTGGAACAGAACGCCACGGTAACGCACGTAACCGCGAGAAGCGACGAAACGAGTTCGCCCGTAACCAGCCCGTTGAGCAGTTTATCCGGCATCTCGAATCCGTCCGGACCGCGAAACGACTCTTTGTATACGTTCGCCAAAAACGTGGAATACAAAACGAGCAGAATTATCGGCGTTATGAGCGACGAGAAAAACAAGCCTTTGTCTTTGAAAAAGACTTTTACGTTTCTTTTAGTCAAAGCGAAAAACGTTTTCATTTCAGTTTCCTCCCGCAAGTTTTTTGCCCGTAACCGCAAGAAAAACGTCGTCCATTTTGCCTTTCGTTATTTCAAAATCCGAAAACACGGCGGGGTGTTTAATTATCAGGTCGCGCGCTTCGGCTGTGTTTTTAACCGAAATTCTGAAGGCGTCGCGAATCTTTTCGTAAGGGAATCCGAGGTCTTTAATCGTCTGTTCGTCGGCGTTATAAACGGTGACGAAATCGCCCGTGTATCTGTTTTTCAGTTCGAGCGGCGTGCCTTCTGCGGCGATTTTGCCCGAATCGAGAATTATCACGTAGTCCGCGTCCGTTGATTCTTCCATATAATGGGTGGTGAGGAAAACCGTCATTCCGTCGTGAAGCCGCAAATCGCGGATAACCTCCCAGAGCGTTTTGCGCGTCTGCGGATCGAGTCCCGTGGTCGGTTCGTCTAGAATCAGCACTTCGGGTTTGTGCAGAAGCGCCCGCGCCACGTCTATCCGTCTGCGTTGCCCGCCCGAAAGTTTACCCACCGTCCGCGTCATAAGGTCCTTAAAACACAGTTTTTCGGCAAGTTCGTCTATGCGGTTTTTCGCTTCCGCGCCGTAAATTCCGTAAAGAGCCGCCCGCGAAACGAGATTGTCCTTAACCGAAAGGCGGGCGTCGAGCGCGGAATTCTGAAACACCACTCCGAGTTTTTTCGCGATTTCTCTCATATCCGTTCCGACGTTTTTTCCGCAGATTTCGACGTTGCCGCCGTCCTTTTCCAAAAGACCGCACATTATGGAAATCGTAGTCGATTTGCCCGCGCCGTTAACGCCCAGAAAAGCGAAAAGTTCGCCCCTTTTAACCCTGAACGAAAGATTGTTTACGGCGTGAACTTCGCCGAACCTTTTTTCAAGTCCGTCAATCCTTATTATATCGTCCATATATGCTCCGAAAGATATATTCTATAACAAGCGTTTTATATATTGTAAACTTTAATCGTCGTTTTGTCAACAATATTATATATACTCGCGGTAAACTCCTCGTAATAATTCCCGGTATAATTTCCTGTGTATACGGCATAATCCGGCATAATTTCCGGCGGAAAACGCATACTTGCGGTATATGATTTTACGTAAGGACGTGTCGAAAAAAATAATTTCGTTATCGGCGGCGGTGTGCGCGTGCGTTTTCTCGCTCGGTTTGCAAACAAGGGGAGCGTTTCGTGCTTCGGCGAAAATCGGGCAAACACCCGCATTCGCTCTTGATCGCTCCGAAGTCTGCCTTACCGTCGAAGCCAACGGAAAATTTTTCGAGTATTCCCATCCCGAAATCGACGTTGAAAACGGAAAACCGTATCTCAAAAAAATTGACGAAGTCGTCGAGGATATTTATTATTCGTCGCTCGTTCCGCCCGTCGACGCGACGTTTGTCTGCCATCCCGAACAGGATGAACCTTTCGTGTTCGTTGCCGAAAAAGTCGGGCTCGGAGTCGATAAACGCGCGCTTTTAAAGGGCATCGAAAAAACTCTCGAGCGCGGCGGCGGGAAGTTTTGCGTCACGGAATACGTCGAAGTCAAGCCGCGCGTCACGCGCGAAGAACTCAAATCTACGATGAAAAAAAGAGGAGAGTTTTCCACGCGGTATTCAAGTTCCGCGGCTTCGCGCAAAAAGAACATAAGCCTTGCGTGCAGGCAGTTGAATCTTACGGAAATCGCGAACGGCGAGGAGTTTTCGTTCAATGCTGCGGTCGGCGAAAGGACGGAAGAGCGGGGTTATTCCACTGCGAAAGTCATCGAAAACGGAAAATTCGTCGAGGGCGTCGGCGGCGGAGTGTGTCAGGTGTCGTCGACGGTGTATAACTGCGCTCTTTTGTCCGGGCTTACCGTCACCGAGCGGCACAGGCACAGTCTTGCGGTGTCTTACGTCGAGCCGTCGTTCGACGCGATGGTTAGTTATTCTTATGCCGATCTGCGTTTTTATAACGACACGGGAAAGTCTGTTTTTATCGTCGCGGACGCGGACGGAGAAAGGGTGAGAGTGCGGTTTTACGGCTTGCCGAATCCTTACCGATATAAACGAATTTCGGTCGTTAACGAACTTATAGAGCCGCTTCCCGAGGAAATTATCCGCACGGACGAATTGCTCGCGGGAGAAACGAAGAGAATGGTTTTCGCCAAAAAAGGAATGAAGAGCGCGGGCGTTATCGAGAAGTATCTCGGCGAAAAGATGCTCGAAAGAAAGTTGCTTGTGACGGACGAATATTCGCCTCTGCGCGGAATAACGCTCGAGGGGAGCAGACAGCCGGACGAAAGCGGAAGATGATGCGGCAGAGCGGTAGCCGAGAGAGATTTGAACCCCATCAAGCCTTAAAGCCGTCTTTTTTGCCTGTTGCGGCAAATCTTCGCTTGAAGTACGTACAGTACGTCTGCGAAAATCTTCGTCACAACCGCCTAAAAAATACG
>CEAR01039834.1_pt1 | contig 30833 bp, 38 predicted proteins | sample 557461 | NCBI WGS metagenome assembly CEAR01 (sample SAMEA3182075, study PRJEB8094) | gut metagenome | biome: human; feature: gut; material: Stool; isolation source: human stools | place: Canada | collected 2012-03-14
CATTAAGCCGAAGTGAGCCAAAGGAAGAAGAAGTAAGCCAAGCAAAGCCGAACGAAGCCGAACAAGCACCGATTAAGCCCAGTGAAGCCACAGACAGCCTTGCACAGCCTAATGAAGCACAATTAAGCGGTATTAAGCCGAAGCAAGCCAAAGACAGCAAAACACAGCCAAACAATGCCGTAGTAAGCGAAAGTAAGCCGAAGAAGTTGAAACAGGCGAAGGAAGTTCAACGTCTTATCGAACAGGGCGATATTCCCGGCGCACTTGCCGAAGCTGGTTTGACAAAGAAAAAAATCCCGATGCCGGAATCGCATCAGGGCGTTGCAAGCGGTGATGGCAAGCGTTCAAAGCGCATTACCATCCTTATGAGCGAAGAAGAGCGCAAGTACATCAACCGTGAAGCAAGACGGCACGGAATGACGATTGGACAGTTCGTGTACGCTCTTGCGGTTGCAGCGGCAGAGGGAAAGATTGAATTGGAGGATTTCTTAGATGAATGATGTATGGATTGACATCGGGCAGAAATATGAAGCGATGGCAAATATGGGATGCAAGCCTTATGGCTTCAAGCGAGTTCCATCGAATTTTGTGTTTGACGAAGACAAGTCAGTAAAGTGGAACAAAGAACAAGCGCAAAAGAGCAACGATGATTATGACAATGAAGTTAAACGACTGAATCAAGAAAAAATGAAGCGTAGGGATGAAATCTACGAAGAGATTTATAAGACAATTCAAGAAGAAGTCGGTTTTGGAATTTCAGAAAAGAAAGCGGCAAGAATTTGGGAGTACGCTTACGATAAAGGGCATTCAGCAGGATGGTATGAAATAATCATCAATTTGGAAGAAATTGAAGAACTTGTAAAGTCCGTATTGGATAAAAAGAACTGAGTTGGAAGATTTCTTGGAGGACTGGCGATAAAAGTTGAGTTCTAGGAGGATTGACGTATGATGAAGTCGAAGGAATTTTACGAAGAAAGCATTAGCCGTTTACAAAAAATGGTCAAACACGGAGTTTACGTTCTTTTGTTCGATGCCTTTGCTGTAGCAGTTCAGATTCCGTTTATCTTTGCTGGTAAATGGGTTGCAGCGCACTTGATTTTGTCCATCGCCGTATCTTTTGCGGCTGGATTTAGCTTTAACACGCTTGTAGATAGCAAAAGACAACTCGACGCGTACAAGGCAGATATGGAATTGTACTACACCAAATAAAATAGCCCCTGTGTAGTCACAACGACCGCACAGGGGAGAAAGGAAACACATGGGACAAAAAATGTTAGGTCATCATGAATCGGAATGGTGTTTGTATGGAACAGGTGGTGAAAATGAGGGCAAGATGGTTTTTCGTACCAGAGATAAAATGTTTCATTATCTTCCTAGCCACTGCAAAGAAATCAGAAGTTTTTATATAAATAATGTTAGGGATGCTTTTGAAAGTAAAGGAACGAAACTAGGTTGGTTCAAAGATTTGTTTTATGCAGACTTCAAAAATGTTAATCTTGCTGACAAGATTTTTGGTCATGTAAATCCGCACTGGTTCAAGGTGAGATTCCTTTCCAATGGATTAGATTCAAAGCTCACGCCTTGGTACACGGTGCATAAGCTTTCGGTGATTGAAGAAAATCGCTATTGGGTTGCAGACGATGAAAGCAAGTACACTGCGGATTTCCTTTTTAGGAACATGAACGCCCCTGAATTTGCCGAGTACATGAAAGACAGAGGGGCAAAAACCATAAAATGAACGTAAAGAACCCCTGCGTAGTTTTTACCGACTACACAGGGGTTTGTTTTACTTATCAGCAATGCAATCCCAGTAGAGATACGCCTTGCCATCTGCGGCATCCGCGTCCTCAAGGAACGCCTTTGCCATGTCAGCGTAGAAGCCCGGAGTGTCAACGGACTGACGCTTTGCAACCTGACAATAATCCGAGTACATCATGTTCATGACAGCCCAGAAATCGTTCGGGTCACAGGTGATATTGCGCTGTTTGGCAACGTCCTGTGTCTGTTCCAGCGTCCAGTGACAGCCCTTCGTACCGTCAGCGTTCACCATGCTGTCACACCATTCCTCCGCTTCATCGTGAGTGAGGTGCTGACGCGGCATCTTGATGGAGCGGCTTTCAGCGCCGCCACGTTCGTACTGCCCAGACCGCTTGTCCCAGTCTCCGTTCTGCGAGAAGCCGATTTGCGGCATCTTGCGCCCATACTCAACGTCAGGGTAGCGGGGGATGGGGTATGGGTCGATGTAGCGGTTCTCCTCCTGCGGATAGTAGAGATGGCGGTCGTTGCCACCTTCCAGCTTACGCAGACGGCGTTCCATCTCACGCTCCCTGCGGTCACGCTCTTCCTCAAGGCGGTCACGTTCCGGCTCACGGTCTTTATCGTGGTCACGGAGCATTATCATGCGGCGAAAATTAGTCTTGCCCATAATCTACACCTCCTCAAGAAATGGACGCGGGCGCACCAGCGTGGGAGCGGCAGAAGCAGCCAAGATACTTGAACGTGCCTGTGCCGGTAGCAGACGTTGCCACACGGGTAGCATAGCGGGTTCGAGTGTGGATGCTCTCAGCGGTTGCCTGAGCGCAGTTGCAGTCAGCCAGAGGGTATGCGGTCGTACCTGCGCCGATGGTAATGACCACAGGGGCGTTGATGGTGGTCGTGTCCGGCAAAGCCTGAGCAATGACCAGACAATATTTTTCTCCCGCTGCGTAAGAGCCAGCAGGGATATTGATGGTCAGCGTGTCATTGGCGAACGTCACCGCATCCGAGATGACGAGGTGCGGGCAGAGTTTGCAGCTTGTTTTGCAAGCCATAATGTTTTCCTCCTGAAAAATCAGGGGCAGAGGTGTCTTACCCCTGCCCCGATGGTTCACCCGGTGTTATCGGGGAGTGTGTTGGTTAGCAGCAGCCGCAGCAGTTCACGCCCACGTTGGGGTTTGCCACCTGATAAGCGGGAATCGGACGAGGATTGACCCGGTTCAGGATGGTGTCGGTCTGGGCGCTCATCGCGGAGGTCAGAAGCGCATTCTGCCGATCCTGGGAAGCGGCGAACTTCAAGTTCTGGTTCTCAGCGGTCAGAGTGGCAATCTTGTCCTGCGTGAAGTAGTCCATCATGCTGCGGAAGTTGGCGTTGCAGTTGTCCACGATGGCGCGGGCGTTATCTGCGATAGCCTGACGGGTGGCACAGTCTTCCGTTGCGATGGTATACTTCAGGTCGCCGATCAGCTGCTTGTTCTCGCAGCAGCAAGATGCAAGCTGCGTGGCGAGTGCGGTCTGACCAGCCTGCCGTGCGTTGCCCTCCTGCATGATGGCAAGGCTGATAGCGTTGTCGCCATTGGACACACTGCGTTCCAGACCGTTCACCAGCTGTGCGTTCTGGTAGCCAAGCTGACAAATGGCGCTGTTCACGCCTGCAAAGCCGTTCGCGATGTTGGTGTTGACGCCGTTCATCTGCGCCAGCTGGTCATAGCCCAGAGAGCAGATACCGCTCTGGATGCCTGCCAGAGAGCGGGAGGTATCCTGCTGGTAGAAGCCCTCAGACAGTGCCGCGCGGGTGTCTGCACCGCCCTGACCGGTTGCTCCGGTGCCTACAAGATACGGGATGTAGCTCGCCATACCGTTGTCGCTGCCGTTGCGCCCGTTGCCGTAGTTGCCCCAGCCGAAGATGATGGCGAGGATGATAACTGCCCACAGACCTTCGTTGCCAAAGAATCCGCCGTTGTTATTGCCGCCGTCCTGCCCAGCCAGATAACCAGTTGCAAAGTCGTCCATAACAAAACTCCTTTCAGTTTTGCGTATGCTATCCCACCGCCGTATGCGATGGGCGAAGCCAAACAAATGCGGTTTTTGTCAAGTCCGCAAAACTGAGAAGCGTTTCGCTTAGAGGGATGCGTTATCGTGGCAGCGTCAGGTTTAGGACTCTTGCCAGCTGGTTCAAGTCGATGCCACGTTCTTTGGCGAGGTTTTGCGCCATCGTTCGGAGCTGTGCTTCGCTCTTGCCCTGAATCAGGTTCAGCCCCTGCATGATGGGTGCGCTCTGCCCACCCAACTGCTGGATAAGCCCCATCGGGTTTTGTCCGGCTCGAGCCAGATTTGCAAGCTGCATGATAGGGCTGTGAGTAATCATATCAAACGGAGAGGACATCGATTATTCTCCTTTCTTCGCTGCGGCAGTGGGTTTCGAAAAGCTCTTCTGCCATTTTTCCAGTTCATCCAGCCGATGCACAAGGGTGTTATACTCTTCAACAGGCACATACTGCTGTGTCGGTGCAGCGGTCTGCTGTGCCTGTTGTGCTTGCATTTGCCGCCATGCTTCCGGGCTGTAAAACTCTAACACGTCAGATTCACAAGTGTTTGGGTTCAGACGTTTGCAGTAGATGACCCCACTACGCAAATCCGGGCAATACGTCCATCTTCCGTACAGATCAGACGGTATCGCCAGAAATTCCTCCCTGCTGGAAACAGGTCTGCCGAGCAACCAACCGCCATCTTGTGCCGACTGCTGAACAGGCTGCTGCCCATTCATCGGCTGTGGGCGCTGCGGTTGCGCCTGTTGCATCTGCGTGTTCGGTAGGGGAGTGGCAAGCCCAACTGTGCCCATGCCACCGTAAGGATTGACAGGCTGCTGCGGAACGTAAGGCGTTCCGGGTGTTGGATAATAGCTCATAATACATCCCTCCTTGTGCATCCAGTGTACTGCATCGGCAAAAACCGAAAGACAACGAACGTCAAACGAAGGACAAAAAAGAAAAGCGCCCACACGGAAAAATCCGCATGAGCGCTTAACTGTTAAGGGCCTCACATTGGAAGCGAAAATAAAATATCACATTTTGACTTGCAAGACAAGAATTTCAGCAAAACTAGTGCGAATAAAACAAAAATCCCCCACTTTGCCTACAACGTACCCCGCGTGGAACGCAGGGATTCAGCAAAGCAGGGGATTTTTACATATCCAGCATTTTATCAATGCTCTTCAGCCGGTAGCCTACTGCCGTCCGGCTATAATGTGTCTGTGCTGCAATGTCCGGCAGCGGGAGCCGCTCAACGTACCGCAGTAAGGCTATCTTACGGTCAACCCTCCCAAGCGGTGCGTTTTTGATGGCAGAGGTCGTCTGCTGTCGGTCAAGTCCTTGCAGCGTAGCGGGCAGCACTACGCGAGCCGCCGCCACGGACAGCACCGAGCCAGAAGGGCTGCGGCAACTGTCCAGAGTTACGCACTCGAGCGGTCACGGCACGGTAATGCCCCATTTTGCCGCCGTTGGCAAAATTGTCACGCACTGCGGGCCACAAAATCGGGTATGCGCGCTGGTCGTAGTAATAGCGCGACGGTTGCTCGTATGTAGTACTTGCCATGATAACCTCCTTACTGCTTTTGCAGTGCCTTCCGCATCTGGTCAAAGAAAAACTGAATCACTTTGCTCATGGTCTCTTCTGTGATGGCCCAGCTGATCAGCTTGCCCCACCGGCTGTTGTCCAGATAGTGGCGCAGCATCTTGACGCACCACGCCTTGCGTTCTGCGCCGCGCTTGGTGCCCTGAATCTCCCGCTCCGCCCGCTCGATGAGCTGGAGCACGGTGGGCTTGACCGCCGCACCATACCCCAGCCGGATGCAGCCCAGGGCGTAGAAGATGAAGCCGCCCAGCATCAGCACTGCCGCCACCGGGGCGGGAATGACGCCCAAAATGTTATTGATCGTTGCCATGTATTACTCTCCTCTCTCTTTTTCGAGGTCTGCAATGCGGTGGTTCACCACCTTGATCTGTTCTTCCATCACCGGGATATGCTGAGCAAAGTTGTTGTGCATTCGCACCTCCCGGGTCAGCTCTTCAAGCTTTGTGTCCATGACCGCCTGCTGCTTGTCCAGCTTGGCGTTCATGCTCTGGGCGGTGTGGCTGTTGGAGACGATCACGCCGATCAGGCTCAGACCGCCGGTGATAATGGCTATGATCACTGCTTCGCTCATGCACCCTCCCGGAGACGGGTCAGACCCTTCTTGCGAATGATTTTCGGGTAGTTGATGGTAGTGACGTTGAGGTCTACGTCGCCGGAGATGCCCGGCACGCGGCCCTCGCTGGTGTGCTGGTGGGCGCTATAGTTAAACGTCACGTTGGGGGTCTTGCCGGTGTAGTCCGCCAGCCACACGTCCCACCGAGAGGACAGCCTCGCCATGTCCAGCTCGTACTTGTAGCCGGTGTAGGTGTAGAGCTGGGCATAAAAGCCCATCTTTTCCACCTGTTCCAGCGCGTAGGCGGTCAGGTTGGACAGGTCAAGCGTGGACAGCTGCTTGAGCTTGTTCTCCTCCACGTCCACGCAGACAGGGAGAGAAAACTCCTTGCCGTACACCGCCTGCCGCAGCATGGCCAGCTCTTCGTCGGCCATGGCCTCGCTGGTGGCGTAGGTGTAGTAGTAGACGCCCACGTCCAGCCCGGCGGCCCGGGCGTTGCGGTAATTCCCCTCGAAGGTGGGGTCGATGTAAAGCCCATCTGCCCGCTTGCTGAGTTTCGGGTTGGTGGAGACGGTCTTGAGCATCGCTCCCTTGTAGCCCGCCGCTGCCACCTGCGCCCAGTCGATAAGGCCCTGATACCGGCTCACGTCGATGTACCGGTAGGGCGGGTCACCCTCCCAGCCAGTGACGGCCTCTGCCTTGGGGGCTTGGGGCGCAGGCTCAGGTTCACCGGTGTCCTGCTCATCCCCCGGGCCAAAGATGGCCCGCACCAGCTTTTCCAGAAGTTCCAGCAGCTTACCCATCGTAGTCCTCCCCCGTGATCTCTTTGTACCGCTCTGCGGTGATCTCGCCACCGGCAACCCTCTTGCCAAGCTCCCGCTTGACCCCGGCGCGGCGAGAGCTGGGCATCTCTTCCCACGTCTTGGTGCCTGCGACTAATCTGTTTGCCCAGATTTTGTCCATACTGTACCTCCTTACTTGTTGACGGCGGCATCCAGCTCGCACAGCGAGTCCTCGATAGCCGCCAGCCGCTCATCGGTCGCCGCGTCCTGCTCACACAGGGCATCCTGCAGCTCGGCGGCACTCTTCGCTGCCTGCTCTGCCAGCGGGCCGGTCTTGTCGGTCATCCGGTAGTGGTGGTCGATTTCGTACCAGTCATAGCAGCGCCCCTCCGCGTCCTCCGCGCTGCGCAGCTTGCGCACGACCCGGAAGCTGTCGGTGATGGTCTGGTCGGGATACTCCCGCTCAAGCTGGTGGTAGCCAGTCAGGCCGGTGTGGGCGTCGCCGACGGTCTTGAGGACTTCAGCGCCGCCCTTTGTGCCAAAAACATAATCCACGTCAGGCTCTCCTTTCTCCGCTGATTGCGGACGATGTGCTTCAGGTCGCGGATGACCCGCTCTCCCCGAAACAGCCATTGATAGAGATGATAGTTGCTGCAGTGCCGGAGCTGCCCGAGGCGGGAGAGCAGGCTTGCCGCCGCTCTGGGTGCGATGGGCTTGCCCTGCCGCCTGCGCTTGCGATACCGCGCCAGCGCCCGCTTGATGTGCAGCAGATTTCGCTTGCGGGGGATGGTGTACCCTCTCCCGCACCGGTAGCCTACGGCGTCCGGCAGCCGCCCTTTCGCCCGCGCAAAGCCGCGCCGGGGCGGGGCAAGAGGCGTTTTCGGCTGTTTCTTCGCCACCGGAAACACCTGCCAGTCCCCCTTGAGCCGCAGGCTATGGGCGTCAAGCCAGCCTTCGACCAGCAGACGGAGCTTTCTCAGCTTGCGCTTGTTGGGGCCAAAGGCGGTCAGATTGTCCATATACCGGGCGTAGTGCCTGCACAAGCCGCTCTCCCGGATGAGCTGGTCGAGGGGCTGCAAGACGGCGTTGGCAAACCACTGGGAAGTGTACGTCCCCAGCTTTACGCCGTCCCGGATGATGCGCCGGATGAGGTCGAGGACGCGGCAGTCCTTGTAGAGCTGCCGCATCCGGGCCATGACGACTTCCGGGGTCAGGCTGTCGTAAAAGTGGCGGATGTCTCCGCAAAACTCGTACTTTGTCCCCTTGCGGTCGTACTTCATCCATCGCTGGATGGCGTTCTTTTCCCGGTGCGGCCCGCGCTCCCGGATGGATCCGCAGCAGTAAAAATCCATGCCCTGCATCATCTTGGGCTGCAAGACCTGGATGAGGGCGTGGTGGACATACTGGTCGGGCCACTGGGCCGGTTCGCTGATGGTGCGCCATTTCCGGGCGTTCGCGTCCCACCGCTGGCTGACATGAGGCTTTTTCGGCTCAAAGCCGCCGACGAGTATTCGCCGCAGGTCTTTCACCCGCTGAGCCTTGGTCTCTTCCACCCACGCCGTACAGGTGTTGGGCTTGTGGCCTCGATTCCAGTGGTGGGTGCGATTCACTTCGTCGATGGCAAGCAGTAAATTGTCATCTGAGATTAACGTATCAAAGAGCTTTCCAGCTCTCTTCATGGGATACCCTCCTTTTAGCTGTACGGACGTTCCAGCGCCCCTTGCGGGGTGTACTAGCCCGCTCCCAAAACGCCTATCTTCACCGTGAGGTGTGCGGCTGCCTGTGCCGTAAAATGTGAGGTTGGATAAAATCAAAAAGGAAGCGGCAGCCGATGTTCCCGTTATAGTTCGACGCGGCGTTGTAGTTGACGTAGAACAAGCCATAGTTGGAGTTGTGGCTATAGTAACCACCGACGTAGAGGCACGGGTTCGACGAGCTGAAGTTCCAGTTATCGCACGAGGCCTGAGAACAAAAAACACCGGCAATGCACAGACAGTCCCATATAAAGTTCAGCGCCTTACGGCGCGGTTATCTGCGGGGGTTGCGACCCCCTCAGACTCCCCCGTTGGGGAGTTCCTGGAGGCGGCAGCCGACGTTCCCGCTAAAGCCCGACGCGGCGCCGTAGCCGACGTAGAACAAGCCAAAGCCGGAGTTGCGGCTATAGCAACCACCAACGTAGAGGCACGGGAACGACGAGCCGAAGTACCAGTAATCGCACGAGTAAGTGCTTTCGCTGCCGCTTGCAGCCGTGGGGATAAAGAGCGGATACCCGCCGGTCGTCTTGACGGTAAAAGCGGACGGCCAGCCGTTCGACGGAGTGCCGACCGCCGTGCCGCCGCTGCCGTCGCTGAAGTTTGCGGGGTTGAGGATGACGTTGAGGCCATTGCTGTTGTAGTAGCAGCCGTCGCACCAGTCCCACACGTTATCCCACAGGCCCTCGATATTGCGGTACTGCGTGCCGCCGTAGGTGGTCCGGCTGCTCTGATTGGTGCCGGTGTGGTACGGCATCGAGTCGGTGTAGCCCATTGCGAAGGTGTTGCTGCTCGGACTGCATCCATATCCGATTTTCGCCTGACTATTCCAGTCGGCGAACTCGACGATGTACAGCAGCCAGAGCGTAAACCGCATTGTAAAATCGCTCTGCCAGATGGTCGAGTCGAGATTGTGGATGCCTGAGCGGGCCGAAGAGCGGGTCATGTTCACCCTGGGGCTGCCGGTGCCGCTCTTATAGGTGCCGTTGCAGTGGTATCTGCCGATGTACACCACGTCCCGCTCACCGTGACCGTCGCCTCTGTCCATGTGGGCAGGGCTGACGCTGTAGCCCTCCACCGCGCGGTCGGCGATCTGGATGCTCATGCCCCTGCCGTTCTGGGCCAGCTTGTACCAAAATTTCGGGATGCTGACCATCGTGCCGCCGGTGCGTTCGCTCTTTACCATGCCCGCCCAGGGCTGCAAGCCGTCGAAAGGACTGCCATAGCTGCTTGCCCCCGCTACATACGGCACGGGGTCGGTAAACTCTGCCGCCTCGTCGGTGCGGCTCCACTTGGTGGTGCTGGTGCCGTCCCAGCTTGCGCCGTAGATGTGGACGTAGGAGAGGGTCAGCGGGTAGTCCTTGTATTCCGTGACCTCCACGCTGCCCTCGGTGGTCTCGTCGCCCAGCGTGGCCGTTACCGTCCACGTGCCAGCGATGGGCAGATACAGCTTGATGCTGCCGCTCTCCGGCACCGTGCCGGTCACGGTCTTGTCTCCGCACTGGGCGGTGACGGTGCTGCCCGCCTTGATTGTCACGGTCATGGTGTAGTAGGTCAGGGTCAGGGTCTTGGTGCGGCAATACTCCGCCTGCACCGTCTCCGTGGCCGCGCCGGTGCCGAGCGTGGCGGTGACGGTCCACTCTCCGTCGTGGGGCAGGGTCGCAGAAAAGCTGCCGCCTTCCGCCACGCCGCTCACGCTCTTCTCGCCGTCCGAGAGGACGATGGAGCTACCCGCCTCGGTATGCACCACCACCCGGGGCAGCACGATGCCGCCCACCGCCGCAGCGTCCGCCGCCGCGCCGGAGATGGAGAGGGTCTTGTCGGTCTCGATTTTGATAGCGTTGATGCGGTCGCCGGTGGCTTTGGCGTCTGCGGGAGCGCCCTTGACGGTCAGGGTGGGGTCGGTGCTTACGATAGCCGCTGCATTGTCCGCATACTGCTTCGCCGCAGCTTCACTCTTCGCCGCAGCATCTTTGCTTTCTTCCGAAGAGTTTGCGGCTAATTCAGCAGCGTCTTTTGCGGTTGACGCAACAGTTGCGGCAGCTTCCGCCTTTTCCCTTGCAACGTCAGCCCCTGCAACATCGCTCAGAGTGTTGAGGGTGTTGGCGTTCATTGGAGTACCCTCGACAACAGGTTCATCATTACGAATCAAAGTGATGATTTCTGATGTGCCATCAGATTTCATCATAGTCCAACGCCCTGGATATTTTGCCTTTCGGTCAACAAAGCGCATAATAGGGTTCACCTCCGCATATTGTATCTGAACAATAAAGTAAATGGTCCTTTGCCATCGCTTCAATGTCAGACAAAACTTTTTCTATTTGATTGATAACCGCAAAATGATAGCTCAACGCCTCGGGAGTTTCCGGGGTAGAGCTTTTGCCGCTGCATTTGGAACGAATGGCTTTCACGTTATCAATCCACCGAGTGGCATCCGCAACGGTCAGATAATCATTGATTGTCCAACCAGCTTCCACAGGCACAGTTAAACCGACCGTTCCTGAAAAAATAAGCTTGCTATCGTCGCCGTAATAAGCGCTTCCATTTGTGATGTTGACATAGTCGTTTGCGACGACCCAAGACGGCTCGACAGAGGGCGGGTAGAAGTTGTTGGAGGCGGCGAAATAGAGCTGGTATTCGGCTCCCTTTTCCAGCGGGAAATCGCCCATGTCCAGCACCACGTCGTTGTAGCCGCGGACAATGTCGGTGAACTTGTCTGCCAGGGCGGTCGTAGAGCCGTACTTGCGCAGGACGGTGCGCATCGTACCCGGCACATAGCCCTTGACGCGAAATTCCAGCGAGCGGAGCAGCAGGCCCGCTTTCTTGGCCGTCAGCGGCATGAAAAACTCGAACTTGGCGGGATAAATGTCCCATGCAGGAATGTCGCCGCTTTCATTTTTCGCAGTAACAACTTGAATGTTTTGCTGTACAATCCTTGCAGAATAAGGTGCGCCAACGATTTCGGCGAGTTCTTTGATTCCGTTTTCAATGCGGTTGTAATCCGTATAGCTCAGAGCGCCCTTCATGCCAGCAGCCCATTCTTGCTGTTCTTCTTCTGTCCATGTGCCAGTTCTTGCCTTTGCGGTCAGTTCTTTTACCCGGTCAACATCAGCTTGCGTTCGGTCTGTAATCCACGTTGCCATATTTCACCTCTTAAAAAATCAGTTTGCCGTCAGCGTCAATAGCGAGAGACTTTGGGACGGTAAATGCAGGGTGAACAACATTGTCATACTTACGGGGGGAATCGTCATTCGTAGCGCAAGAAATCGTCTCTGCGTTGGTATTCACTTGTAACGTAGAATCATACACGGCGTATGCATTTACAAGTTTGCTGACCAACAGAGGTCGCCAGTACTTGTTGGCGCTTGAACTTGTGCCAGCAATATCACGAAGCATCTGAAGCGAGTACAGGTAAGGAGTTCTCGTCCAAATAGATCGTCCTCTGTTGGAGCCCTCCATGTCAGAGGCAAGCATTGTCTTCAGGATTTCAGATGCATTTTGCAGGGGAGTACCCTCGTTGTGCTTATAGCTCGGGCTACTAGTTGTCCAATTCGGAGTATCAGAACCTTCCGTGTCATACCCGAACTCGTGGTAAGAAAGCAGGAAAACGCTTTTTGCCATCGTAGTCACTTTGCTACTGCCAGAATTGCAATAAGAGTCAGAAAAACCGGGAGTATAATAGATGGTCGTCTTATCGATAGCTTGCTTCTGGGCGGAGCTGAACGAATTGAAATACTCTCCGTTGAGCCAGCTGTTTACGCTGCTGCTGGCGTAAGTAGACCATGTAGAGCTCCAAGCCATAATGGCCGCGTAGTGTTTTCGAACCAGAAGAGTTCGCCCGGTTCCGTTCAGCTCGCTTTCGTAGTCATGCTTTGCAACGATGAACTCAGCCACGTTGCCGCCCTCGTCCATAAGAACGGTGCCGCCTTCCGCAACATCAAACAGGTTGTACGCCGCCGTAGCAAAAGAGCATTCTGCGGAGACGCCGCCTGCTGAGGCTGTGACAACAGCCTTGCCCGGAGAATTCCACTTGACTTGACAGGTGGATTTTCCTTCCGCATTTGTCAGAACGTGAAGGGAGACGATTCCTTCGGGAGAAGCTGCCCAGTTGATTTTAGGAGAGTCAATAGAAGCAGGGGAGAGGGTGGCAGACAAAATAACGGACTCGCCCCAGCCAAGCTGTTCGCTGGTATGGTCAAGAGACATAGCCTGAGCATCTGCCATCATGTACCCCTCTACAGTACCTTTGAAACACCCATTGAAAGTGTACTTTACATTGGTCGCCAGCAAGACAGCATCGTAATTGAACTGATGGTGAATCTTTACCATATCAAGAGCATCAATAGTAGGGCTTGCCCGATATGTGAGAGAAGCCTTGCGGCGGTTGGAAAGGACTCCATAAGACTCCGTAAGGGCATTTCTGGATTTTGCAAGGATGTCCTTTGTGAGCATAACATTGCTCAGAGTCTGGCTCACGCCTTTGCCCGAAGGATTTTCAGGATAAGCGTAGGTGGCATTTCCTACGGTGGTCACAACATTGAGCATATTTTGAGCAAAGGTAATCTCCGGCCAAGAATAATTGTTCAGCACGGGAATGTCCAACACTGGGCTGGAGGCATCGGAGCCGTAGACTCGGTTAATTTTTATCACGCCATCACGAGTCTGGTACAGAGCCATTCCAGCCGCATTGGCCGCAAGCTGCAAAATATCGGAATTGTGATAAGTAGACCCATCGCTTGTAATGTCCGTAGAGTAATCCTTCAGCTCCTCAGAGATTTCCGCTGTGATTCCATCAGCTTCAAGCTGCTCCAAAGCATCGTAGCACATCTCATAGAGCGTGCCGTATTTTCTTCCGGTGTACTTCGTGCTGGATAGATACAGGAAAGCGTCTCGCGCCTGAAAGGATGCCTCAATGCTGTTGGCAGGGACGCTCCACTCTGACAGGAAGAACATTCCTCCGCTCACCCATTCGGTCTTCCCGTCAACATCCATTCCATAACGAACAGTGACAGGCTGGCGCTCATAGATGTACTTGTAAATTCCTTGAGGGTTTACGGAGTCCCATGTGCGGTCGCTGTTGTCGAGGCTAAAGGAAATCGACTCCTGAGAAAGCTGCCCGGAGATAGGGTCTCTGGCAGAAGAATGGCTGTAAGACAAGATTTTGGTCTTGTCAAATACCAGATACCTTCCGATTTTCACTTGCTCGATCCTTACTCTTCGGTCGGGGAGACACCACTTTAGAACTTCAATCTCTACGGCATCAAACCCGGAAAGTTCAGCCTCAACATCAGAACGGACGGATTTGTTTCCGTTCACGGTCACAGTTTTTAGCTTGCTAGTTCCAAGGTATGCGCTGACCGAAAAATCCGTGGCGTACTCCCCGAATACTGTAGACCAGCAAATCGAAACGCCAGGAACGGAGGACTTGTTTTCACTTGGAAGTTCAAGCCGGATAACAGGATGGTTTGAATCGTCAAAAATCTCGGCACTCAAAAAACCAGTAGTTCCATACGGAGGAGAAGAAGGGACAATGCTACAGCTTCCATCAAGAACAGTAAGATTGGGCTCTCCTGTAGAATACCTCGAAATGGAAGCGTTATCAGAAAGTGCAATATTGTGAAAAGTGGAGAACGGGGCTGCCGATGACGTGACGATGGTAGCTTTTTTATTGATGCTCGGCTCAGTGATTCCGCAGGTAATCTCCACAAAAGATTCCGGGACGAGGGTTTCGTTAAATTTTTCTTTCCACTTATCGGAGACTTCAACCATGCGTCATACCTCCACAAGAGAAAGTTTGCACCCAGCCCATCCCATCACGCCACCGGTTTTCGGCCCTCTACGCCACATGCCTCCGGTGCGGTCGGAGACATACATCTGGCGCGTGGTATAACCGGCTGTGGCTTGGTTATAGAATTTAACGGTGCAGTAAAAATTTGTAGTGAAAAGGCTCAAGATGTCGGCCCACTGCCGCGCGGTAAGGTAGTTCCATGACATGGAGACCTTTGCCACATCATGCCGCACGACAGCGCCAACAACTTTACCCTGAACATTTCGGCCAGAGTCCACGATCGTGCTAGTCGTTCCCTCATAAGAGGAGGGTTCCGGCAGCTCTACGCCATTCACCGTAACCAGTGCAGGAATATTGGCCATCTGAACCATCCTTTCTTAATAGGAATAAACTTCGGTACCCATAATAGACACGCCACGTTCTTTCTGCGTTTTTTCAACGGAAGCAGTGAGCTGCTTGCCATCAAGGTAAACTTTCACGTCCCTGCCATCAGAAATTTCCTCTCCGTAACGCTGCCATATATCGAGGAATGCATTGTAGCAGCCGTTGTACACAGCATCTCTCATCTCTTCGGAGTTTCCTCCGGCCGCAGAATAAGTTCCGCTGTAAGAAGAGCTAGACGTCGAGGAATTATAGCTGGAGCTTCCGACGTACTGAGATGTATCGCTGTAACTGCCGGTAGACCGGCTGCCGCCAAGTTTCGACACGATGCCAGCAATCGCAACTCCAAGGGTTGCGGCGGCGGCAAGGGCCACGATGCCAGCTGGAATGCCAAAAATCGTAGCACTGAGGGCAGCACCCACAGCAGAAAGCATTCCTGCCACTGCGGTTCCGATGGTGCTTACCAGACTTGCAAACCCGGCAAAAATCGTCGGGAAAGAGCTGAGTAAACCACCAGAGAGCGCCGCACTGATGGCTTTAGCTGCCGTTGCGAGAGGAGACTTCACGTTTCCGAAAGCCTGCGTAATGCCGGAAAGCATCGTCTGAGTTTCAGTGGAAACCTTTCCAAAGTTTTGGGTCAGATTGTTCACCAGATTTTTCCCAATGGTAGCAGCGGTGTTTAGCAGAGAAGAAGCTTGGCTTTTCAATTCTTTGCTTAGTCTGCTTACAAGGTCGCTTGCAACGGACTTGGCGCGTTTACGCTGCTCATCGCCCATAGCGCCCCAAATGCCAGCGGCAATGGTAGTGCCGACCGTTTTCCAATCGCCACTCTGCGCAGCCTGAATGAAAGTTTGCACCGTACCGAAGAAGTTGGTCTTGAGGTTGTTATCGAGTTCTGCCCACTTAGAGTCTAGCCCGGAAATGATGCCGTTGACGTAGCTTGTGCCGCAGTCAATGCCATAGTTCGCCATCTCTTCGCCCTTGAGCTTGGTGGCGTCTACGAGTTTATTCATAGCATCGTTGACATAACCGAGAGAACCAGTGATACCGTTTGCAAGGCCCTGGTCGATGTAACCGCCAATCCCTTCAAACCACTTAGAAGGAGAGTTAATATCAAGTTCATCTTGAGCGGTTTTCTTGATTCCATCGGTCAACTGTTTGGTCGCGTCATTTGACACATTGGTGTTCCCAGTGATGCCCTTCGTGATGCCATCAATAATGTTTTTGCCGACGCTTAACGGATTAAACTTAGAAACTTTATCAATCAGTTTTCCAAACCACGTTACAGCGTCTTTGATTCCATTGATTACGTCAGCAATCAAGAGAACAAATTTTTCCGCAAAGTTTCCATTGGCGGCGATGGCAAGGCGGTCTGATTCGTCTACGCCTTTAATAATCCATCCAATGAACACGCCCATGTCGTGGATAACTTGCGCAAGAGACGCGATTGCACCTTCAAGAAAATTTCCATTCATCTGGATGTCGAGCATTTCCGTTTCAGAAACGCCATTTTGAATCCATCCGATAAGAATTGCAAAATCATTGATAAGATTTCCGAGAGCAGTTATGATGTCTGCCACTGTTTCGGCCGCAATCGTGCCGAAATTCACGAAAGCATCATGCCAATCAGATTTCAGCTGAAATGCTTCTGCTTCGCTTTCACTGCCAAGACCACGCACGGCGACAGAGACGGCTTCGAAACCAAGAACTGCAAGACCAGCAACGGGATGCCCGCTAATAGTCAAACCGATTCCGATAAGCGTCATGACCAAATCGCCCAAATCGAGGTCAAGGTCTTTGACAACTTTTTGAATTGTCTCGAATGCAGTAGAGATTTTTCCCTGCCATTCCTCAGGAATCAAATTCCAAATCGCTTGACCGAGATTAGAAAGAGCTTCTTTTAGCCATTTGATAGACTCGCCAAGTTTCCCATCAGTCAAAGAAATATTCCAGCCTTGCGTAAACCCAAGACCCGCAAGGTAAATCAAATCTTTGATACGGGCTAAACCTTGCCGGAAATTTTCGCTGTTTTGATAAAGCTGAACAAATCGACCAACGATAAGGGCGACCGTCCCGGCTACTAGAAGTAGCTCTGGATTAAGACCACTAACGATTTTCCCGAGCTTGTATGCCCAATCATGAGTGTCTTTCAACGCAGTAAGAAGCGCATTCCCGATAGTCCATGCGGCAAAACCGGCGCCGATAGCAGCAACAATAGGAGCAAGTTTGCGAAGTTTTTCCTTGATTTCATCCACAGCGTTGCCGACATAGTTCTTGAACATATCGTAGCCGGACAGGTCTACATCGCCCAAGATGTTGCCAGCGGATGCGCCGCTACCAGAGCCGGAGCTTCCCTGTGTGGGGTCAATGATGTTCAATTCATCAAAGCCCATCGTGTAGTCCTTGAGGGCTTTGGCGGCTTTCTTTGTCGAATCTGCCGTGTTATCCATCGCGTCACCGATGCCGCCAACGCTGTCAGCGCTCTTGGTGAAATCAGTGAACACGACCTTCACACCCATCAGCTTTGCCGCCCACTCGACAAACTCTCGAATGAGCTGAACAGCGGCAATCAGCGGGGGAAGAATGGATTTCAGGGCAGGGTAGAGCAGAGAGCCAACAGACTTTGCCAGCATATCCAACTGGGCTTTCAGAATCTTAATCTGGTTCGCAGGGCTCTGGATGGTCTGTGCAAGGTTGCCCTGAACATTGGCAGTCTGCTTCATAATGGCAATGTAACGCAGAACCGCCTTATCTGCCTGAGACAGACTAGACACTTGCTTGTTAAAGCCCAAAGCCAGAAGCTCCTGCTGTAACCGTGCCTGAGACAGGTCAACGCCCAAACGGCGAATAGGCTCAATTTCGCCAGAGATTGCGGAGGACATTGCGGTAAAGGTCTCTGCAACGTCCTTGTTCCAATAGGAGCCTTCGTCATAGGCAAGCTGGGTCAGATTCTTGGACAGAATATATGCTTTGTCGCTGGTCAGACCAAACGAAGTACCCAAGCTCTGGATGGTAGCCATGTAAGTCATCGCTTTGGTCGGGTCAACGCCAAGCAAGCCCTGCATCTTGCTAATGAGCGTATCGGCTTCACCGCTCAAATTGCCCATAGCATTATGAAACAGGTCTGTTGCTTCGTAAAAGTCATTGAACTTTGCAACAGCGTTGCCAAGATACTCAGCGATAGCTTTCAACGAAACTAGCTTTGCCATGTTCCGCATAAAGCCGTTCATCTGATTGGACAAGCTGAGATAGCTCTTGCGCTGCTTTTCGTTGGCAGCAGTCACACGGTTAGCCTGTGTAACCACCTTGCTTAACTGTGGAGGGAGCTTTGCAAAGGCGTTACCTACCTTGTCAAGCTGAGATGCAAGGGGAGTGAGCGAAATGGAGATGCTATCACAAGCAGTCTTGAACTTATTGAGCGTGTCTGCATCCAACTTATCATTGATAGATGGGATTTTAGCAATGGCGTTCATTGCACTGCCAACTGCTTTCAATCCAGAAGCATCAAGGTTCTGCAAGGGCTGTAATTCGCTTTTCAACGATTCCAGCTTTGCGCTTAAACCAGTAAAATCAATTCCAGAAACATCAATGTTTGACATCTTTTCGATGTTATTAAAAATAGAACCAATGCCTTTGGATGCAGACTTCAGCCCAGCGATAGAACCGGCTAGTTTATCAAGGCTATCGCAGACGGCAGAAACATTGCCCTTAGAACGAAGATTGGCGATAGCGTTAGCCAATTTATTGATGTTAAGCTCTGCGCCCTGCGATTCCGCAGAAATCTCTACGGATAAGCTCGTAATATCAACATCAGCCATCACTACCACCATCACTTTCCATCATAGAGAACATCATTCTCTTGATTCGCTCCTGCGCCTCAACTGCGCGTTGGTATTCATACTCGTCTTTCTCCTTTTGAGTAAGGGGAAGCGGTCTATCCATGTACTTGATGGGCTTAGACCCTTTCTTTCGGAACATATTGCCAACCGTAGAGGAAAGCGCAGATGCCATGTAAAAGCCATTTCTCCATGCTTCTGCGTTGGCTCTGCGTTCCCGCAGCTCCTCTGCGTCACGGTAAACCTTTGCCAGCCAGACATCGCCGTACCAGAACTGGTCGTAGGTCATGCCAATGGAGATGTAATAGGCTTCTACATCGTGGAACAGCTTGGAGAAGGAGAATGGCTCTCCCTCTCCGTCTGTTTCTTGAGATTGTGCAGTTACACAATCTCCCACGTTGCGTTTTTTGCGGTCTTGTCCTCAGTGTCAGTTGCCAGAAGGGACTTGGAAGCGTCCATGAACATCTCAAGCAGAATGCCCATCAGGTCTTCCTTCTCCTCGATGTGCTGGAACATCTCGTCCACAACCTTGCGCTTGATGCCCTTGTTCCGTGCGATGAAAGCGCCGTAGAACAAAGCGCGAGAGTTGGACAGCAGATTGGTCATCTGGGTGTACTGGCCAATCTGAAAACCTGCACGTTCGGTAGCTTCCACGCTGTCACGGGTGAAGGTCAGCTCATAAGTGTTCTTACCATCGGGGGAATAAAAGTTGATAACCTTAGCAGCCATAATAAATGCTCTCCTTTATAAATAGGGGCAGAACCAAATCCGTTGTTCAGTTCTGCCCGGTTTGATTGATTCGATTTTTGCGGATTAGCCACCATTGACAGTCAAGGTCTCGCTGAACTCAGGCTTCTTGGTGAAGATGCAGTTGATGGTCATTTCCACAACCTCGTCCACGCCAAAGCCAGACAAACCAACCTGATGCATACCCTGCCAAGTGAAGCCGGAACCGTCCTGCATCTTCAGGGCGTAATACTTCACGGTGTTGCTCTCGGAAGTCTCATCGTAGCCAGCTTCCTTGACCTTCTTGTAGTCAGTCTTGTTGTAGTTGGCAGTAAAGGACTTGGTGTCACTCTGGATAATGCCGAAGATGTTGACCTGCATAGGGTCAGACAAGGTGGTGGCATCCAGAAGGTTCGGCTCGGAGATCAGGTCGGGCACATCCTTAATGTCGCACAGCTTAGTCAGAGCGGTTGCGCTGTCGCCACAATACAGGGTGGTATTCAGACCGGAGATAGCAGTACTCATAGAATGTTTACCTCCTTAATTTCGGTAAATCATTCCGTCCTCTCCGATTGTTGCCCCATAGCTGCAATCAATCCGATAGACGGAATTGTTGTACAGCCCATTCAACGGGGCAAACGATTTGCGATAAAATTTCAGCGGTTCAAGAACAGAATCCACAATTCCAACAATGGAACGTGCTTCTGCAATGCGCCCGGTGTTCTTGTTAGAGTAGACACGCACACGCAGGGAAACGGCAGCGTACTTGCTGTGACCGGCAGAATCAATGTGCACAGGAAGATTGCTGTTTTCCTCTATCTGCACACACGGAAATTTCTTGACGTTGCTGTCATTGATTTCACCAGTAACGAAGATGCCGGGAACTTGCTTTCGCAGTTCCTTAGCAACAACCGTGAAGATAGAATTGAAATAATCAATCAACTATTCCAAACCTCCCTCCACGTTGCTTCGACTTGAGAAGCCATTTCCTCAACAGCTCCCCACATAGCCATAGCTGGCTCGTTGCCGCTGGTGTAATTCAACTGGCCTTTACCATCCACCTGTTTGACAGGCGTGCCAGCATTGCCGGATTCTCCGTAGTAGTACCATCTGCGGTTTGCGCCTTGCCCTTTGCCGTAGGAGCCATGCGCACCAACACCGGGCGGTAGTTCGCCGCCATATCCGTTGTGATGTGCGCCAGTGCCAAACTCGATAAAGGCGACCGCTTTGCCTTCTGCAACGATGGTGCAAGTCTTGTCTTTTTGGTTAATATGGCATTTCACGTCATTTGAGCCAGCGTATTCCGCATTAGCGAAACGCACCTTTGCGACTTCAAGCCCCAGCCACGAAAGGCGAAAAGCAAACGCTCTAGCTTTCTTGTTCAGGGTGGTCTTGTACTCCTGTATCTGACGTTCCGCATCACGGAGTCCGGCATCGCTCAACCTCACTTTAATTTTCACTTGCAGCCACCTCTTTTAGCGCATACAACGTGTCTGTAATATGCTCTGCGACTTTGACCACAGTGTAATTGAAGGGCTTTGAAATGTCCGTCTGAAACCAGACGTGTGTACCTTCATAAAGCGGTGTGTTGCGCTTTTTGCTGGACGAGCTGACAACGTAGCTATAATCCGTAAATGCTCCAAAAGGGCTTGCTTCCGCAGAACCAGTAGGCGGGCTGACATTCAGCATCAGCTTTGCGGGGTCGCTCCACGTCTGCGATGTTTCGCCGGTTTCGTTTCCCCACTCGTCCACAACAGGCGTTTTCTCGCCAACAGGGTTTGAATACCACAGCGGGCGTTTATCCAGCGGGCTTCCATTGAACATCAGCCGATAACACCTACTCTCGGAACTACTTCATTCAACAGGGACTGCGCCACATCGGAACTTTCCCACACACGAGTAATGCCGTTGTTGGTATAGCTCGTCTGCCCGTTTGCGCCGATGTGGTTGTACAGTTCCGCTGCAATGCGTATCTGCAACGACTGATATTGTAAGGGCAACTCGTCCGGTCTGTTGCCGAAGGGGTAGCCCTGCGCAAATATCTTGTCTTTGGCGAAATCAAGCAGCAGGTCGAAGAGTGGGTAGTCCTCGTCCGTGATTTCACGGTCAAGTGCAGGAGCGATGTACTGCCCCAGCTTGACTGCCGCTTCGGAATACTGGTCCCCCATGCTGCTTTCCTCCTTTCGCCTTAGTAAGCCTTGATGCAGTACACAGCGTCCATGCGCTCAAAGGACGGCAGGACGATTTCAGAAGCATAGACGTTGGCGTTGACCGGGTGAACGGTCAGCTCAGTGGTGATGGCAACGCCAGTGTTCACGATGGACACGGATGCACCAGACTGACCGGACAGCAGGTCGGCTTCCTCAGGAGTAGTGCCGTACCAAGTGCTGCCCAGAGCGCCAGAAGGAGCAACCACCACCATGCCATCGGGCAGATACTTCTCGCTTGCGCTGTACTGGTCTGCCTTGAACATCTTGTCGTACAGATGGATGGTCAGACCGGTTGCAGATTCGACAATCTGCCGTGCTTCGGCATCCAGCAGAACGGCGTTTGCCTTTGCGGTGACAGTCATAAACCGATTCTTCACCTCGTCCGCAGCAATCATGTTGCGGAAGGTGGCGGTGTTCATGTACACCTCAGTCACAACCTCGCCAACGCTTGCCAGAACAGCATCCTTTGCAGCGTTCAGGTCAGCAATGGGGGTGGCGGTGGCGACGTTCCACTTGGACTTTGCGACAGAGACTTCCTTGTAGTTGGTGGACTTCCAAGTGCCGTCCGGGTCGTAGTTGTAGGTGTAGTTCACGCCGTTTGCCTTGATGGTGATGCCCGGAACGCCATTGGCGGGAGCCAGCAGCTGCCAGATCATGCGCTCAGGAACGATACGAGCGCCAGTGATAAGCTGTGCGGTGTCATCGTACAGACGGTTCATCACATCACGGGCATAGGGGTCGTTGCTGTCCAGAACACGCAGGATTTCCTGACGGTCTTTCTCGCCCAGATGGTAGCCCTCGCGGAAGAACGGCATCTCGGTCTCATCGAACTTGAAGCCCTCACGGGTGCGGAACGTAGCCTTTGCGTCAAATGCGCTGGGCATCAGGGAAACGCCAACGCCCTTGTGACCACGCAGCCACTTCAGGTCGAGACCGGCCTTCTTCTTGGCGGGAAACAGTGCATCAGATGCAAAGGGCATCGCGTTGGTAGGGTCATTCGTCCAATAGGCGGCAATCGCAGCCGGGGCAAAGACTTCCTTAAGATTCAGTGCCATGTTGTTTTACCTCCTATTAAGCGTTCACGCTGATGTTGTCACGGCAGAAGATGCCAGGAATGGCAGTCTTGAGCGCAGTAACCGCATCAGAACCATAGGTGAAGCCAGAGCTTGCGGCAGCCTTTTTGGTGTCGATAACGCCACGAATCAGCAGGGAAGCATTGGGGTTCTCTGCCGGGTCAACGTCATACAACAGAATGCCGTCTGCGGTGGCAGAAGTTGCCTTCTTGCCAGCCAGCGTCATGGGATAGCCAGCCTTAACCGCAGCAGCTTCGGTCACGGTAAAGGGGATGGCGGTGTAGTCATTGGAAGCAAGGATGGTATCGTTGATTCCGTTGACCGTGTTTCGGGTAAACTTCATGTTTTCCTCCTTGTTAATGGAAAGCACTCATTGCGTCACTCGATGCCTTAGAAGCATTTGCGTTCTGCTGTGCAAGGCTCTTAGCAAACGCCACGCCCTCACTGTCAGAACCGCCCTTGCCATCCGCACCCGGAGGTGTGGGCATATCCTTCAGCAGAGAAGCCTTGTAAGCGGTGTCGTGGGCGGTCATAAATTCCGACTGGAACTTAAACACCTTGTCCATGTCACCGTCAGCCAGTGCAGACGCAGCCTTGTTGGCAAGTTCAGCGTCATAACCCTGTGAAACGAACTTCTCACGGTAAGATGCAAGGGTCTTTTCCTTGACGAGGTTTTCCTTGTCGGCAGTCAAGGCTTCAATCTGCTTCTGCATCTCTGCCAGCTTGTCAGCCTGTTCCTGTGCAGCATTCTCGTCATCGGTGCGCTTTGCCTTGAGCTGCTTCTTGTACTCAGCAGCTTCGCCATTGGCTTTTGTCACGGCGTTGCGCAGCTTCTCGACCTCTGCGCTAGGGTCTGCAACTTTTTCAAGCGCAGAAATGATTTCATCGGCGGTCATGCCCTCTTTGTAGGCATCACCAAGTAACGCTTTGTAGTTCATATCGTTAATTTCCTCCTGCGTTTTTTTACCGTTGCTTCCCTGCAACGCTGCGAAATTTGTATCCCGGCTTCCCTGCCGTATTTATAGCAAAGGATTATTCACCCTCTGTTTCTTTATTGGTATCGGTAGACTGTTTGTCTGCCATGTTCTCGGCATTTGTGTCGGCAACATCCTGTTTAGGCTGTTCCTGTGGCTTCGGTGCTTTCCCATCCTTACCCAGCTTGCCAGCGGCAATCAGGAAAGGCTTGCTCATTTCGTAAGCAGCCTGCGGGTCAGGGAACAGACCGGGCGTAGTGAACGCCAACTGCGGGTCAATTGGCTGCTGAATCATCTGCGCAAAAATCTGAACCTTGCTCTGCTGGTTGTCATACTGGCGGCGGGGCAGCTTGATGTTGATGTCACTTGCCATCAGCTTAGAACCAGCCGTATCACGCAAGATTTTCAGCATTACAGACAGGCTCTGACGCTCAGCATACTTGAACATATTCTCGTACTGCTGCGCCCTTGCTTCGGTGTGATTCCAGCCATTACGGACAATGACTGCGCCCACGTTGTCAGATGTCGCGTTCTCGCTTCCAGTGGCACTAGGCATGGCAGTCAGACTGCGGTACACGTTCAGCATAGAATCAAGCAAGGTCTGGCTCTGCTGCTGGTCAAGCTCGTTTGCAATCTGCGACACAGAAGCGGGCAGACCAGAAGTGGATTTCAGGCACATTGCGCCAAGTTCCTTCACTTGGTCGAGAGCGTCCTTGTCCACAAGGCAGTTGGTAAACACCATGATGGATTGGATGAATTGCGCCACGCCGTCCAAACGGTTGCTTTCAAGGTCGTTGATGGCATCCAGCACAGGGATAGCCGGTTCAAACAAGCCCATTCGCTCCGGGTTCAGCTTGTATTCGACCATCGGCAGCATTCCAAGAGAATGGTTCTCCGATTTCGTAACCTTGCCGTTGTCGATTTCAAAGTACTGGTTTGGTGTATACACGCAAATTAGGTCGTTCAGGTCATTCTGATAATTGCGTGGGATGTGCAGAATGTTAGCGATGGGCTTGTGACCGATGCCGGAGTTGTAAATCACATACGCCATATCCGGGTCGGGAACATCCACCAGTAGGGGCGTTTCGTCCGGGTAGTTGCCGTTGTACCCCTTATCAGGGAGAACAATGCGGTATCCCTGTCCGCACTCCAGCATCCACTGCCAGAGCCGCCGATCAAGCGCATCTTTGCCCTCATACTGCAAAGCGTTGGACAGGCGGGCGATTTCCTCACCGTCACCTGTTGCCGTTTCAGACCGCACATAAGAGCAGGGAGTGCCGCTCATGTAGCCTGTGTAGAAGCCCACGCACTCATTGGCGTGGTTCTCTACAATGCGATTGGTAATTTCAGCGTGATACTCCTTCGTGCGATTGAGGACAGGCTGACTACCCAAATAGTAGTTGTGTAGAAAGCGAATCTCGTTCTTGTTCAGCAGATGAATAGGTTCTGCCTTGCCCATGACCACTTTCAGCACGTTTGCCCGATTGATTTCTGTCTCCGGCGTTTCAATCGGTCTACGTCCAGTCAGCGGCTCATTCAAAAAGCCGCCAACGACCATCTGATACTCAGCCATGCGTTCCTCCTTTCTGGCAAAATAAAAAGCGCAGCAAGACAAACCTGTTAAGGTCTATCTCACTGCGCCAAAACTGCGCTTCAAAAGCTATTTACTTTTCCGGCGGATGGATGATTTTCACCCATCCTTCCCTTGTGTCTCCTTCAATAACACCCTTGCATCTGTCGCACTTGAAATGGTATCGTCCGTCTACTTCGCCAAGATAGCGGTTGCAACGGACGTTCTTATAGATGGGATTCTGCCTGATACAAGGGCAACAGATTCTAACTAGCATAAACGCTCCTTTCGTTGGATTTCTGGAAACAGGCTGTTGAGCACAGACCTGTTGGAAGCTACTGGGAAACTGTTCGCACTACCAGTCATGCTAGGCTCTGACTTGTCGGGTGTCGAGAGCCACGATTTGCTCCATCCAGGGCAAATCGCTGATGGATACAGAGGATGGATTTGAACCACCGACCTTCGGGCTATGAACCCGACGAGCTACCAGACTGCTCCACTCTGTGTCATGTACCCGGCTTGATTTACCGTTGCTCTTTGAAATGAGAAATAGCCTAAAACTCATTTCATCGAGAGCCGGGAATAACGGGGGAGGTTGTCATAAGGAGAATTTTTCCATGCAATCCTTGAGGAATCGTTGTGCTGCGTAACGGAATCGAACCGTTGCTTGCCAGCCGTGGGGGAGACAAGCTGACATTCCCAACCAACAGGAAACGCAACATATAAAGTCCGGCGAAGGCGAAAGAGTAAGAAAACCTTCGCCGGTGAAAGGAGGAATATGCTTGTTGACACGCACGCGAGTAAAATGACAAAACCCCGCGTGCAAGCTATTCCTTTAAGGGAAGCCGCAAAACTTCCTGTGTACATTATAAGCCTTGTCAAGTGGTAAAATCAAATAAATAGACCCAGCGAACACAATATATTGTGTTTTTAATCAAAATGGCCTCTTGACAGGCTCAATTTTACTGATTCCGTTATACAATTCATCGGCAAGCTGTGCCAGACTGTCCGGTGCATCATCGTGCGGAACTTTGCCAAGCTGTGTGAACATCGTCACCTGTTCCATGAACGCCTTGTACTCTTTCGACTGGTGTTTCTCGTCAAGGAAATAGAACCGTTTGATGTCCGGCGCATACTGGATGATTCTGGACAGCTTGCTTTGGCCACTTGGCGCACGTTGGCTGCGGACAGAGCAGTGATAGCCTTGCTGCCGGAGCTGGCTGTCTACCACATCACAGTATTCGTCACCGCCGTTGTTGGCTTCGCCACGCACCACGTTGATTTTGTGCTGGATGATTTTGCCCACGACTTCCGGTCTGGTCACGGTCTTGTCGCCATTGTTGAACACAAGGTCTTGGATGAACACAGCATCACCGTACACATAGGCGATAGGACAGGCTGTGAAGTCGCCGCCACCCCATGCAATATCCATGACCATGAGCTTGCGATCAGGCTCTCCATCAGGCAAAACGCCGTTGAAATACCGCAGTTCATCGGCAGGGAACAGCAGACCCTCACGCACATAGGGCTTGCCCATGTACTTTGCCCACCATGTTGCATCATCAATGCTGGCTTTCATATCAGCGTAGTAGGCATCGTCAAAGCCAACGCCATAGTCATAATTGAAGTTGCTGTGTCCGTTCTCGTCCACCGCAGGAATCACCCGGAATCTGTACTTCGGGTTGTCTGCATACTGGCTCTGGATACGTCCTAGAGGGTCAAGCACGTTCCAGCGTGTACCGACCATTAGCTCTAATGCGCCTTGCTTTTTGCGGTCTTTCAGCTGGTTCAAGTAAGCATCGTACTTGTTGTTCAGGCGCTCAACGTTCAGACTTTCCTCCAAGTCCTCAATCAAGTCATCGCTGTACAGAACGCCACCCTCGCCAATTTCAACAGCACCAGTCAGCGTACCGCCGATGGAACGACAGGTCAGGGTGGGGAAGCGCTTCTTTCGGTTCAGGTCAACGCTTTCGTCCTTTGCACTTTTGTCCACAAGCTGAACGTCAGGGAAGATTTTGCCCCAGTTGTAGGTCACAGGGTCAGTGATGATGGACAGCACTTCGCCGTAGAAACCATTTGTCAGCTTGTCAGAGTGCCCGCTCATAACTGATGCAACGTCAGGACGGTTGCCCATCAGCCATGTAATGAAAAATATACACAATGTGCTGTTATGGGTAGGAATCAGGCGCTTACCAGCGCAGTATACGCCACCTTCTACCTGAATGCAGTTGCCCTGCTTTGGCTCGATGCGCTCAAACCCACAAAATGCCACACGGCGAGGTTTGGAGAACTCTTTTAACTGCTTGCGAGGAACAACGCAAGGGATAGGGCAGGTAGGATTAAAAGAAATGGAATAGACTGTCAGATTGCCTTTAATGCCACTAGATGATACACGAGGTGGATATTCAACCACGCTGCATCTCCAACCAAAGGTAGAAACCAGCGTGACAAAATCATCTCTCATTTGCGGCTCTGTGGTGGAAAAAGCGTACCGATGCTCTTTTGCCCGTAACGTACCGTCTGTATCGAGCAGACCAGCAAGCAATTCCATGCGCTGTGCAATGCTGGCTGTGAAGTATTCTTCTGGGATGTGCTTCACGCAGCGGCGGTGACTATGGCACATATCGCCTTTTTGAAGTGCCTGTCGCAAGCCAGAGAATCCGTAATGCTCAACGCCAGTGTCCTTATGAACAGTGTGCCAGCTAACAGGGTATCCATCATTAATGACACGTTCAACAATCACCCGATCACAAGGCGGCTCGCAAATATCCGGGTTCTGATTGCGACCATCACCAAGCCAAGCGCCCAACGTATACGGCTCAACGGGCAGTTTTTTATACTCTCCCTCAACAAAATTTTTGAACGGAACCTGATAACAGAATCTTATGCCATCTTTTGTATCGATAACATAATCCTCCATCATCCGCTTAGTTTCGACCACATCAAATCCATTCTTATGGCGGTTAAAGACCGGCCACTCGTGGTTTTCATGGCAGTCAATGTATGTGCCGTCAGAGAAATGGCAGCGGATATTTGCATAATTCTTCGGAGATACTGCCAGCACCTTCACAAACTGACCTTTTGGGCTGATAACTTCATCACCGACTTGTAAATCGCCGTGATTCCTCCAGCCGTTTCGTGTAAGAATCGGCGTATCATCGCTCAAAAGCTTACCAACACGCGCGGGAAGACTAACTCCCAAGAAGTCAATTCGCTTATAAAACAAGTCCTCAAGGTCATCTGCCAGCACTTTCAGAACCCTGCGTCTAGGCTGGTAAAACTTCTTTTCCGGCGCACGATTCCATTCAAGGTAAATGCAATAGCTGTCGAATACATCCTTTGCTTCAAACAGGTACGTCCGACCGATAATGTCATAGACTTTCGCCACGTCCTCGCCTGTTTTCATCTTACCCATCATGGCTGCGCAGGCGGAGCGCAGCTCACCAGAGTATTTGTAGGCATCGAACCGCTTGTCTTGTGGCAAAGCATCTCTCAGGTTCACCACCGCCTGAAACCAGTCTTCATAGACCTGCGCTTCGGTCGGATTCTGCTTTGCATACGCTTTGATGCTGTCAATAATGGCGATACACTGCTTTGGCTGCATAAAAAAATAGGCACCCCCTACCTGAAAATGTAAAGAGTGCCTACAACTGCACAAAAATCAAATATTCGGTTTTATTTTAGGTTGCGAACAATGCCAAAAGTTCGCTTCAATCCAGACCCGATGGTTTTCTTCACATACCGCTTATACCACGAGCATCTGTGACCCTTTCGGCATCTATAATCGCAATAGCGGCATTCACCTGTTGTCCTGCGCTTGTAAAGCCCTTTCTTCATAGATTCACCTATTCTGTTCAGCAATCCGATACCATGTCTGGCGGGTCACGCCAAGCTGCTTGGCGGCATCCGTGACCGTGAGAATGCGCTTCTCCACCTGCTCATGGAGAATGTCAAAGAGGTTGCGGTCATACTCGGTGGGCTTGCGGCCTTCCCTGTAATCGGGGCGCTGGCTGGCAATCTTCTTGCCCTCTCTGGTGCGCTCAACAATCATGTCACGCTCAAACTGGGCAAACACAAGAAACATACCTCTCATAGCCCTACTAGCAGGGGTGTTGTCCATCACACCAAGATTCAGCACGTTCACCCGGATTCCTTTTTCAATCCATGAATCAATCAGTTCATACCCACCGACAAGGCTTCTGGCAACACGATCTAGCTTTGTCACAACGATTGTATCGCCGCTCTGAACTTTCGCTTCCAGCTTGTCCAGTTCCTTGCGTTCCATTTTAGTTCCAGTATATACCTCTTTGAAAATCTTAGTTGCGCCAGCGGCCTTGAGGGCTTCTTCCTGCGATTCAAGGCTGTTGCCATCAATCGCCTGTCCAGCGGAACTGACACGAGCGTAGCCGTAAATCATTCAGGTTCACCGTCTCTTTCAAGAACTTTAAGAACAAATTCATCCGATGCAACATCAGCACCAATAGGCTGAATCACGATTTGGTATTTCATTTCTTCCAAGAGCATTGCCATTGTGGACAACTTTAAATCATCCGCATTAACGCGGTTTGTCACATAAGAAGAAACTTCATATCCCATTTGCCTTGAAAGAGATGCAGAAGTATATCCTCTGATTTTCATAACGGAACGAAGAATGTCCCCGGAATTGACTTTATTTTTGGTTGCGCCGCCTTTTTTCTTCTCTGCCATTTTTATCGAACCTCTCTTTTGACCCAATGATAACACATTCTCGTGTCGCTGTCAACATCTTCTTGTGTTTTTTGCAAATTTTTTACTATCAATAGGGTTGTAAAACGGCTGTAAACTTTTTCGTTGCTTTACAAACTGTATACTTGAATAGTAGCCTTACGAATTATCGAAAAATATCTTTTGAGTTACTATCACTAGGGTAAACTAATCCGTTTACAGAAGTACTATCAAATAACGTAAATTTACGTTAGAATGCGTAAAATGTCACAGATGTGTGACTGAATTATACAAATTGGGCTGTTGACAACTATATACCAAGCGTCTATAATCTAAGACAGCAGAACACACGATGAATCAACCAGCAACGGTAGATTTATCCTTTGTGGCATAAAAAATAGGCCGTCAGCTCCACCGACCAAAGTAGTACTGACGACCTATTCCACCACAAAACAGAAGCTGCGCAACCAAGGGCGCAGTCTCGGTTTCTGTCAATTATTATAGCAGAAGCAGACCGCTTCTGCAATAGAAAGGAGCAAAAAACATGAACTTTCCCACGACAACCGAAGAATTTCTGAAAACCCTCGCCCACGGAAAAGAGCCGACCAGCGAGGATAGGGAGTACGCAGAAGCGCTTGGTAAGCTGTCCGAGCTGAACTACCGGGCAGGGTACGAAGCGGGAGCAAACAAAAATAAGGGCTGAGTTTTGTGCAAATCTACAAACTTTTAGATTTTGTACAGATACCAGTACTACATTAAGCGTTTGCGTAATTGACAAACCACAACATATTGCGTATACTGGTTGCACCCACATGAAGGGAGGTGAGTTTATGTATAGTCCTTATCTTGAACGCCACAATCACACGTTCACTGTTGCGCTGACCGAACGGCAGTTCCAGTGGCTGAAAGCCTATTGCACCGAACACAAGGTCGCACAGGCCGCAGCCATCCGTGACACGTTCTTTGAGGTGCATCCCATCCCGGAGACCGATGAAAAAGAATAAGACGCTCGCTAAAGTTTGACGACCACAGCGAACGTCTTATGAAACGCTCAGAGAGTATAGACCCTCTTTGGGTTATTATACCAGAGATGGCCT
>CEAR01049562.1_pt1 | contig 30342 bp, 25 predicted proteins | sample 557461 | NCBI WGS metagenome assembly CEAR01 (sample SAMEA3182075, study PRJEB8094) | gut metagenome | biome: human; feature: gut; material: Stool; isolation source: human stools | place: Canada | collected 2012-03-14
CCCCCCGACTCAATTTTTGAAGCCTTGGAGCTATCAGGTAAGGGGCTTTGCGCTCCGGCGCAGCAGGGAGAGGCTGGCCTTTACCACACGGCTGACAAAGCGAATGGTTTCCTCCTTGCTGTATTTGTCATAGCCCTCCACGACCACATGCATCAGCCCGTTTGAAAGATGGGTATACATCATTGCAAGCTCCGTCTCGCTGGCCTCGGGCAGCTCCCTGCGCCAGTAGGCGAGGCTGTCCTCCTTGGCCAGGGCAATCATGCGCATAAGCACCGCCGAGCCGGGATCGTCCAGGATCAAGACCTGGCAGGCCTCCTGATTCTGCTCGACCATGTCGTAAATGGCCTCGATCAGGGCCGTTACATCAAAGGAGTTGACATAGCGCAGAGATTTTTCAAACGCCACGATCAGCTCGTTTTCAATGCTCTCCTTCAGAGCAAAGCAGTCGCTGTAATGGGCATAGAAGGTGGCGCGGTTGAGCTGCGCCAATGCGCAGACCTCCTTCACCGTGATCCGGTTGACAGGCTTCTGCTGCAGCAGCTTCAAAAAGGACTGCTTGAGCATCATCTGCGTATAGCGTTTTCTGGCATCCAGCTTCTCCATACAGAGCCCTCCTAAAAAAGTTTACAAAGTACGGCAACACTCCGCCGTCCACTGTTGCTTTTCTTACAGCCCCGGGGCAAGTGCCGATTGTTTCCGGTCTTTTCTTTCAGTATACTGTACTTGTGAAAGATAAGCAACACTTGTATTTCTATTTTCGGGGAGGAGGTTTTTGTATGTACAATAAATATCTCGTTACAGGTGCCACCGGCTTCCTGGGCAGAGCCGTTGTGGAGGAGCTGGCCCGCCGGGGCGCACAGATACACGCCCTTGCGCTGCCCGATGACCCCTACACCCATTTGCTCCCGAAGGAGATCCGCACCGTCACCGGCGATGTGTGCGAAGGCGATGGGTTGGCAGATTTTTTCGCAGATGCCGACAGCCGCACCTGCGTGATCCACTGTGCAGGCATCGTCTCCGTCGCCTCCCAGCCCACCCCCAAGCTCTATCAGGTCAATGTGGGCGGGACATGGCGGATCCTCCGGCAATGCATAGCCCACGGCGTGGGGAAAATGGTCTATGTCAGCTCCGTTCACGCCATACCGGAAAAGCCCAGAGGCTGCCCCATTACAGAGGACTGCAAGCTCGCCCCGAGGCTTGTGGACGGCGACTATGCCAAGAGCAAGGCCACCGCCACCAATCTGGTGCTTGACGCGGCGGCGCAGGGGCTGAATGCCAGCGTCGTCTTTCCCTCCGGCATCATCGGCCCGGGGGATGTGCAGGGCGGGAGCTTCACCTCCATGGCCGAATCCTTTCTTGCCGGAAGGCTGCCCTTTGCCGTTCGCGGTGGGTATGATTTCGTGGATGTGCGGGATGTGGCCCAGGGTCTTTTGGCCTGCTGCGAAAAGGGTCTATCCGGAAAGGGATATATCCTCTCCGGACACTACTCCACCATCGGCAGAATGCTGCAGATGGTGGGGGCGGCAGCCCAGCGGCGCTATCGCCCTCTCTGCCTGCCCCTAAGCCTTGCAAAATTGGCCGCTCCCTGCTACGAGCGCCGCAGTCTGCGGGCAGGAAAGCAGCTGTTCTTCACCCCCTACTCCGTCTCCGTTCTCGGCTCCAACGGGCAGTTCAGCCATAGCGCCGCCACGGAATGCTTTGCCTATGAGCCCCGGCCTATGGAGCAGACCCTGCAGGACATGACAGCCTGGCTCCTGAGTCGGGAAAAGCGGACTGCCGGCGGCAACTGAGGCCGCCGAAGGAGCCTGCCCCGCCGAGATAATATCCGTGTTTTTCTTGCCAATCGGTGAAAAAAAGGGTATACTATGGGGAACAAACGGTGCCAAAAAGGTGCCGACTCGGTGAAGGACAAAGGTGGTTTTGATTTTATGGCTGACATGATCCATCCTTTTGGGAAGAAGATCCATGATCTGGCGGAGGTGATCCCGGTGAACTGTACCGGGTGCGGCATCTGTGCCATGTGGTGCGTGATGCACTGCATTGACCAGCAGCCGGACGGCATCTACAAGGTCCGCACCGAGGACTGCATCGGCTGCCGCTCCTGCAAGGTGAACTGCCCCAGCGACGCCATCCGTCTATACCGACCCCAGCAGGAGGACTGAGCCATGAAGAAAAACACAGTACAAAAAGATCTGCCCTTGGGCCTCTATATCCACATTCCCTTTTGCCGGAGCAAATGCGCCTACTGCGACTTTTACTCCCTGGCAGGCGCGGAGGAGCGCATGGACGACTACTGCCGGGCCCTGGAGCGACACCTGGCGGAGGTAGCGCCCCAGGCGGAGTGCCACAAGGCGGACACGGTGTATTTCGGCGGCGGCACCCCCAGCTATCTGGGAGCGGAGCGGCTCTGCCGTCTGCTGGGCAGCATCCGGAAATTATATAAGGTGGACAAGCACGCGGAGATCACCCTGGAGGCAAACCCCGACTCCGCCACAGACAGAAAGACCCTGAAGCGGCTGCGCAAGGCGGGGTTCAACCGCCTTTCCCTGGGGGTGCAGTCTATGGACGACGCGCTTTTGCAGGCCATCGGACGCATTCACACCCGGCAGCAGGTACAGGAGGCCGTGGCGGCAGCCCGGAAGGCGGGATTCAAAAATCTGAGTCTGGACCTGATTTACGGGCTGCCGGGGCAGACCATGGAGGGATGGGAAAAGACCCTGTCCGATGCGGTGGGCCTGCACCCGGAGCATCTGTCCTGCTACGGGCTGAAGCTGGAGGAGGGCACGCCGCTGTACCGGCGGCAGGGGGAGCTGACCTTCCCGGATGAGGATATGCAGGCGGATATGTACTTATATGCCGTGGAGTTTTTGAAGCAGTGCGGCTATGAGCAGTATGAGATTTCCAACTTTGCCAAGCCCGGCTTTGCCTCCCGGCACAACCTGAAATACTGGCTTATGCAGGAGTACGCCGGATTCGGCCCCGGGGCGTACTCGGACTTTGGAAATGTGCGCTACGGCTATGCGCGGGACCTGGAGCGATATTTGAAGGGAGAGCTGGTTTTGCAGGAGTCGGAGACGGTGGACACCGACGAGCGGGAGCGGGAATACCTGATGCTCCGGCTGCGCACGGCGCAGGGGGTGGATCCCCGGGAATTTGAGTATCGGTTCCGGCAGAGATTTGCGCCGCTGGCGGCACTTTTGCAGCAGTGCGCCCGGGAGGGACTGGCAGAGCAGGACGGAAACGGCTGGCACCTGACGGCCAAGGGCTTCTTGGTGAGCAACCGCATTATCGGCCTGCTCCAGGATGAGCTGGCCCGGGAGAAAAACCGGCGGCTGGAGGCCGCAGCCCGGGGCGATTACCGGGTGGTATAAAAAATACATGAGCTAAATGGGAACGCCCGGGTGGGTGTTCCCTTTTTTGTGGGGGTGCGTTGGGTAGCGGGCGGACAGAGGCGTCCGCCCCTACGGATGACAAGGAACTTTGTGCAAGTCCGGGAGCGGGGCGATGTGGGCATCGCCCCCTACGAAATCCTATCGGTAAACACTCCGTAGGGGCCGATGCCCACATCGGCCCGAACGAAAAACGCCCCGCTTGGGCGGGGCGTGGGATTCCTTATGCTTTTCAGTTGTCGGTGCGGTGGCGCCACTCCAGCTCCTGATCCAGATCGTATTTCAGCTTCTTATTTTCCTCTACCAGGTCGTCGTAGTGGCGGGACTGGACATAGTATTTCACAAAGGTGAAGGTGGCCTCGTTGAACTCCTCCTCCGTATACTCCGGCAGGAGGGAGCCGCCCTTGCGGCGCAGGCCCTGGACATTGATGACCACCAGGCGGCGGTGCTGCTCGGAGAGCTGGAACAGCTTCAGCTCCTGGGGTACATCCAGCCCCAGATCGAAGGTCTCGTTCACAATTTGCAGCAGGCGCGCCTGCTCGGGCTTGGCGGAGACGATGACGCCGTACTTCCCAAACAGCTTTTTCAAATAGTCTACGGAGACTTCCTCACGGGTGATGGTGCCCTTGCCGATGCCGGTGAGCATGGTGTTGGACAGGTTCAGGCTAACATAGACCTCCTGACCGGTCTTGGGATAGCTCATACAAGTACCTCCTAATTTAATATGTCCCATAGGGCCGCCGAAAACGGCCTTTTTTCTTGTACTTTTACCGTACCACATTCCGGGCGGGATTGCAATAGGCATTCTGTTGCGGATGTGGTTTTTATGCGAAAAAAGCTTTGTTTTTTGCAAAAAATCCTGTTTTTATGATTCCAAATGTACCAAACAATACAAATCTGTCAGACCCCGGTGAGGTCAAAGGGCGGTGTGTATTCCTCCCGGGCGGAGGTGCGCTCCTGGGTGAAGCCGTCCGTGATGCCGCAGTTTTCCATGTAGCGGACCGCCCCCCGGTACTCCGCCGCCGTGACAGGACGGGCCAGGCTTCCCCGGGCCCCGGGCTGGGGCGTATACTGGCTCATCAGCGACACCAGCACCTCCCCAGGGCGGAAGGTGCGGGCGATCCAGTCCAGGCAGAGACGGGTATTCTCCGGATGGCCAGGAAGCACCAGATGGCGAATAAGGACGCCCCGCCGGAGAAGGCCCTTTTCCATAACACAGGGGCCGGTCTGGCGGAACATCTCCCGGATGGCAGCGGTGGCCACGGGAAAATAGTCTGGGGCGCAGGAGAGCTCCCGCGCCAGGTCTGCATCGGCGTATTTCAGGTCCGGCAGATATACCTGAACTTTCCCGTCTAATAGCTTCAGGGTCTCCACACTCTCGTAGCCGCCGCAGTTATATACCACCGGCACCGGCAGAGGTGGGTCCAGGGCGGGCAAAATAAACGGTACAAAGTGGGTGGGCGTCACCAGGTCGATGGTGGCGACGCCCCGGGCGATAAGCTCCTCAAAAATCTCCCGCAGTCGGGAAGCGGACACGGGTCTGCCGAAGTTATCCCGGGAAATGGGGGCGTTTTGGCAGTAGGAGCAGCCCAGGTTGCAGCCGGAGAAGAACACGGTTCCCGCGCCCCGGGAGCCGCAGAGCACCGGCTCCTCCCAGGGGTGCAGGGCCGCCCGGGCCACCACCGGCGTGGCGGGCATCCGGCAGAAGCCGCGGCCCTCCCTTTCCGTTCTTTCAGCCCCGCAGCGACGGGGGCAAAGCGTACAGATCATCCCTTTAAGGGCTTGAAGTCCGGGCCCAAGTCCCCGGCCATCCAGTGGCGGCGGCAAAGGCCGATATACTTATCATTGGCTCCCAGCACCACCTGGGCTCCCTCCTTGACCACACGGCCGCGCTCGTCAAACCGTGCGTTGAAGGCGGCTTTTTTGCCGCACCAGCAGATGGTTTTTACCTCCTCCAGCTTATCCGCCAGGACCAGGAGCTGGTAGCTGCCGGGGAAAAGCTCCCCCTTAAAGTCGGCCTTCAGCCCGTAGCAGATAACGGGGATATTGCAGTCGTCCACCAGGTGGACCAGGTAATAGACCTCCTCCTTGGTGAGGAACTGGGCCTCGTCCACAATGATGCAGGCGAATTTCTGCAGGTCAGAGTCTGCCATCTGCTGCATCTCGTGGAAGTAGATGCAGGGATGCTCCAGGCCGATGCGGGAGCGGACCATATGGTCCCCGTCCCGGGTGTCCAGCTGGGGCTTCACCAGAAGGGTGTCCTGACCGCGCTCCTCATAGTTGAACCGGGCCATGAGGGCGTTGGCGGATTTGCTGGAGCCCATGGCTCCGAATTTGAAGTAAAGCTGTGCCATTTACTTTATTCTCCTTCCCATTTTTGCAGGATGCGATTGGCTTTTTCAAAGGCGGAGGGGATGGCCTTTTGTCGGCGCTGCTCCTCCGAATACCACGACAGGTCCCCCTCGCCGGAAACCAGGACGGCATAGCCCTGCATCTGCCAGCGGACATGGGTGAATATGTGGACGGCCTGCCAGGACTCCTCCCAATGCAGGGGCGTAAGGCCCCAGGCGGCCAGCTGCCGGGCCGCCTGGGTCTCGGTGAGCAGGCCCGGAACATTGGGATACTCCCAAAGCCCCGCCAGGAGGCCGGTCTTGGGGCGCTGCCCCAGGGCCACGGCGCCGTCCGGGCGGCGCAGAAGAAACACGGTTTTTTCCTCCGGGCGCTTGTCCTTTTTAGGGGCGCGGACCGGGATACGGGCCTGACTCCCCTCCCTTTCGGCGGTGCAGAGGCCCCGGAGAGGGCAGTCGGGGCAGCGGGGGGCGGCAGGCAGGCACAGGGCCGAGCCCAGGTCCATAAGGGCCTGATTGAAGGCGCCGGGGCGATCCGAAGGAACCACCTCGGTCATCCAGCGGGTGATCTCCTTTTTGGTGGACTGCACATCCCGGTCCCAGCCGGTTATGCGGCTGGCAATGCGCAGAACATTGCCGTCCACCGCCGGAACGGGGAGTCCGAAGGCGATGGAGAGAATGGCTCCGGCGGTATAGTCCCCGATACCCGGGAGGGCGATAAGCTCTTTATAGTCTGCCGGAAATGCACCGGCGTAGTCCTCTGCCACTATCCGTGCGGCCTTTTGCAGATTGCGGGCACGGCTGTAATAGCCCAGGCCCTCCCAGAGCTTCAGCAGCTCCTCCTCATCGCCCCGGGCCAGGTCCTGCACCGTGGGGTAGCGGGCCATGAAGCGCTGAAAGTAGGGCAGCACCGCAGCCACCCGGGTCTGCTGGAGCATGATCTCCGACACCCATGTGCGGTAGGCAGACACCTCCTCCCGCCAGGGGAGGATGCGTCGGTTTTCGTCGTACCAGGTCAGAAGGGGGCTGACGATGGCTTGCAATTTTTCAATGTTTTGTTCCATAGTTTATTTCAGAAAACGGCGGGCATAGCCGCAGCGGCGGCACAGGTCCTCGGAGGGCCGGCGAGCGGCAAAGCCTGCGGCCATGGCGGCGGCTCGGGGGCTTCGGAGGATCTCCGGCAGGGTTTGGGTGAAGAGATTTCCCAGGGCGATGGTGCCCTCGCTATCCAGGCAGCAAGGGGTGACGGTGCCGTCGCACAGCACCGCAAGCTGCCGCGTGAGGCCGTGGCAGAAGTTGGCCCCGGTCTCCGGGGCGCTCAGGTCCGGCCAGGCAAAGCGCTCCGCCCTCTCCAAGAAAAGATTCGGGGACAGAGTGCGGTTTCCACGGGCGTCCCGGGGCAGGGCTTCCGCATTTTGGCCGATTTGGTTGGATAGAAAGTTTATAATCTCGGCGTTGCAGCGCTGGGCGGCGCCTTCGTTCCACAGGCGCAGGGCGCAGAGGGTACCCTTTTGAGATAGGGGCAGGACAGCATCCCACACGCCGTGGAGGTAAGCGGACATATCGCCGCTTTGTGCGCCGCCCTCGAAGCTGTGGAGGGAGACACTGAGCTTGTGAAGGCCCGGGGCGGCGAGAAGGGCATCCTTTTGCCGGGGCAGCAGAGTGCCGTTGGTGACCAGGCAGGTGCGAAAGCCTAGGCGATGAGCGATGGCAAGCAGCTCCGGCAGCTGCGGATGCAGCAACGGCTCACCCAAAACATGGAGATAGAGATAGTCGGTTTCGCCCCGGAGCTTTAGGGCCAGGGTCTCAAACTCTGCCGGGGTCATGGTGCGCGGAGGGCGACGGGTGCCGTGGCAGAAGTCACAGGAGAGGTTGCAGCGGTTGGTGATCTCGATGTAGATGCGGTTACGCATGGGCGGCGGTCCCTCCCCTGAGCATTGATGTATGGAACTTATTTTATCATATTTTGGGGCGAATGAAAAGGGGGAAGAAATGGAGTTGGGAGGACGGATTGCCACAGCCAGTGTGCGCACTGGCTTCGCAACGACAGGTTTTTTGCAGGGGGTGCGGTGGTATGCAAAAAGGAGCGGCGTTCTTCCGAGGAACGCTGCTCCTTTTTACTGTTTATTTGTTTTTAGTCCGATACAATCACATAGCTGCCGGTGGCGGGAGGCGTTTGGGTCAGCTGGACCAGCCGGGTCTCGGCATTGAAATCGGCGGGGAGGGTGGCGGTCAGGGCGGCCAGGTCCACGGTCTCGGAGTCCGCGTAGATGCGGTCAAAGAGCGCCAGGACCGCCGGGGTCAGGCCGCTGTTTTCCGGGGCGTTTTTTTCGATAGACACGGACAGGGCCGTGGTCTTGGGAAGGTTTTCCCGGAGGGCGGCGATGAGACTGGTGAGCACCGCCGGCTTATCCGTGCCGTCCGGCACCAGCATGGCGTCCATATTGCCCACGGCGGGCCAGCCGAAATTATCCAAAACGATCTCATCCACACCCAGATCCGCCAGGTCCTTGCAGACCTGCTTGAGATAAGCCTGGGCCGGGGCCTTGGTGGGGTCCAGCCAGCACTGGCTGCTGTAATCGTACCAGAGCCACTCGTCCCAGGTGCGCAGCAGACCCGCCTCATCATCATGGCTCAGGGCGTAGGCGGTGTCGCCAAAGGCGCTGATGCGGACCACCATATGCTTATCCGAGGCGGTGAGCTTCTTCAAATTCTCCGTGCTGACGGCGGAGCCCACGGTACCCGATGCCTGGAAGGAGGGCTGATAGGTAAAGGTGCCGTCCGGGAGCTTTAAGGTGAGGACGACAGTCTTATCACTGCCGCTTATGAGGGCGGTGACATCCTGCTCCAGGGCGCTATCCGGCTGAGCGGTGGCATGAATGACCTCAATGGTGGGGCCCTGGGGCTCATCCCGGGTGAAGTCTACATCGTCGGGGTTGGGGCTGTCGTCGGAGGGCTTGGTCTGATCGTCCTTCTTATTCAAAAAGGGAAGATCCAGGTGGACCTTGCCGTTTTCATCGTAGACAAGGTGATTCTGGCAGTACAGGAAGGCGCCGCCTGCCAGCAGCAGAAGCACCAAAATGGGGATGAGTATTTTCTTCCAAAGTGGAGTCCGTCCGTGATAGCTATTATATCCCTTGGTGGCCATGAGGCACCTCCTTTTTGCGTTATCAGGGCTGGATGCTGTCCAGCAGGGCCACGCGCCGGGCGTGGCGGCCTCCCTCAAACTCGGTATTCAGGAAAACCTCCACCATACGCCGGGCCAGGTTGGGGCCCACGATACCCGCACCCATGGCGATGATATTGGCATCGTTATGGCGGCGGGTCATCTCGGCGCTGAGGCTGTCGGAGCAGAGGGCGCAGCGAATACCTTTCACCTTATTGGCGGCGATGGAAATGCCGATGCCGGTGGTGCAGATGACGATGCCCTTGTCGCATTCGCCGGAAGAGACCAGACGGGCCACCTTTTCACCGTAAATGGGATAGTCTACGCTGTCGGTATTATAGCAGCCCACATCCTCAAAGTCGATGTCGTGCTCCTCCAGCCAAATGAGGATGTCCTGCTTGAGCAGATAGCCGCCGTGGTCGCAGCCGATGGCAATTTTCATGGTGATGTCTCCTGTGTTCTTATAGTTTTTTGAATTCGGGCTTTCCGCCGGTAAAGGTGGTGAAATACCGGAATCCGCAGTCCCGGAGGAGCTGCTGGCGCTCCCTTATAACGCAGCCCACATCCTTAGTCTCGTGGGCGTCGGAGCCCAGGGTGATAATTTCGCCCCCCATCTCCCGGTACAGACGCAGCAGGTCTGCGTCCGGCAGGGGCCGGTTTCCGCGGTTGGTATTACACTCGATGCCCACGCCCTTGGGAATGACGGTGGAGAAAATCTCCTGTACCCGGTCGCGCCAGGGGTCGAAGGTCAGGTCCATGTTCAGATGCTCCTTGAGATACCGCAGCGGCAGGGTCAGATGACCCAGGACGCTGAAGCAGCCCCACTTGGCAATGGCCAGAACGCTGTCTAAGTAATCCTCGATGACGGCGGCATAGTAGTCGGGACTCTTTCCCGCCTCCAGGAAGTAAAGGTCCAAACAATGGAACTTTTCACTACAAGTATGCACCGAACCGATGGAAAAGTCCAGCTTTTTTGCAGAATTCAGCAAAATTTCCGCTCTGTCGAAGGCCAGATTGGCCTCCCCCAGCTCCGCGCCCAGCTTAATGGACAGTTTATCGCCAAATTTATCCACCGCTTCCAAATATTGGGTCATGGAAGCGTCCCAGTCAAAGCTGTCCCGGGGCTCATTAGACCCCCAATAGATAGTGTCCACATGGTCGGTGATGCAAATTTCATCCAGTCCGGCCCGGAGGGCGGCCTCCGCCGCCTGGGACATGGTCATCTTGCCGTCGGGAGAGCAGGTGCTGTGTACATGGTAATCCGCTGCGTACATAGAGGCCTCACTTCTTCTTGAAAAAGCTCTTGCGCTTTTCGTAATTGTTTTCACCCAGGGTCTCGCTGAACCTGCGCAGGGCTTCCTTCTGCTCCTTATTCAGGCTGCGGGGCGTCTCAATGACCACGGTAACATACTGGTCGCCCCGGCCACGGCCATTGAGCACGGGAACACCCTTGCCCTTGAGACGGAACACGGTGCCGGTCTGGGTGCCCTCAGGGATGGAATACTTCACCTTGCCGTCGATGGTGGGGATCTCCAGCTCCGCGCCCAGCACCGCCTGGGTGAAGGTGATGGGGGCCTCGCAGAACACATCCACGCCGTCACGGCGGAAAATCTCGTGGGGCTGGACCATAACGGTGATAAGCAGGTCGCCTGCGGGACCGCCATTTTTACCGGCGCCCCCCTGCCCCCGCAGAGAAATGGTCTGGCCGTGGTCGATGCCGGCGGGGATATTGACCTTGATGGTCCTGCGCTTACGCACGGCGCCGCTGCCGCGGCAGTCGGAACAGGGCTGGTGAATGAGACGGCCTGTGCCGCCGCACTTGCGGCAGGGACCGTTGGAGGCGAACACGCCCATAGGGGTCTGGCGGCGGGTCTGAACGGTGCCGGAGCCGTGGCAGTCGGGGCAAATCTCCGGCGTAGTGCCCGGGGCGCAGCCGCTGCCCTTACAGGTGGGGCACTGCTCGCTGCGCTCGATGGTGACAGACTTTTCGCAGCCGAAAGCCGCCTCCGTGAAGCTGATGGAGACACTGGCCCGGATGCTCTCACCCCGCTGGGGGGCATTGGGGTTGCGGCGCTGGCCGCCGAAGCCGCCGCCGAAAAAGCTGCCGAATATATCGCCCAGGTCACCGAAGTCGAAGCCGCCGCCATAGGCGCCGCCCCCGGCTCCCGCGCCGTAGTTGGGGTCTACCCCGGCAAAGCCGAACTGATCGTAGCGGGCCTTTTTCTCCGGGTCGGACAGGACCTCGTTGGCCTCATTGACCTCCTTGAACTTCTCCTCGGCCTCCTTATCGCCGGGGTTCATGTCCGGGTGGTACTTCCGGGCCAGCTTCTTATATGCTTTTTTAATTTCGTCTTCCGAAGCGCCTTTTTGGATGCCCAGCACCTCGTAATAATCTCTTTTTTCAGCCATACAATATTGCTCCTAACACCACAAACAGGGACAGGTGATCCTGCCCCTAATTTGCGGTTTTTTGGTTACTTGTTCTGATCGTCCTCGTCAACCACCTTGTAGTCGGCGTCGTAGTACTGGCCGCCTTGGGCACCGGCATCGGCGCCGGGCTGCTGGGCAGCGCCGTCACCCTGAGGTGCCTGCTGCTGATACAGCTTCTCGCTCATCTTATAGAACTGCTGGGTCAGCTCCTCGGTAGCGGCCTTGATGGCGTCGCTATCCTCACCCTTGAGCTTCTCCTTCAGCTTGTCGATGCCGGCCTGAATGGGGGCCTTCTCGCTCTCGGGTACCTTGTCGCCCACCTCACTCAGGGTCTTTTCGGCCTGGTAGACCATCTGATCGGCCTGGTTGCGGATCTCCACCTTCTCCTTGATCTTGGCATCCTCGGCGGCATACTGCTCAGCCTCCTTGACGGCCTTCTCAATATCCTCCTTGCTCATGTTGGAGGAGGAGGTGATGGTGATGTGCTGCTCCTTGCCGGTGCCCAGGTCCTTGGCGGAGACATTGACGATGCCGTTGGCATCGATGTCGAAGGTGACCTCGATCTGCGGCACACCGCGGCGGGCCGGGGCGATGCCGTCCAGGTGGAAGCGGCCCAGACTCTTGTTGGCGGCGGCCATCTCACGCTCGCCCTGGAGGACATTGACCTCCACGGAGGTCTGGTTATCGGCAGCAGTGGAGAAGATCTGGCTCTTCTTCACAGGAATGGTGGTGTTGCGCTCGATCAGGCGGGTGCAAACGCCGCCCATGGTCTCAATACCCAGGGACAGGGGGGTGACATCCAGCAGCAGCAGACCCTTGACATCGCCGGTGAGAACGCCGGCCTGGAGTGCGGCGCCCATGGCCACGCACTCGTCGGGGTTGATGCCCTTGAAGGGCTCGCTGCCGGTGAAGTTCTTCACGGCCTCCACCACGGCGGGGATACGGCTGGAGCCGCCCACCATCAGGACCTTAGCCAGATCAGAGGGCTTCAGGCCCGCATCGCTCATAGCCTGACGCACAGGGCCCATGGTGGCATCCACCAGATGGCCGGTAAGCTCATTGAACTTAGCCCGGGTCAAGGTGACATCCAGGTGCTTGGGGCCGGTGGCATCGGCGGTGATATAGGGCAGGTTAATATTGCTGCTGGTGACGCCGGACAGCTCGATCTTGGCCTTCTCGGCGGCCTCCTTCAGACGCTGCATAGCCACCTTATCGCCGGAGAGGTCGATGCCGTCGGTGCGCTTGAATTCACTCACCAGGTACTTCATGATGCACTGGTCGAAGTCATCGCCGCCCAGGCGGTTATTACCGGCGGTGGCCAGGACCTCGATAACGCCGTCGTCAATTTCCAGAATGGACACATCGAAGGTGCCGCCGCCCAGGTCGTAGACCATGATCTTCTGGGCCTGCTCCTTATCCACGCCGTAGGCCAGGGCCGCGGCGGTGGGCTCGTTGATGATACGCTTGACCTCCAGGCCAGCGATCTTGCCGGCATCCTTGGTGGCCTGACGCTGGGCATCGGTGAAGTAGGCGGGGACGGTGATAACCGCCTCGGTGACGGGCTGGCCCAGATAGGCCTCGGCGTCACCCTTCAGCTTCTGCAGGATCATGGCGCTGATTTCCTGGGGGGTGTAGGCCTTGCCGTCGATGTTTACCTTGTGGTCGGAGCCCATCTCACGCTTGATGGAGGAGATGGTGCGGTCGGGGTTGGTGATGGCCTGGCGCTTTGCCACCTGACCCACCATACGCTCGCCGGTCTTGGAAAATGCCACCACAGAGGGGGTGGTGCGGTTGCCCTCGGCGTTGGCGATGACAACTGCTTCGCCGCCTTCCATAACGGCTACGCAGGAATTGGTTGTACCCAAATCAATACCGATAACTTTAGACATAATAATTGCCTCCTAAATCTATAAACGATTTTTGATTACTTTTATAACGGGACTGCGCCCGGAACATACCTATTTTAATTGGCCACCTTTACCATGGCGAAGCGGACCACTTTGTCGCCCATCTGATAGCCCTTGCGGAACACCTCCGCCACCGTGTTCTCGGCGAGGTTTTCATCGTCGATGTGCATGACGGCGTTGTGCTTTTCCGGGTCAAAGGGCTGGCCCAGGGCCTCAATCTCGGTGACGCCCAGCTTCTCCAGCACGGCGGCGAACTGCTTGCAGATCATCTCCACACCTTGGCGATGGGGATCGCCCTCCTCGAACTGGCTTACGGCCCGGTCCAGGTTATCCGCCACATCCAGGAAGGGCTTCACGGTGTCCAGCTTGGCATCGGAATAGATGCTCTCCTTCTCCTTGGCGGTGCGCTTACGATAGTTGTCGTACTCGGCGGCCAGGCGAAGATATTTATCGTTGCCGTCGCTGAGGAGCTTTGCCAGGCTCTCAAACTGCTCCATCTGCTCCCGGCTGACGGTGAAGGTCTCCTCCACCTCCGGTACCTCCGGCGTTTCCTCTGCCGGGGTCTCCTGCGCGGTCTCCGGGGCGGTCTGCTCCGGCTGCTCCATATCCTTTTTCTTTTTTTCACTCATTTTTTATTCTCCTCTCCCGGGGGTAGCTCCCGGGGCTTTTCAAACATACGGCTGAGGCTCTCGGCAAAGTAGCTGAGCCGCGCCGCCACAGTGGCATAGTCCATGCGGGTGGGGCCTACCACCCCCACAAGGCCCCGCATATTCTCGCCTATATCATAGCTGGCAATGACCACACTGCTGTCCTTCAGGGCGTCGTTTACATTCTCCGGGCCGATGAGAATCTGCATAGGAGCCCCGCCTACGGGAACAGGCAGGTCCTCCTTGCTGTCGGAAATAAAGCTCATAAGCTCGTGGGCCTTGTCGGCGTCCCGATACTCCGGAAACTTTAAAATCTGGCTGGCGCCGCCGGTGAACACCTGCTGGGTCTGGGCCTGGGTGAGCAGCTCTCCGGCGTAGTCCACCACTTGGTTGAGCAGCAGAAACCACTGGCCCTCCACCTGATCGCTGAGGTTCATCAAGTGTCCGTTCATCTCCGGGGCGGAGATGCCGGTAAAGTGGGTGTTGAGCAGGTAGCTGATTTGGCGCAGATGCTCCTCCTCCACCAATAACTGCAGGTGCATGAGTTGACTTTTGACCCGGCTGTCGGACAGCATCACCACGGCGATAAAGCTATCGCTGCTGACGGCAATAAGTTCGAAGCGCCGGACCGTAACGGCCTGCTTATGATCGGCCACGGCATAGGCCGGGTAGCCCACCAGGGTGGAAGCCATCTGCCCCGCCCGAGCCACCACCTGATCGATCTGCTGCATCCGGCCGCCCAGAGCGGAGGTGATCTTCTCGGCCTCCTCGCTTGTGACGGTCTTGTGCTCCATGAGTTCGTTGACATACAGCCGGTAGCCCTTGGCCGACGGGATACGCCCGGCGGAGGTGTGGGGCTGCTCCAAATAGCCCATTTCCTCCAGATCCGCCAGCTCGTTGCGCACGGTGGCGGAGCTGATCTTGCCGGGCATCCGCTCCACAACAGTCTTGGAGCCGATGGGCTCGGCAGACTGGATGTAGCCCTCGGTGACGATCTTCAGTATTTGCTTTTTTCGATCTGTCATTTCCATAGCTTTCTCCATTTTTAGCACTCTATTCTCCCGAGTGCTAAACGCAGTTTACCACCTGTTTCCGCAGATGTCAAGAGGTGGCAATGTTAAACTATTGTGAACACGGAGCGTTTTTGCCGCGGGGTCGGCGCAGCGGGCCGGGAAGGCCGCAGCCTCCGGATCAAGGGCAGAATAAGCCCGCCCTTCGGCGCATGACACCGAAGGGCGGGTACATCCGTTCCTGCCGCTATCGCAGAATTTCTTTACCGTCCGTAGGGCGCTTACAGACGGAAGTGTTTTTTCAGCCGCTGGTTTTCTCCCAGCACCAGCAAGGTCGCGCTCCCGTCCAGCACGGTTTCCGATGAGATATTTACCTCGGTTTTACCGTTTTGCTTCACGCCGAGGATATTGACACCGTATTTCCTGCGGATATCCAGCTGGCCAATGCTGTGGCCCTGCCAGCTTTCCGGCACGGCGACCTCGATGATGGCGTGGTTTTCATCCAGCTCTATGTAGTCGAAGATGTGGTTGGCGGTATAGCGAATGGCCGCCCATTTTGCCAGCTGCTTTTCCGGGTAGGCCACTGCGTCCGCGCCGTTACGCAGCAGGAATTTCGCCTGCACATCCCGCTCGGCCCGGGACACCACATATTTTGCGCCCAGCTCCTTGAGCAGCGATGTTGTTTCCAGAGAGTTCTGAAAGCTCCCGCTGATGGTAACATAGCAGACATCATAGTTGCCGACACCCAGCGAGCGCAGAAAATCCACCCGGGTGCTGTCACCGATCTGCGCGTTGGTGACAAAGGGCATACACTCGTTGACCCGCTCCTCGTCCCTGTCCACCGCCATTACCTGGTGTCCCAGCCTGCTCAGCTCCATAGCCAAATGCCGCCCGAAGCGGCCAAGTCCGATCAATAATACGCTTTTCATCGTGTACTCCTTTCAGCCTACGGTGATTTTTTCCTGGGGATACCGGGCATAAGTGAGATCATGCCCGGAAAATGCGGCGTAGATCAGGGTCAGTCCCCCTACACGCCCGAAGAACATCAGCAGAATGAGTATTCCCTGGGACAGCGTGCCCAGCTGTGGTGTCAGGCCCAGTGTCAGGCCCACCGTTCCCGCAGCGGAGGCCGTTTCATAGAGGCAGGCCCCTAGCGGCAGCCCCTCCACAGCGCCGATGACCGCCGCGCCGGCAACGGTCAGCGCCAAATACAGCAGCAGAATGGCGGCAGCGTTCCGCACAGCGGAGGGCTCCAGCCGGCGCCTAAAAAGCTGCGGGTCCTCCCGCCTGAAAAAGGCGGCCACCGCGTTGGCGGCCAGCACAGCCAGCGTTGTCACCTTCATGCCGCCTGCGGTGGAGCCGGGGGCGCCGCCGGTCAGCATCAGCAGGATCGTAACCGCCCGGGAGATATTGCTCATTTCCGTCAGATCCACTGTATTGTAGCCGGCCGTTCGGGGCGTGACCGCCTGAAAGAGCGACGCCAAAATGCGCTGCCCTGTGGGAAGGTCCGCAAAGTCCGTCAGGAAAAACAGCAGCGCCGGAAGCACAATCAAAACTGCCGATACGCTCAAAATGACCTTGCTCTGCATACGGTAGCGCCGCAGGTGCAGGCCATGGGTGCAAACATCGTCCCATGTCAGAAAGCCGATGCCGCCCACGACGATCAGCAGCATGATGACGATATTCACCAGCGGGTCGGCGGCATACGCCGTCAGGGAGGGGTACAGCGTCCCAGCACGACCGAGAATGTCAAAACCCGCGTTGCAGAAGGCGGAAACAGAATGAAAGACCGCCATCCACACCCCCCGCAGGCCGTAGTCCCGGCAAAAGGCCGGCAGCAGCGCCAAGGCGCCCACCAGCTCCACAAGGAATGTCCCCTTGAGAATAAACCTCGTCAGGCGCACGATGCCGCCCACCGCCGGAGCGGAGATGGCGTCCTGCATGGCGCTACGCTCCTGCAGCGAGATATTTTTTCCCGAGAGCATCAGAAATGTCACAGCCGCCGTAATGACGCCCAGTCCGCCCACCTGGATCAGCAGCAGAATAACCCCCTGGCCGAACGAGGACCAGTAGGTGCCGGTGTCCTGCACCACCAGTCCCGTCACGCAGACGGCGGAGGTGGAGGTAAAAAGCGCCTGGGGAAACGGCGTCCAGACCCGCCTCGCCGCCGAGAGCGGCAGCATCAGCACCAGGGCACCCAGCAGGATAACCCCTGCAAAGCCTAAAATCATGATCTGAAAGGATGTTAAGCGGCGTTTCCGCCGGAAACCTGTCTCTGTCACACAGCTCACCTCCTAAAATGGACCTTACTCCCAATTTCGCGTACAGTAGTATAGCACGGTTTTTCTATTTTGGCTGTATAGATTTTGTTAAACATAGGCAGCGTGCCGAAAAAATTCTTTTCACCCCGCTGCCTATACCTTTGAAAAAGCCTCCGGACGGAGTTGATAGAAGCACATTTCTATGATAGAATCAAGGTAACACACTTCTGGAGGTGCGACCTTGAAAACGGATCCCCTGGCTCAGCTGCGCGCCGGCGCGGCGCTGACTACCCGTCAGCAGCTGTCTCTGACGCTGCACCTCAGTTGGCCGGCCATTATGGCAAAGCTCGCCACCATCATCATGCAGTATATCGATGCAGCTATGGTGGGCCGTCTGGGTGCGGCCCAGGCGGCGGCGGTGGGGCTGGTGGCCTCCACCACCTGGCTCTTCGGAGAGCTGTCTTATGCGGCGGCTATGGGCTTCAATGTGCTGACGGCCCAGCGGGTAGGCGGCGGCCGCTTGGCCGAGGCTCGCAATATCCTCAAGCAGGCGCTGGTGCTGTGCCTGGGGTTCAGCGTGGTCATGGCAATACTGGCGGCGGCACTGTCCGGGCCGCTGCCCGGAATACTTCGGGCAGACCGGGACATTTGGCAGGATGCCTCCGCCTACTTCCTGGTGTATAGCCTGTTTCTGCCCGCCCTCCAGCTCAATAATGTGGCAGCCGGCCAGCTGCAGGCCACAGGCAATATGCGCACGCCCGGTATCTGCATGGTGGTCATGTGCGTGCTGGATGTCGTGTTCAACACCCTGTTTATTTTCCCTACCGGTACCATCCGGCTCGGCTCCCTGGCCCTCCCCGGCGCCGGGCTGGGCACGGCAGGCGCCGCGCTGGGTACAGGCCTTGCTGAGCTGGTGATCGCTCTGTATCTGCTGCATTTTGTTCTGCGCCGCAATCCGGTGCTCCGTTTGCAAAAAGGCGAGCCTCTGCGTTTTAATCGGACACAGCTATGCACCATGCTCTGCATTGCCGCGCCTGTGGCCTCGGAGAAGGTCATACTGACCACAGCGCAGATCGTGTGTACCGCTATTGTGGCGCCCCTGGGCATGGTGGCCATCGCCGCCAACTCCTTTGCGGTCACGGCGGAAAGTCTGTGCTATATGCCCGCCTACGGAATTCAGGGGGCCGCGGCTATGCTGGTGGGGCAGAGCGTGGGCGCAGGGCGGCGGCAGATGGCCCGCCGGCTGGGCTGGGTCACGGTGCTGCTGGGTGTAGTCATCATGGTCATCACCAGCGGGCTACTGTATCTCTTAGCTCCGCAGATGATGGCAATATTGACGCCGAACCCGGACATTATCGCCCTGGGCACCCGCGTTCTGCGCATTGAGGCCTTTGCCGAGCCTCTGTTCGGCGCGTCCATCGTGGCCGGCGGCGTATTTCAGGGCGCCGGCAGCACGCTGATACCCACGCTTTTCAATTTGGGAACTATGTGGGGCATCCGCATACCGCTGGCGTGGCTGGCTGCGCCCCGCTGGGGGCTGCCCGGCGTATGGGCGGCCATGTGCCTGGAGCTGTGCGTCCGGGGTATTCTCTATCTGATACGGATGGCCGGCAAGCGCTGGCTGCCCGTCCCGGAAGCTCAAGGTGCCGCCCACAGCGTGTCCGCAGCGGAAGACGCCCCAGTATCCACACCCCCCGAGGGGGAGACGGCGGGAGACGGTATGCCTGCCGTCAAGGACAGATGAGCTCACAATGAAAAAGTGCTGAAAGGAAGGCTTTTCGCCCATAATTTCCACCCATAAAATGCCCCGGCCCGCAGGTCAGTACACTGCCGGCCGGGGATGCCTTATTCTCTTGGCAATCTGCACCGGGTTCGCCCGGCGCAGGGGGGTTACTCCTGGGTCTGGTCGGGCTTATCCGCATCCGCAGAGGGCTTATCCTCCCCCTCGGCAGGCTTTTCCTCCCCCGCGGCAGGACTTTCCTCCCGGGGCGCGTCAAAATCCGGCATGGGGATGGGCTCAGACACAATATTTATGTGCTTGGCCGGAGCCTCGATGCTGTTGGGGGTGGAGGGGCGGAAGGCCTTGGGCGCATCCTCCCGGGTGGCGCCGTAGTTGTCCACGGTCTCCGGGTCCCGGCCCTCGATAATGGCCATCATCTCCTGGCCGGTAATGGTCTCCTTTTGCAGCAGGTAGGCGGCGATCTTGTCCAGCAGCTCCCGGTTGTTCTGCAAAATTTCCTTGGCCTCCCGGTGGCACTGGCGAATGATCTTGATGGTCTCCCGGTCCGCCGCCGCGTAGGTCTCCTGGGCGCAGGTCATGGAGTAGCTGCCGTCCAGGTACTGGCTCTGCACAGACCCCAGGGCCATCATGTCAAACTCGTCGCACATGCCGAACCGGGCCACCAGGTTTCTCGCCAGCTCCGTGGCCCGCTCAATGTCGTTGGCTGCGCCGGAGGTCATGGTGTTGCAGACGATCTCCTCACTGGAGCGGCCTGCCAGCAGCGTGCGGATTTCCGTCAGAATGTCCTCCTTGGACATGAGGAACTTCTCCTCCTCCGGCAGGTGCAGGGTGTAGCCCAGAGCCCCCTGGGTGTGGGGGACGATGGTGATTTTGCTCACGGGCTGGGCATTTTTCTGCTTGGCGGCCACCAAGGCGTGGCCCACCTCGTGATAGGCGATGATGCGCTTTTCCTGGTCGGTGATAACGGTGCCCTTCTTCTCCGAGCCGGCAATGACCACCTCGAAGGCCACCAGCAGGTCGTTCTGATTCACGGCCTTGCGTCCCTTGCGCACCGCCCGGAGGGCGGCCTCGTTCACCAGGTTTGCCAGGTCTGCACCCACGCAGCCGGCGGTGGCCTGGGCAATCTTTTCCAGATTCACATCCTCAGCCAGATGGATGTTGCGGGTGTGGACCTGCAGGGTAGCCAGGCGGCCCGCCAGGTTGGGCCGGTCCACGGTGATGCGCCGGTCGAAGCGGCCGGGACGCAGCAGAGCCTTGTCCAGCACCTCCGGGCGGTTGGTGGCGCCCAGGACGATAACGCCCTTGCTGGGGTCAAAGCCGTCCAGCTCCGCCAGAAGCTGGTTCAGAGTCTGCTCCCGCTCATCGTTGCCGCCGAAGCGGCTGGCGTCACGGGACTTGCCGATGGTGTCGATCTCGTCGATGAAGATGATGCAGGGGGCCACCTTGGCCGCCTCCTTGAACAGGTCACGCACGCGGCTGGCGCCCACGCCCACGAACATCTCCACAAAGTCGGAGCCGGAGATGGAGAAAAACGGCACATTGGCCTCCCCTGCCACAGCCTTGGCCAGCAGGGTTTTACCTGTACCGGGGGAGCCCACCAGCAGCGCGCCCTTGGGGAGCTTGGCGCCGATGGCGGTGTACTTGCCGGGGTTGTGGAGGAAGTCGATGATCTCCTCCAGGGATTCCTTGGCCTCGTCCTGCCCGGCTACATCCTTAAAGGTGATGCCGGTGGATTTCTCCATATACACCTTGGCGTTGGACTTACCCACGCTGCCGATGCCGCCGATACCGCCGCTGCTCTTGCTCAGCAGGCGCATCACCAGCAAAAATGCCCCCAGCATCAAAATCGTGGGCAGGATATAGGAGATCATAAACTGCAAAATGGGGCTCATCTGCTCCACCACCGGAGCGGTGTAGGCCACATGATGCTCATCCAGCAGGTCGTAGAAATTGTTGCTGTTGATTTGCGTGGTGTAAAGAGTGACCTTGGTTTTCTCGGAGTTGGTATAGGTTTTGGGCTCCTTGCCGCTCTCATCGGTATAGACATAGCCATCGATGGGGGTGGCGAGGATCTGGCCGTTTTTAAACTCCACCCGGGCGATTTTATCCTCTCGGACCAGATCGGCCAGGGCGCTGAAATCCACCTCGAAGCTGGTGGCCTTGTTGGCCGCGTTGCCGGTATAGGCGGCAAAATAGTTAAAACCGATGGTCAGCACTACAGCCCAGGCCAGCAGCACCAGCACACCCCGAAGGTTTCGGTTATTTTTGCTGTTTTTGTTGTTCTTGTTGTTTTTTGAGTCCATAGTCGGCCTCCTTCCGCTTAGAAAGACATTGCGATTAATGGAAGTATATCATACAAAGCAAAAGCAAACAAGGGCGGAAAACCCCCACCGTGTAAAATTTCTATGAATTGACCTTTCTATTATGCCCCGCGTGTGCTATACTAAAAACTGTCGAAAAATCCTTTGGATTTTTCCGACAAAAGGATTGCAGTCTGCTGCGCGCATAATTTTTGCGCCGGACGCAAAAATTCCACACTGGCAGCCTGAGAGGTATTTTTCCCCACGCACATGTCGCGGTGAAAAATGATTTTAGTTTTTCGCGTCTGCGGACGCGAACTCTGCGAGGCTTTTCATTTCTTATTCTTATATAGTGAGGATCATCTATGAAAGACAACGACAAACAGAGGTCCCTGCCCCAGGCGGAGGCGGACGGCATCATCGAGGGCCGCAACGCCGTCATCGAGGCCCTGCGCTCCGGGGAGACCATCGACAAAATTTACCTGGCCAAGGGGGAGACGGACAAGACCCTGGGCCACATCGCCTCCCGGGCCCGGGAAAAGGGCATCGTGGTGGTGGAGGCCGACCGGCGCAAGCTGGACGGCATGAGCCGCACCCACGCCCATCAGGGAGTCATAGCCCTGGCGGCCATGCGGGAATATGTGTCCGTGCAGTCCCTGCTGGACGCCGCCGCCGAAAAGGGTGAGGCGCCGCTGCTGGTGGTCTGCGACGAGATCTCCGACCCCCACAATCTGGGGGCCATCCTCCGCACCGCCGAGTGTGCCGGGGCCCACGGGGTCATCATTCCCAAGCGCCGCTCCGCCGGTCTCACGGCCATTGTGGGCAAAACCTCCGCAGGCGCAGTGAGCTATATGCCCGTGGCAAGGGTTTCTAACCTCCCGGCAACATTGGAGGAGCTGAAAAAGAAGGGCGTGTGGGTCTATGGCACCGCCGCCGAGGGGACGACCTCCCTCTACGATGCCGATCTCAAGAGCCCGGCAGCCATTGTCATCGGCTCCGAGGGCAGCGGCATGGGCCGTCTGGTCCGAGAGAAATGCGACTTTCTGGTGAGCATTCCCATGAAGGGGCACATTTCCTCTCTCAACGCCTCCGCTGCCGCGGCAATTTTGTTATATGAGGCGGTGCGCCGCCGGATGTAAGCGAGGACAAATGAGCAAATACACCGAGGAAGAACTGAATCGGGTTCTGTCCGACACCGGGGAGCTTCTGAAAGACATTCCCCTGTCTCAGGACTATGACCTGGAGGACATTTTGGCGGAGTTCGGCACAGGCGCCACCAAGCCCAAGGCGTCGAGCCGGGCGGAGAGCCCAGAGCCGGAAGCGTCCGCCCCTGTGGCGGAGGAGCCGGAGCCTGTCCCGGCGCCCCCGCCTGTGGAGCCTGCCCCGGAGCCGGAAACGGCGGAGGAACCCGCCCCCGCCGGGGACGAGACTGCCGAAGCCGCCTCCGACCCGGAGGAGCCGAAGGAGCGGCTGGTGTCCCTGGAGGATGTGATGGACCGCACCGTATCCGCCGTCATGGAGGAGGAGTCCGCCCAGCGGCAGATGGAGATGGCCCAGGAGGAGGCAGCGGCCCGCAAGGCCAAAAGAGCTGCCCTGCGCCGGGCACGCCTGGCGGCCTGCAGGTCCTTTTTCCGGAAGCTGATGGCGGCTAAATCCCGCCCCATCCCGAAGGAGGATGAGGAGGCCCTCCCTCCGGAGCCGGACATGGACGAAGCGGAGTTCGAGCAAAAGCGCCTGTGCCGCCGCCACCGGGGGGCAGCATTGCGCTGCCTGCTGCCCGCGGCTTTACTGGTGGGCATCACGGCGGCGGAGGCCCTTGTGACCCTGCCCGCCTTTTGGACGGATACCCCCGCCCTCCGCTTCGGCACGGTGGGGGGGCTGCTGCTGCTGGAGGCGGCCTTTGCCCTGCCCCTGTGGCGGGAAATGGCCGCGCTTTTCCGGAAGCGCCGCTTCAGCTGCGCCGCCGGCGCGCTGGTGCTTTTCCTATCCTGCATCGCCGACTGCGTATGGTGCCTGGTCAGAGGGGGCGAGCATCTGCCCCTGGCCGGGGCGGCGGCGCTGGTGATCTTCTGCTGCCAGTGGGGTGCTTTCCTGCGGTGCGAGAGCCGCCGGGAGAGCTTTCACTTGGCCAACCTCGGGGGCACCCCGCCCTGGGGCGTTTCAAAAACCGAGGCCGGCGCCGTGAAGCAAAGTGGACGGATAGACGGCTTTTACACCCACACCATGACCCCGGACCCCATAGAAAAAGGGCAAAACCTGCTTCTGCCTCTGCTGCTGGCCACGGCCTGCGTTTTGGCCGGGGTGGTATGCCTGTCGGATATAAAGCCCGGGCAGCCCTTCTGGGTACTCACGGCCCTGCTGACGGCGGCCATGCCCCTGTCCCTCCCTGTGGTGGGAGCGCTTCCCATGCGGCTGCTCGCCCGGCGTCTCAGCCACAGCGGCTGTGCCGTGGCGGGGTATTGCGGGGCAAAGAATGTCAGCGGCTTTCGCCGCATTATCATTACCGATGAGGACCTGTTCCCCTCCGGCACCCTGTCTCTCCACGGGCTGAAGATTTACGGGGAGGAGCTGGGCCGGGTGCTGTCCTACGCGGTGGCCGTGGCCCGGGCGGCGGACAGCCAGGCCCTGCCGCTTTTGGAGCAGATGCTCTCGGATAACGGTGGACACGCAGAAAAGCTGGACGATTTCCGCTGGTATGAGGAGGGCGGCGCCGGCGGCTCCATCCACGGGGAGACGGTGCTTCTGGGCAGCGCCTATTTCATGCGCAAGCAAAAGGTGCGCCTGCCCAAGGATCTGAAGGTCCCTTCGGGGCTGTTTTTGGCGGTGGACGGCCAGCTCACAGCCATTTTTGCCCTGCGCTATCAGCCCTCTCGCAATGTGGACTGGGCGCTCCGGGCGCTGCGGCGCAACCGGGTGACCCCGGTGCTGGCGGTGCGGGGATGCAACCTCACCCCGGATTTCCTGCGCCGAAGCTTCAAGGTGGATGCAAAGCCCATTTATCCGGATGTACAGACCCGGCTCACCCTGCTGGAAAAGACCCGGGCGGTGGCCCCGGCCCACGCGCTTATTTACCGGGACGGGCTCATGCCCTATGCAGAAACCGTGCTGGGCTGCCGAAAACTGCTGCTGGCGGTGCGCCGGACCGGGGCTCTGGTGTGCCTGGCGGCGGTGGCGGGCCTGCTGCTGTGCTACTACCTCACGGGTATCGGCAGCTATGCATCCCTGACCCCTCTGCGGCTGGTGCTGTTCCAGCTTTTGTGGCTGCTGCCGGGCCTGCTGCTGGCGGGGCAGGTGAAATATTTCTAAGCCTGCGGCTTGGGGCTCTCGATGCCCTCCGGCTCCTCCCTCCGATGATTCGGCACAACCATTGCAGTGGAAGGAACGGCCGGAATCCCATGTAAAAAAATACGCCCGGAGGATTCTTCCATCCTCCGGGCATAAATAGCAGCAGGAATTATTTTTGATAAAAATGAAAAATCCGAACTCGCTCCTCCTGGGGAATAAGTTCGGATTTTTCATTTTTGGTGGAGACTGCTGGACTCGAACCAGTGACCTCCTGCGTGTGAAGCAGGCGCTCTAACCAGCTGAGCTAAGCCTCCTTATTCGGCAACCCGTTACGGATTGCCTTGTGGTGACCCGTACGGGACTCGAACCCATGTTACAGCCGTGAAAGGGCCGTGTCTTAACCACTTGACCAACGGGCCGTTTTTTTGAAAGGGGGTCCCCTGAGATGCTGTGCATCTCAGGGGAAAATGGTAGCGGCGACTGGATTTGAACCGGTGACACTGCGGGTATGAACCGCATGCTCTAGCCAACTGAGCTACGCCGCCATGTATCCATCCCTGACAGGCAAGAGTTATGATACCATACCCGTCCCGGAATGTCAATTCTTTTTTTCAAAAACCCGTGCATTTTTTAACCCGGGACATACACCGGCCCCGCCGATGCCACATAGAGTGGAGAGCGGAAAGGAGAGGGCCTATGGAAAAGAAAACTGTACTGAAAAACTATGGGTTTTTGGCCGTGATGCTGCTGGCCATGCTCACCGGCTGCCTGTTCGGCCAGCTGCTGCCCAAGGCGGCCGAAGCCGTGAAGCCCCTGGGGACGGTGTTCATCAACATGATGTTCTGCGTGGTGGTGCCGCTGGTGTTCGTGTCCATCGCCGGAGCCGTGGCCAACATGGGGAGCCTGCGCCGGGCGGGGAAGATCATGGGGGTCACGGTGGCGGTGTTCGTGGTCACAGGGGCCATTGCGGCGGTGCTTATGTTCGTGCTGATGAAGCTGGTGCCGCCGGTGCTGACGCCCTGGCAGGAGATCCCGGCGGGAGAAATAGGGGCGCACGCCTCCACCTCGGAGATGCTGGTGAATTTCTTCACCGTGGAGGATTTCGCGGGCCTGCTGAGCCGCAAGGCCATGCTGCCGCTGATCGTGTTCTCGGTGCTTTTCGGCTTTGCCGCCAACATGGCGGGTGGCGCAGAGACGGCGGTGGCCAAGTGGCTAAGCGGCATGACGGAGGTCATGCTGAAATTCGTAAAAATTATCACCTATTATGCGCCGGTGGCCTTTTTCGCCATCTTCGCAAACCTTGTGGCCACCTACGGCCCTCAGATCGCCGGGGCCTATGGCCGGGCGCTGGCGGTGTATTATCCCCTGTGCCTGGTGTATGTGTTCACGGCATTCCCGCTGTTTTCCCGGTTCGGCGGCGGACGCCGGGGGCCGGGGGTGATGCTGCGCAACATCGGCCGGCCCGCCCTGGTGTCCCTGGGCACCTGCTCCTCGGTGGCCACCATCCCCTCCAATCTGGAGGCGGCGGAGCGCAGCGGTATCAGCCGGGATGTGGCGGAAATGGTCATCCCCCTAGGCGCCACCATGCACATGGACGGCTCCTGCTTTAGCTGCGTGCTGAAGGTGGCCTTCGTATGGGGGGTGTTTGGCCAGGAGCTGCGCTGGAGCAGTCTGCCGGCTGTGGTAACGGTAGCGGTGCTGTCGTCGGTGGGCATGAGCGGCGTACCCGGCGGCGGCTACATAGGCGAGTACATTATATGCTCCCTGTTTTTCCCCACGCAGATGGAGCTGGCCTTCCCCATCCTGGTGGCCATCGGCAACTTGGTTGACCCGCCGGCCACCATGATAAACGCCTCCGGGGACTATGTGATCTCGTTCATCGTTTCCCGTTTCGCAGACGGGAAAAACTGGCTGGAAAAGGCCCTGGCCAAGGGGTAAGAAATTTTTCCCGACAGACCGAAGCAAGGCGGCACACCTGCGTGCGCCGCCTTGCTTTATACTTTGGTAATTGACTTTTCAGGGGATCAATACATGCCGCCCATGCCGCCCATGTCAGGTGCGGGGGCTGCGGGTGCGGCAGGCTGGGGCTTATCGGCCACCAGGGACTCGGTGGTCAGCACCATGCCGGAGACGCTGGCGGCATTCTCCAGAGCGGAGCGGGTCACCTTGGCGGGATCCACGATGCCGCTGGCGATCATGTCGCAGTACTCCTCCTTGTAGGCGTCGAAGCCGTAGCCGTTCTTGCCGGAGGAGCGGACCTTCTCCAGGATCACGGAGCCGTCCAGACCCGCGTTGGCTGCGATCTGGCGGATGGGCTCCTCCAGAGCCTTGGCCACGATCTGCACGCCGGTCTTTTCGTCGCCCTCCACCTTATCCAGCAGAGCGGTGACAGCGGGGATGGTGTTCACATAGATGGTGCCGCCGCCGGCCACAATGCCCTCTTCCACGGCGGCCTTAGTGGCGTTCAGCGCGTCCTCGATGCGGAGCTTCTTCTCCTTCATCTCCGTCTCGGTAGCAGCGCCCACCTTGATAACGGCCACGCCGCCGGCCATCTTGGCCAGGCGCTCCTGCAGCTTCTCCTTGTCATACTCGCTGGTGGTCATGCCGATCTGGCTGCGGATCTGCGCCACGCGGTCGGCAATGGCCTGCTTGTCGCCGGCGCCGTCCACGATGATGGTGTTCTCCTTGGTCACCTTCACCTGCCGGGCACGGCCCAGCATATCAACGGTGGCATCCTTCAGGGTCAGGCCCAGCTCCTCGCTGATAACCTGGCCGCCGGTGAGGATGGCAATATCCTGCAGCATTTCCTTGCGGCGGTCGCCGAAGCCGGGAGCCTTCACGCACACCACATTCAGGGTGCCGCGCAGACGGTTCACGATCAGGGTGCTCAGGGCCTCGCCCTCCACATCCTCGGCGATGATGAACAGCTTCTTGCCCGCCTGGACCAGCTGCTCCAGCAGGGGCAGGATCTCGGAGATAACGGAGATCTTCTTATCGGTAATGAGGATGTAGGCGTCGTCGATAACAGCCTCCATCTTCTCGGTGTCGGTGACCATGTAGGGGGTGATGTAGCCGCGGTCAAACATCATGCCCTCCACCACCTCGCTGTAGGTCTCGGCGGTCTTGGACTCCTCGATGGTGATGACGCCATCGGCGCTGACCTTCTCCATAGCCTCAGCAATGAGCTTGCCAATAAAGGCGTCGCCGGAGGACACGGTACCCACACGGGCAATGTCATCGGAGCCATTGACTTTCTGGCTCTGGGCGTGGATGGAGCTTACCGCGGCCTCCACGGCCTTGGCCATGCCCTTCTTCATAACGATGGGATTGGCGCCGGCGGCCAGGTTCTTCAGGCCCTCCCGGACCATGGCCTGGGCCAGCAGGGTGGCGGTGGTGGTGCCGTCGCCGGCCACATCGTTGGTCTTGGTGGAAACCTCCCGCACCAGCTGTGCGCCCATGTTCTCAAAGGGATCGTCCAGCTCGATCTCCTTGGCGATGGACACGCCGTCGTTGGTGATCAGGGGAGAGCCGAACTTCTTATCCAGCACCACATTGCGGCCCTTGGGGCCCAGGGTGACCTTTACGGTATCGGCCAGCTGATTGACGCCGGACTCCAGAGCCTTCCGGGCCTCGTCGCCGCGCTTAATAATCTTAGACATATTGATTGCCTCCTATATTGCAGATAATTATAAACGAAATAAAGCCTCGCAGAGTTTGCGGCGTCAGCCGCAAATAAATGAAATCATTTTTTGCCGCGACATGCGCGTGGCAAAAAATACTTCTCAGCCCGGCAAGTGTGCGAGCGAGGCGAGTGCGCGCAGCGGGCTGCCAGGGGGATCCTCAAGGGGGAACCTGTTCCCCCTTGACACTTCTTACTCTACAATCGCCAAAATGTCGCCCTGCTTCACAATGATGTACTCCACATCCTCCAGGGTGATCTTGGTGCCGGCATATTTATCGGTAATGACCTTGTCACCGGGCTTCACGGTCATGGTCACGGGGTTGCCGTCCACCATACCGCCGGGGCCCACGGCGATAACCTCCGCCACAGAGGGCTTCTCCTTGGCAGAGCCGGTGAGGATGATGCCGCCCTTAGTGGTCTCCTCCGCCTCGGTCATTTTCAAAACCACGCGGTCAGAAAGCGGTGTCAGTTTCATGGTTGATTTCCTCCTTATATCCTTTTTATTAAACAAATTCAGCGTTAGCACTCAAAACGCAGGAGTGCTAACGCTGATTATAATACCACATCTCTATCGATTTTCAAGGGGTATTTTGGAAAATTACAAAAAATTCACATTTACTCCCCAGTGGGCGCGGTCTCCCGGGCAGTGGCGTTGCAGGAGCAGCCGTCGGGGCCGAAGAAGTTCAGCTTCTGATCTGCCAGGCGGATGTGGACATGATCGGTGGTGATGCACTCGCCGTCCAGGCAGGTGACAATGTCCTTTTTCTCCGAGTCGATGACGATGTCCTTGGCGGTGGAGCAGTGCGCCAGATGGGGGAAGCGGTGGTACTCACCCTTGGAGTAGGGGCCCACAAATTTCAGGAAAGTGCTACGGCTCACCTTGTCCACCACCAGGGTGTTCAGCACGCCGTCGTCCATCCGGGCCTCCGCCACGGGCATAAAGCCGCCGCCGTAATAGCGCCCGTTGCACACGGCCACCACGGCGTAGTCCTTCTCCACGGAAACGCCGTCCAGTGTCACGGTCCAGTGGGTGCCGATACCCTTAAAGAGGAAGTTCACCGCCAGAGACACGATGTAGCTGCCCTTGCCGTCCAGAATGGGGCTTTCGCTGAACTTGTGGACATCCTTGGCCACCCTTGCGTCAATGCCGGAGCAGGCAATGGTCAGGGCGATCCGGTCATTGGCCTGGATGGCATCTATGGGAAACTGCGGCCCGTCCCACAGATTTTCCGCGTCCCGGAATTTCTCCATATCGCTGCCGAAATTCTTGAGGAAGTCGTTGCCGGTGCCGATGGGGATGACGCTCATAGCGGCGTTATCGTAGCCGATGATGCCGTTGGCCACCTCGTTTACGGTGCCGTCGCCGCCGCAGGCGTAAAAGCGCAGCTCCTCGCCGGTCTGGCAGAGCTTTTTGGCCAGCTCCGTTGCGTGGCCCTGACGCTTGGTGAGAATGCACTGCACATCCAGGTCGTGCCGGGTACGCAGAGAATCCGCCATGTCATAAATGCGCTGGCGGCTGTCGGACTTCCCCGCCGTAGGATTGATAATAAAAATATGTTTCATAAGACCCTCCGCTATGGAAAAGAATAAAAACACATGCGTTCATTATAGCAGGCACAAAGCAGAATTTGTGTACAAACTGAAAACAAATGCCCCGCAAGCTGTTCGCAAAACTTCCGGCTCCTCCGTAGGGGCGGGGTTCTACCCCGCCCGCGGGAGGGGAAATCGGCGAAGCGCCGCCAGCGGCGGATGAAGCAAGCCGGTTTCGAGGAAGTGCCCCGATTGGCGGGCACGACAGTGCCCGTCAGTCGGTTGGCACGACGGTGGGCAAGAGAGCCCCTCCCCTACACACCGCAAAGAAACCCACCGCACTTCTTGTAGCCTTTCGTAGGGCGGGGTGCCCTCACCCCGCCGTCTCACCGCACACCCTGTAAAAAAACTGTCATTGCGAAGCCAGTGCGCACACTGGCTGTGGCAATCCGCATCTCCCGTCCCCTCGGCCCCCTTGCCTAAAGGGGGCTGGCACGGCGAAGCCGTGACTGGGGGATTCTTTCCCCGTACCCACGGCAGGGCACACGGGCCCTGCCCTACAAAAATATTGCACACCCACATCGGGCGGACAGGGTCGTCCGCCCCTACAAACCGTTCCGTAGGGGCGACCCTCGCGGTCGCCCGC
>CEAR01012004.1_pt1 | contig 30263 bp, 18 predicted proteins | sample 557461 | NCBI WGS metagenome assembly CEAR01 (sample SAMEA3182075, study PRJEB8094) | gut metagenome | biome: human; feature: gut; material: Stool; isolation source: human stools | place: Canada | collected 2012-03-14
CGTTTAGGCAAGGCAAACGCCCGAAGTTGTACTTGCCGTACTACGAGCGGCGTTTAACGCCGCATAAATCGGTTTATCACCGCAAAAATAGTTAGTGATGACGAATGGAATCCCTATGTAAAAATCATTTGGAAGTGATTTTTCTTAGTTCGTGCGGAGTTTTTCCGAAAGTTTGTCTGAACGTTCTGTAAAAATAAGAAACGTTGTTATAACCGCATTCGAAGCATATTCTGTCGATGGATTTATCGGTATTCTGAATAAGCACCGAGGCGAGGGAAAGTTTTCTTTGATTCATATAATCGGTAAGCGTTTTCCCCGTAACTTTTCGAAAAGTCCTCGAAACGTATTCTTTTGAATAGTTGAGTTCGGCGAAAATCTCCGACGGGGCGAGACAGAAGAACTCGGGCATTTCGAGTTTTGCGATAAGCCCTAAAATCCACTCGGGCGCGCTGTTTCTCCGTTTACCTTGCAAATCGGCGTTGCGCTTCGCTTTGAAAAGTTCTGCCAAGGCGAAATAAAAGGACGGATTTTTTTCGGCGTCGGCGTTTCCTATCGTCTGCAATTCCGTTTCGAGTTTGTTCAGCGTTTCTATATCTATTTTCACTTTTGCATAAGTCGTATGGTCGGACAAGGGGTTGTATTTAAAAAATGTAACCGCTTTTTCGTATAACGGAACGGTTAGCGCCAAGTCCCTGTGCGCGCAGGCGTTATCGGGTTCGCGCAAAAAGCAATGAATATCGCCGGGACGCAAGAAAACCACGTCGCCCATGGAAAGTTCGTCCGTTTCGCTGTTAAGGCTGTGTTTTATGTTTCCGTTCGTTATATAGAAAATTTCATAAAAATCGTGGGTGTGATAATACCTGTCGCCGCGGTCGGTGAGTTGCACTATCGTATCTTCTTTATTGAGGTCGGGGAAAATATTATTGTTTAAACTATACATAGTGATATTTTAACTTGTTTGTCCGCGATTGTCAAGCGATAATGTCAACGTAGTGTAAAAATCACACAAAATATAATATTGAAATTGCCTGTTACGGCTGATATAATGTAATCGAAAATACAAAATGTCTGATCGAGCGGATATCCGCTTTCGTTTGCTGCGCAAACGAAATATTCTTAATAGGGAAAATACTTACGCGACAAAGTTGCGGAAGTAAGGAGGACAATATGAAAAAATTACTGAAAAGGACTAATCTGGCGATAGCCTTTGCGCTTATGTTTTGTATAAGCATTACGGCGTTCATCGTCGGTTTCACAGTCGCAAAAGCCGACGATTCGGGCAAAGCGGCTGCAGATCTTGTTATCGACGCAAACGGCACGGATTCGTGGCTGGAAGTGGACGACAGCAAATTATCGAGCCACACCGTTGATAATAATCCGGCTCTTAACGTGTTCAAAGGTGACGGTACGACCGAATTTATGTGGACGGAGGGCGAACACGCAAACAAGGAGATTTCCGTAAAACTCGCTAACCCCGTAAAAGCGGCGGATTACGATACGGTTGAAGTCAGGATTGCGGGCGACGGAAACAGAATTATGACTGCTTACGCGCTTTCGGATACCGATTGCGCTTATTCGGCGGGCTCGATCAGATTCTTCGGCAGAACCGCAATAAAGAATTTTATAATCAACGCAAAAATTCTCGCGAACGCGGACGGAAACATCGAGGGTTTCAAATTCAAAAGAACGGATCTGGACGAAACGAACGGACAGTTTTTCGTCGATTATATCAAGTTTGTCAAGCATTCCGAAAAATATAGCGTAAATATGACGAAACCGATTTCCGATTCCGAAGCGGCGAGTACGGTAAGCTCTTACGGCGCGTGGCTGGAAGTGGACGGCGGCGCGATTTCTAAACTTGCGGCTACGAGCGTTCTCGGCGTGTTTGATAAAAACGACGTTATGGCTTCCTGGACGGAAGGCGATATGGTTGCAAAGCCGATAACGGTAAGGCTTGCTACTCCGATAAAAGCGGAAAACGGCATAAATATCGAAATGAATATAGCCGCGGGAAGCGCCTGCACGCTTGAAGGTTATGCTCTCGGAGATACGGCTTTCGAGCATTCGGCGGGTTCTGCCGAATATACGGGCAACAACGCTGTTACGACTTTAAAACTCAACACCGAAAAACTTGCGGATGCGGACGGATATATAAGAGGATTCGTATTCAGAAGAACCGCGGGAGACGCGGCAAGCGGACAGTATTTTGTCGACGGCATCAGACTTGCCGCGGCGGATATACCGAAGATCGATGAAAAACCGGAAGAGAACGTCGTTCTCGATATGGATACGATTTCGGCGTGGTTAGAGGTCGGCGGCAATAAGATAACAAAGTGCACGGTGGACAATGACCCCGGTTTGCCTGTTTTCGGTGGCGACGGTTCTACGAAATTTACCTGGACGGAAAGCGTTTCGGGCGAAGCGATAACCGTTAAATTTGCGAACAAATATAAAGCCGGGAATTTTGCCAAAGTCGAAATAAAGCTCTGCGTAGCCAACTGGACGGAAAACAACGATATCGAAACGTACGGCTATGCGCTCGGCGATACGGAATTTGCTTCCGCGGCGGGCAGCGTTAAATCCGGCTTCGGCAACGCTATAGCTACTCTTATTCTCGATGCTTCCAAACTCGCGGACGAAGAGGGGTATATCGGCGGGTTTGTTATAAAAAAGGTTCAGACGAACGAATCTGCGAAAGGACAGATTTTTGCCGATTGTGTCACGCTTGTTTTGTCTAACAAACAGGACGGAAACGTGGACGAAAAGCCCGAAACTAATCTCATCACCGATTTCGACGGCGAAAACGCGTGGATCGACGGTAGAAAGGATAAGGTCACGGCGGATAACAACCCCGATCTTCCTTTCTTTATTAACGACGGCGCGAACGGAACGACCAAACAGACCTATACGGAAGGCGAAACCGAAAACGGAATCACTTCTTACACGATAAAACTCGGAAGAAAATATAAAGCCGAATTTTTCGATTACGTTAAAATAAGAGTAGGCGCGAGCAACTGGGGCGGAGAAAACACCGTAACGGTTTCGGGTTACGGCGCCGGCGAAGACGCGAAGAGCGCGGGCTCGGTTAAATTCGGTTACGGAAACACCGCAAAGACTCTTAAACTCAAAGCGGCTCCTCTGGCGGGCGAAGACGGATATATAAGCGAAATAGTTATCAAAAGAACTCATTCGGGCGTGAATAAAACCGTTCAACTTGCGTTCGATTATCTCGAGTTCTGCCTTGTCGGAAGCGAGCCCGAACCTGTCGTTGCGGGCGAATATATCGAAAAAGATATTTCGGAAGTAATGCCGATAGGCGCGGGAAAAGAATTCAACGTCGTTGCGGATAAAGACGCGTTGAACACCGTGTCCGTAGCGGCTTCCGTAAAAGCAACCGCTTACGATAAGCTTAACTTTACTTTAACCCCGAATTATAACGGAAAATTCTCGGCGTACGTTCTTATGAAGGCAGCAACCGAAAAAGACACGCACGAAAAGGGCGGAATTTTCTTCTGGTTCACGAATTCGAGCATTTCGGTCGGAGCCGTTTCGGAAGGTTCGACGAATATGGAAGAAGTTCCCGTAAGCGAGCTTCCAAAAGGTTCGTTTGAAAGCGGAAAAGCAACGAAAATTTCCGTGGCGGCTATTCCTTATTATATCGACGGAGTTCAGGAAGGATATTACTGCGCGGTATATCTTGACGGCAGCGAAACTGCGACTGTGGAAATTTATCTCGAAAACACCGCGATAGTTGCGGGCGTTTACACGAATATCTGCGTTCAGGACATCGGAAACGATTTCACCGTTAAACTTGCTTCGACCAAAGAAACTCCCGTTTCCGCCGAAGAAATGATGAACGTGAAGCTTGCCACCACAAGCGGAAAGACCGAGTTTAAAACTCCGAGAGCGGGGCTTACCCTTTCGCATTTCGAAGTTGCGGGCGAAAAGGTCGGAGATCTCGTTATAGAAGGCGACGCGACTTACGATAAGGATACGAAATTCCTTACTTTTACGAAAGAAGGGACGGTAAAGGTTTATTATACGGTTAAAAACGCGTTCGGCGAATTTAAATCAAACGAACTCTCTCTTACGTACGTTACCGAAAAGCCGAGCGACAGCGGAAATTCTTCCGGCAACGGTTGCTTCGGCACTGTATCGGGCACTTCGGTATTATTTGCAATAGCCGGAATTGCTGCGGCTGCAGTTATAGCGAAAAAGAAGAAAAACGACTGATAATTAACTAATTGACTTTACAACAAACTTCGGCAAGTCGCATTTTAAACGAGACTTGCCGAGTTTAAATTTGCAAACGGGAGACTAATAAATGAAAAAATTATTATGCGCAATGCTTTGCGCGGTACTTACTTTAACGTTTGTCGCATGCGGCGGAAATAGCGGAAACAGCGGCGGCGGAAATTCGGCGGGCGGCGGCGACGTTTACGTTAAAGTAATAGATAAAGGACTCGGCACGAAATGGATAGAAAACATTGCTTCGGCGTACTATGAAGAAACGGGAATCAAAGTCCACGTTTCGTCCGATCCCGAACTCGTTTCCAACTTGCTCACGCTCATGAACAACCCCGGTTCCGAAAAGGAAGATTTGTATTTTGTCGGACATACGATGAATAACTGGATAAAGTGGATAAGAAACGGAGCGATCGAGTCTATCGACGACGTTCTTAGTTCGACTAAATACGGAACTTCCGCAAAATCGAGAGTTGTGGACAAACAAATAATAGATATGGGTACTTATAAAGATAAGTCTTATCTCTCGAGTTACGTATATTCGAGCTGGGGGCTTATCTACAACCAAACCTATCTTAACAAAATCGACTCTTTCGGCGAATATAAAAAAGGAGAATGGCCGCGTACCGTTCAGGGACTTATAGACCTGTGCAAAGCCGTAAAGTCGGCGAGTCTCAAAAACAACAGAACGGGCAGAACGGTCGCTCCGTTCTCGTGCGGACTTACCGTCAACTACATGGATTGGCTCTTCCACGGACTTTGGTACGAACTCGATCCCGAAGGCTATACCGCATATTACGAATACAACGACGTAGACGGCGGTTATCCCACGTCGAAACTCGATACTGCCGCGGCGCTGCAAGCGCTCGAAACGATTTACGACCTTATCGGCGCAACTTCCGATACCGAAAGCAATCTCGTATCTTCCGCGCAAAATCATACCGAATCTCAACAGTCGTTCGTAAACGGCGATTGCGTATTCACGTTCAGCGGAAGTTGGTTTGCAACGGAAATGGAACAAATTCTCGGCGAAGTGGGCTTCACGGATTACCATTTCGGCGCGTACCCCGTTTACAACGCGGGCGATAAAACCGCGCTTGCGATGAACCTTCCCGGCGAAACGTTCTTCGTTCCGTCGGACGCCGTCAACGTTTCCGGCGCAAAGGATTTCCTCGCGTTCGTACTTTCCGAAAAAGGAGTTGCGACAGCGGAAAAAACCCTTCAGTTTCCGATGGTGTATACGACCGACGAAGAAATCGGATTCAGCGCGTTCGGAAAAGAAATAGTAGATCTTGCAAAATCGTCCAATCTCGTTTATCGTTTTGCGAAAACCGACGTGTTCAGAACGGGCGCGCTCGAACTGTTCGTTGCGGGAACAAGTCCGTTTATAACGATGGCGAGAAACAAAATGACTAAAGAGAATATAAGACACGACGTTTTACAGACCGAAGCCGTACATCACCAGGGACTTTGGCCGGAATGGATGAAGAGAATTTAAATGAAAAACGATATCGTAAAAACCAAAAGAAAAAGGAATTTAGGAAAAACGCTGTTTATTTACGGCGGACTCGCATGGCCGATAATACACTTTATCGTGTTCTGGTTCTGCATGAATATAGGCATGGTCTATAATTCCTTTTTCACCGAAACAATTAACGGCGAACTGAACTTTGTCGGCTTCGAACAATATCTCGACGTGTTCCGCTTTATGTTCGGAATAAAAGAAGCGGGAATGCTTTCGCCGAGATCGTGGCTTAACACGTTATCCCTTATGGGACTTGCGCTTTTTATAAACTTACCCTTAACGCTTTTCTTCTCGTATCTTATTTACAAAAAAGTTGCGGGGCATGCCGTTTTAAGAGTCGGAATGTACGTTCCGTGCGTCCTTTCAACCGTTATTCTCTGTTTGTTTTACAAAATATCGGTTTCCGGAACGCAAACTTATAAAAGTCTTTTTACGATACTCGAAAAACTCGGTTACAGCAATCGTTTCGTAATCGAAAACGGCGCGCTTGCGGACAGTCGGACGGCATGGAAAGCCATATTGATATTCAGCGTATGGGCGGGCGTAAACGGTAATATAATTTACTTTACTTCGTCTATGGCAAGGCTTCCCGACAGCGTTCTCGAAAGCGCGGAACTCGACGGGGCTTCCGAAATGAGGCAGTTTATTTCGATAGTAATCCCTATGATATGGCCCGTCATCACGACGATGAGCATAACGCTCATAAGCGGCGCGCTCGGCTGGTATACGCCGTCGCTTTTGATGGTCGGCGAGTCCATGGCGGGAACTACGGGCACGGGTACGGTAGCCTGGATGATAATAAGCAACGTAACGGGCGGAAACACCGTAGGGTATCCCGCCGCTCTGGGCGTGGTTATAGCGATCTTAGGCGGCGCGCTCGTTCTCGGGTTCAAAGCTCTTATGGAAAAAGCGTTCTCGGAGGTTGAATACTGATGAATAAAACGGTTGCTTTTCGCCTTCACAGAAAAAGCGCGACGAAAAGAACGGGTATAGACAAGGTTTTCAGGACGATAGGCGTTATAGTAATGTCGCTTTTGTCGCTTTCTTACGTCTATATGTACGTGTGGCTTTTAATGAATTCGTTTAGAACGTCGGGAAATTTTATTATCGATTCGTTTAAACTGTTCGATTTCGGAAACTTTACCGGCGATAACTATAAAACGCTTTTTACCGTGCAGATAGCCGGTTCTTCGAGAAACCCCGTTTATCTTCACGACACGATAGTAAACACCGTTATTCTCGTCGTAGGACAGGTTGCCCTTGCCATAACGATTCCCGCTTTAACGGCGTATATAATCGCGAAATACGAGTTCAAGTTGAAAAAAATCCTGTATAACGTTTCGATAGTCTCGTTTATCGTTCCCACGGTAGGCTCGATCGCGACGACTTACAGACTTATGATGAAACTGCATCTTCTCAACACATATCTCGGAATATTCCTTATGGCGGCGGGCGGATTCGGTCTCGGGTTTCTGCTTTTCAAAAACTTTTTCGCGGCGATCCCGTGGGAGTATGCGGAAAGCGCGTTTTTGGACGGCGCGACCGATATGGGCGTATTCATTAAAATTATGTACCCGCAAGCCGTGCCTATTTTAACGGCTATCGCGATAACGGCGTTTATCGGTTGCTGGAACGATTATAACACCGCTTACGTGTTTATGCCCAACAGACCGACGATATCGCTCGGCGTAAGCCAATTGTACACGAAAATGGAAGGAAAATTGCTTCTGCCCGTCGCTTTTGCGGGCATGACGGTACTTGCGACCGTTTCGCTTATAGTATTCACGATATTCAACAAACTCATAATGAGTAATTTCTCTGCGGGAGGGCTTAAAGGTTAAATTGAATAAATTAACTAAAGTTTTATCCGCCGCGCTTGCCGCGGGAATGATTTTTTCGCTTGCGGCGTGCGACAATCAATCAAATAACGGCGCAAACAGTGAAAACAAAGAAGATTATATGATTCTTAAAACCGAGTATAACGGCGCGAACGTCGATACCGTAGCCGAGCAATATCTTGACTATGTCAAAACTTCCGAAAGTTCGGAAGAAGCGGAAATCCTTACGGAATATACCGGAACGGCTATGGCGCAGAATTTCACGATAAGTTGGGAGTCGGACGGCAGTTCGCAATATGCGGTATATCTTGCGGATAACGAACGATTCAAAAACAAGAAGGTTTATTTAACGACAAGAGAAAGATGCAACCTCGGTGGAACTCTTATTCCCGGGACGACATATTACTATAAAGTCGCTGGAGAAAACAAGGAAACGAAAATCGACAGTTTTAAAGTCGACGATAACGGCGTGAGACCGATAACGGTCGGCGGCGCTGCAAACGTCCGCGATCTCGGAGGATGGAAAGCCGACGGCGGAATTATCGCTTACAATCTGCTTTATCGCGGAGGTAAAATCAATGACGGGCAGAATTGCGCTCTCGACGAAAACGGTCTCGACGTGATGAAGAATACGCTTGGAATAAAAACCGAAATAGATTTGCGTTTTGCAAATATAGACGACGGCGGGCAAACCGAAAGCGTGTTAGGCAAAGACGTAAAATACGTCAAAGCGCCTTTTCACGCATATAACTACATTCTTCCCGAATTCAGCCATTATGGTGAAAACGACAGAAGTTATCTGGAAATATCCGCTTCGTCATTAAAAACGATATTCGACGTTTTGGCAGACGAAAAAAATTATCCGATATACTTTCATTGCAATGCCGGAGCGGACAGAACGGGAACGTTGGCTTTTTTGATAGAATCCGTTTTAGGCGTAAGCGAAAGCGATATGACGAAAGATTTCGAACTTACCAGCTTTTCGAGTTACGGTCCGAGATATCGCGGTAAAATCAAAAACGGTCAATTCGTAAACGGCGTAATGCAAGACGACTCGAGCAATTTCGTCGCGTTCGGATATTTTCTCGAAAGAATTAAAGCGGTTTATTGCGGCGACAACGAAAGTCTTAATGCCGGCGCGGTAAATTATCTGAAGGCTGTATGCGGCGTTACCGAAGAAGAATTTTCGGCAATCAGAAAAATACTGATAAAAGGAATGGTAAACGATGAAGTTAAATAAAATTTTATCCGCCGCGCTTGCCGCGGGAATGATTTTTTCGCTTGCGGCGTGCGGCGGAGACAACGGAAACAGCGATAAAGGAAACAATAGCGGAATGACTAAAATTATTTTACCCGATTACGATTTGAAAAAAGACGACTATAAACTCACGATAAGCGGATGGCTTATTCCGTCCACCCTTGACGAAACAAACGTTAAATGGATTAACGAATCCGGCATAAGCACGCTTTTCGCCATCGGCGCGGGCGACGGAGTGCAAAGTTTTTATTCTTACGACGAAAAAGCCGAAAAAACCTTAAATCTTCTCGGAAACAACGGCGTTAAAGTTTACGTCAATCCCGGCGTTTCCGACGGCGCGGCGTACCGTAAGATTTCCGAATTCAAACAAAGCGACGCAGTCCTCGGAATATGCGTGGACGAACCGAATAAATCGCAAATGACGTCTATGGCGGCGCAAGTCGATTGGTGGAATCAAAATTCCGACGGCAGAAACTTTTACTCGAATCTGTTCCCTTCTTTCGCGCAAGTCGTTCAGAAAGAATTCGACGGCGTTTATTCCGATTATCTCAAATTCTATTGCGATAACGTGCTTTCAAAACTTACTTCCGGCGAAAAATGGCTTTCCGCCGACAGATACCCTCTTACATACAACGAAAACGGCGAAAAGTGTCTTGACGATAACTGGCTTTTCGACGTGCAGACGTTGAAAAAAGTCGCGAATTCTTATGAAGGATTGAAAACCAATTTCTTTATTCAGACAATGCCTTACGGAATCGACGAGGACGGCAATGCAAGCGGCGCGATTTACGGTTCGAGAGACAGAGTTCCCTCTTACGAGGACATTCGTATGCAGGAGTACGCTTTGATGGCGTTCGGTTACGACGGTATTTCATGCTTCTGTTATGCAAGCCCGCTTGTCGGATTCGAATTTGCGGCAAGTCAGGAAGCGATGATAAGTCGTGCGGGCGAAAAAACGGATATTTACGAAAGCGTTAAAAAGGCGAACGGCGAATTGCTCGCTTTCGACCACGTTTTGCTTCAATTCGACTGGATCGGAACTTTCACTAACGACGCCGGACACACAACGACCGGTAAAGACAGAACGACGAACACTTCGTTCCAATTTCTTTCGAGATTGTCTTTGGATAGCATTCCGTCCTTAAAAGAAGTTACGACTTCTCAAGATACCCTCTTCGGATATTTTAACGACGAGGACGGTAACGACGGAATTATGGCTGTAAATTACAACGAAACGTCGCTTAATCTTACCGACGAAATCGCTCTTACGTTCGACGGCTCGAAATACAACAAAGCCGTTTGTTATATCGGCGGAAAAAAGGTCGTAAAAACCCTCGACAAAGGAAAACTCGATTTAACTCTCGGCGTAGGCGAAGGCGTTTTCATTATCCCCTTTGCGGAATAACAACTTCTTGAAAATCCGAATATCTGTGTTATCCGCGCCCGCTCGTCGGGTAAGCGGATGCCCGATATCCGACAGATTCGAAATATTATAACGGGAGAAAGAATAAAAAAATTTCTTATAATTGCCGTGACAGCAATGCTATATGCGACATAGGCTTAAAAAATAGTCCTATTAGTGCAAAAATATATTAAAACTGCGAAAAAGTGTATGTTTCAATGAGATTCATACACTTTTTCTATGCCCAAATACTTATATTATGTACGTCCATAAAATTGTGTGACAACGGCGGGTAAGAATACTACGGCAATAAAAGAATACATAGCGAGCAATCAGAAGAAGATAAATTAGGTGAACAGTTACGGATAGATTATCCGGAAAGTCCATTTAAGTAAATGCAAATGGCAGACCTCAATACCCTTGCTCAAGGGTTGCTGGAACAATAGGGTTTCACCCGTTAAAAAAAACCACCAGCTATGCTGGTGGATATTTATTTGGATTGTAAAACAAATATTTTTTAAGAAAAATTTTCCGAAAGGTATTGACAAGTCAAATATAAGGTGCTAAAATTTAATTGTGATTTAACCGATTAAATAAATTCGTTTTTAGACGTGCCATGATAGAGATAGGTGGAAGCCGATATGTAAAAAGCGATGAGATAAAGTCAAGCTATGGCGGGCAGTCGGCTGTTTTTTGAAATAAGCATAATGAAACTGTGTGTACGCGGTTTATTAAAGACTTTATCTGTGAGAAATTTTATTGTTCAACCGATTTATTTTTTGTAAAAGTTCAGACAAAAGAGTTTGTAATAACGGAAGACGACAAAGGAAATATAAAAGGGTTATTCCTTCGGAATTTCATAATTACGGAAATCTGTTCATTGCGGACGACTTGATTTCAGCCGGCGTTTTTGTACAATTTGTACAAGAAGTCAAGCGTTTGTATGAAAAATAAATCTTTAAGGAGGGAAACTATGAGCAAAATTAAACAGAGATATGTTCTGAACTCGGTAATGGTTATAATTATCTCGTTACTGTTCGGACTGATTTCTTTGTTTGACCTGCTGCCGAAAACATCGTTTGCGCAAGCAACTGCGGGATCGGACGCAGGGGTAGAAAATTACTCTTCCATGTCAACGGATGTAATTTATCAAATAGTTACAGACCGTTTCGCGGACGGAGATCCAACCAACAATCCTACCGGTGAGATTTACGATAAAAATAATTTACGTAAATATCATGGCGGCGATTGGGAAGGAATTACGCAAAAATTAAATGAGAACTACTTTACGAATTTAGGTGTCACGGCGTTATGGATTTCGTCACCCGTACGGAACAGCGATTATATCGATCCGTCAAACGGCTGCGCGCCTTATCATGGTTATTGGGGGCGAGATTTCTTTATTCCGAATCAATACTTCGGTACGATGGAAGAGTTTGAAGAACTTGTCGATACCGCCCATTCTAAAGGCATAAAAGTTATAATCGACTTTGCTCCGAATCATACTTCTTTTGCGGTATATGACGGCGTAATCCAACCGAATGACGGTGTTCTTTACAGAAACGGCACGTATGTAAGCAGTTACAGCAACGACACGAACAATATATTCAATCATGTTTCTGATCAATGGGCTGAATTTGATACGTGGGAACATACGGTTTATGCTCCGTTGTTCGGGCTGGCAGATCTGAACCAGCAGAATGCGACGACCGATCAATACCTGAAAGATGCTATCAGAATCTGGCTGGATGCAGGCGTTGACGGGATTCGCGTCGATGCGGTCAAACATATGTCTTCAGGTTGGCAGAAGAATTGGGTGAACAACATATACGATTACAAACCGGTATTTATTTTCGGTGAATGGTCGCACAGCGCAACGACATCCGAACCAAATATGGAAAATTTTGCAAACGAGAGCGGAATGAGCCTGTTGGATTTCAGATATAATACAGCCATTCGCAACGCTTTGTCCAATGCAATGACGAGCGGATATACAATGGTTGATTTCCATAACACGATGACGGCGATGGAACAGGATTATGACTTTATCAACGATCAGGTTACTTTCCTGGACAACCATGACCAATCCCGCTTTATGACAGAAGCCGGTTACAACGAATTAACTTTGGATATTGCTTTCACGCTGCAAATGACGTCTCGCGGCATTCCTTGCATTTATTACGGTACGGAGCAGTATATGGCGGATGCGGCCGGCGGTAAGAGCGATCCTTATAATCGCGCCGATATGACCGGATTCAGTCAGACCGGGAGGGCTTTTCAGGTTATATCCAAATTGGCTCCTTTGCGCAAAACCAATCCGGCGCTCGCCTATGGTTCTACACGGCAGAGATGGTTAAATAACGACGTCTATATTTTTGAAAGAGTGTTTGGTGACAGCGTTGTTATGACGGCAATCAACAGGAATCAGAGCAGCGGTTATCAACTTGAAAACCTGATGTCAGGTCTTCCGAACGGTACTTATTATGACGTTTTGGAAAATCTGCTCGGCGGTGGCAATATTACGGTAACAAACGGCAGCGTATCTGAGTATTATCTCGGCGCCGGTCAATGCGCTGTATGGCAATATACGGCAAATGAAGTACATCCGATTATCGGAAACGTCAATCCGAAGATGAGCAAGCCCGGAAATACCGTTACAATTACGGGCCGAGGATTCGGCAATTCAACGGGAAGCGTGACTTTCGGTACGGCGAATGCGCAGATTGTATCTTGGTCGGACAGCATGATAAAAGCCGTTGTTCCCGGCGGAGTGTCCGGGGAAGTCGCGGTTGTTGTTACGAATGCCGGCGGTGTATCGAGTGAGGCTTTTGCCGGATTCGATATTTTGTCGGGTGCTCAGGTATCGGTTCGTTTTAAGGTGAATAACGCGAATACGGATTATGGGACGAACGTCTATATCGTCGGCAGCGTACCTGAACTCGGAAGTTGGGATTCGACAAAAGCAATAGGACCGCTGTTTAACGATACTCCGACGATAGGCGTATATCCTACATGGTTCTACGATATCAGCGTGCCCGCGAATACGCAGATAGAATATAAATTTATCAAGATTGACGGAGCAGGTAACGTCATTTGGGAAGGCGGTATGAATCACGTTTACACAACGCCCGCAAGCAATACCGGCGAAATAACGGTTAACTGGCAGTAAAAAACAAAAGAGAGAATCCATTTTTTGGATTCTCTCTTTGCTATTTATTAGGTAACGGTTGAGGAGTCAACTTGAATGTATGAGGCTCTGTTTCTTTTCGCTGTATTGCATATTGAAGCATTTTAACAGCACTTTGTACTTTCAAATCAGAAGGAAGATAAATCGGGGTTAATTGCTCTGAAGGTAATAAAATGTCTTTATCATAACACAATACGGCTGTTTTGTCGGGGTTGATATACGACAAGCAGAACGCAGAAAGAGAAACGTCGCTGAAAACGATTGATTCGTCAGGGTGTTGCAACAAGAACTTAATCAAATCCGTATACGTTTGAACAACGTAAAGAGTATCGTTTGTCAATGCTCGTTTCAACTTGTTCATATACGGCTGATTCTGGTATTTGCTTGTTATAAATATGAAGTGAGAAGTTTGCAATTTCTCTTTTGCGTATTGAATAATTGCGTTAAAATCATTGTATGACTTATAAAAAAGCGAGTCCTTTATCGTCATATCAATTGCAACAATCGGAACGTAATAACTTTCTTTTAAGGTGTAAAATTGTTCTTCTGTCAGATCGATACAGAGTATACCGTCGATATTCTCCTGTATATGGATTGATCCGGATTCAATGGGAGACAGAATTTGCGTGCGGTAATTGTGTTCGAATAAACAGTTCTGAAGTTTGCAGATTAAGTCGAGCGTTTCCGCGTTGCGATAAAAGGTGTAAGCCCGTTGGTTAAAATATATGCCGATGACGTTATCGGTACTGCTGTCGGCGGATATCAACGCTCTTGCAATCGGAGAAGGGGTGTATTGGCGCAGATTGCATATCTGTAAAACCTTTTTTCGGGTTTCGTCGCTGATTTTAACGTCCTGCCTATTGTTGATAATATAGGAAACGGTTGCTTTGGAGACGCCCGCTTCTTTTGCAATATCGCCTATAGTAACGGTTTTTTTATCCTTTATGCGTTTGCGGGTTGCGCCCTTTTGATAGTTGTATTTCCGGCATAACTCCAAAATCTTTTGTTTTGTTTCTTCGGCCACTTTCTTATCGGTGCGTTGATTGATTACATAAGAAACCGTGGCGGTAGAAACATTCGCCAATCTGGCGATTGTAGCAATGGTAATAGTACCGTCTGCAATAAAATCTTTATCGTTTTTCATGGTTATATCATACCCTAAAAGGTCCGGATTGTCAATATAATTCTAATTTAATCGGTTAAATAAAAAAATTTCAGAAATTTACCATTTTTTTTAAAAAGGGTATTGACAAATACAAAATCTGTGTTATAATTTATTTAACCGATTAGATAAATCGGATTAAATTAAGTTTTTTTAAAGGAGGACAGATTTCTATGTTGAAATCAAAACTAAGGAAAGTTACGGTCATACTGACAATTATAATGCTCATGACTTTAACTTTGGGGTTGGTCGCCGCATGCGGTGAGAATCCATCGGATTCCGTTACATCTTATAAGGTGACCTTTTATGACGGTACTACCGTGATTACAACGGAAACGGTAAAAGAGGGAAAGAAAATCGAGAACTTTATCCCTGCGGATAAGGGGTATAGCAAGGAAGGTTACGCCTTTAACGGTTGGTTTGCCACCTCGGATTTTACGCATGACTGGAGTTTTGATACAGCCATAACGAAAGACACCAACGTATATTCGCAATGGCAGTCAAGTAAACAAGACACCCGTCAATGGACGATTGCGGGCAGTTCTTCAGCCGGCGGCCCTTTGGCGGAGATCGGATGGAACGGCGGCCCGATTGCGGGGAAAAACATTCTTACGAAAACAGAAGGGAAAAACGAGTTCAAAATCACTTTGAACCTGTACAAAGGGGATCAGTTCCAATTCTGTATTCAGGATGCAGAGGGCAACTGGAATACCAACGACGCTGAAGGCGGCGGCGCGCGCGGCGGTCAGTATTTGAAAGAAAACGAGTATATGGCAGCGCCCGGTACCGGTCTTGGCGACGGTCAGGTAAATATTACGGTAAACGTGAGCGGCAATTATACTCTTACTTTGACGACGGATGCGGATGATAAGAATGTCGGCGCTATTACGGTTGTTCGCAACGGAGACGCCCCGGCTGTTACGATTGACAGATCGGATTATACTTGGTATATCTATGGTAATTCCAAAGCTACGACAACAACAGAATCTGTATTGTCGGGTACGAATTGGGGTGCAGAAGTAGATAAGTTGCAGTATTCTCCTTACGAGATGTTCAAGATTTCCGATAACGAAGCAGACGGAACGGGAACGTGGATGCAAACGTGGACGTTGGCAGAAGGCGATGAGTTCCTGTTGGCTTATTGCACGCTGAAAGAGGAAGGCGGCATCAGAGCAGAAGACGGAACGATGTTCTACTATACGAACATTACCGAATTCAACGGCGACAATGCGTGCTTCAAAAAATCGGACGGTATGGGCAGTAACATTGTTGTAGTAAAAGGCGGGACTTATACTTTTACTTTAACGGTTACTTTGGACGATACGACCAATACTTTGAAAGGAGCTATTGAAGTAGATAAAACTTCCGATATTCTTGTTTCGGATCAGACATGGAAAGTTTTAGGCGGGCGTTTGTCGTATGCGGATGCGACAAAAGAAACGGTCGGTAATCTCAATATAGAAGAGTCTGCATATAACAGCAAAACGTCGGTCTTTAAGGACAACAACTTCGGAGTCGGTTCGACGGTTCAAACATTGGAAAAAGTTGCTACGCCGGCCGAAGGAATGGCTCAAGAATATACAATTACGTTGGATCTCGTTGAAGGGGATTACTTCTATCTCTGTATTCCGGTTGCTGTTCATGCGCCGTATCGCCCCGATACGTACTACACTCCGGGATATACTTCCAAATTGGCAAAAGCAGCTGATTTGCCTGAAGGTATAACGGATACTTGGGGATGGGGCGGCAATTTCCTTTGCACAAAAGCCGGAAGTTATACATTTAAGGTATCCGTATCTACGAGCGGTGCTCTTTCGCTTTCCGTAACGGCTGCAACAAAGTAAAGTCAGATGGTTATTGGGGCGGTAAAGTAATTTGCCGTCCCAATACAACTAAATAAGGAGAAACAGATGAATAAGGCGGCTATATTACATGTTCCGAAATCTCAATATTCTTTTGCATACGGTAAGAAAGAACTCCGTATTCGTTTAAGGGCCGCAAAGTCTGAACTTGATAAAGTTGAAATTATTTATGCAGTAAAATACGACTGGTTAAAAGACAGAAAGACAAAAGTAATGCAAAATAGTTATTCGGACGCGCTCTATGATTACTATACGGTTTCGCTTGACGTGCCGGACTCGCGGATTGGTTATATATTTTTGTTGCAAAGCGGGGAGGAAAAATATTATTATTCGGAAGAAGGTTTGACGGTTGATTATAACCACGAAAAAAGCTATTATAACTTTTTTCAATATCCTTATATCAATAAAATAGATTTACACAATAAAGTTGCGTGGTGCGATAAAAGCGTTTTTTATCAGATATTCGTAGATCGGTTCCATATCGGAAAAACGAAAAAAAATACGGATTATATAGATAAAAAGTGGGGGGAACTTCCCGAACAGAAAGGGTTTTTCGGGGGTGATATAAAAGGCATTACCGAAAAATTGGATTACTTAAATGATCTGGGTATCAATGCAGTATATTTAACTCCGATTTTTCAATCACCGAGCAATCATAAATACGATACAATCGATTATGAAACGGTAGATGAAATGTTCGGCACGAATAGCGACTTAAAGGAATTGGTTGAAAACGCGCACCAAAGGGGAATTAAAGTTTTATTGGACGCCGTTTTTAATCATTGCAGCTATTTATGCAAGCAGTTTCAGGATGTTTTGCTAAAAGGCAAACAGTCCGAGTATTACGATTGGTTTATCATTCATGGCGATAGACCGGACTTGGACAATATGAATTATGAATGTTTTGCGGCTTGCAACTATATGCCCAAATGGAATACCAATAACAATGAGGTGCAAAACTTTTTACTTCATATAGCGGTAAAATGGATAAAGGAGTACGGTATAGACGGGTGGCGGTTGGACGTGGCAGACGAAGTATCGCACGATTTTTGGCGGAACTTCCGAAAAGCAGTAAAGAACGAAAAGCCCGATGCAATGATAATCGGCGAAAACTGGCACGACGCTTTTCCGTGGCTGCAAGGCGATCAGTTTGATTCTATAATGAATTACTCGTTTACAAAAGCCTGTCTTGATTATTTTGCATTCGGCAAATATTCGGCAAAACAATTCTGCGATAGGTTATCGGAAATCCTGATGCGGAATACGGATCAGGTAAACGAAATGATGCTGAATCTTTTAGACAGTCACGATACGGAAAGATTTTTAACCAACGCGGGCGAAAATAAATCAAAATTGAAATGCGCTCTTGCAGTTATGTTTTTCTTTGTCGGTATGCCGTGTATCTATTACGGGACGGAAATCGGTATGAGCGGTGGATATGATCCCGATTCCCGACGGACGTTTGACTGGAATGAAAATCATTGGGATAAGGATTTATTCCAAACAATCAAGGAACTGATACAACTTCGGAAAGAAAAAATCAAAGGCAAACTTCGTATGTTTACGGAAGGCGAACTTTTTGTAATTGAAAGAGAAAAGATTTTTTTAGCCGTAAACAATACAAATGATACGCTAAAATATGGTAAAATAATTTTAGAGCCGTATTCCTATAAAATTATAGAGCGGTAAGGGTAAAAATATATATGAGAGGTAAGGGAATGAAATTAACCAAAACACTTTGTTTAAGTCTTGCGTTAGTATTAGTCGGAACATGTTTTGCTGCATGCGGTGGAAGATCTGACGGAGGGCAGACATTTACTTACGAACAAGTAATGGCTAAATTTAATGGCGAAATAGAACAAAACGCAACTATTCGCGTCCTTGATAATCAAATGGCCATTGAAACGGGACATTTAAAGGAGGTTTTGGCTGCCTTTAATGAAGAATATAAAGAATACAACGTAAATGCCGTGGACGCGAATATGGATCAATATGTCGACTTGGAACAAAACGGCCCGGACGGCTATGGCCCCGATGTTCTTTATCAGGCGAACGATATGTTGATGCGATATGCGGAAGGCGGGCATGTTTTGCCCTTGCCTACGGAGAAACTGGATATCGAACAAATCCCCGGAAACGTAATGGACGCATATAAACTTAAAACATACAATCTCGATTTGTATTATGGTATGCCCGTTGCGCAACAATCTACGGTGCTTACGTACAGAAAAGATTTGTTGCCTGCCGATTGGGAAACGAAATGGGACGATAACGAGAACGATATTCCCGATATGGTAGAGAATATGAACGATTTGTATGCGTACAGCAAACAGGTCAAAGAAGTGTCTGACGGCAGCAAATACGGACTGTATATGTCGCTTGTCGATCAATATTTTAACAGCGGTTATTTATTATCGTTCGGAGCGTATGTGTTTGGCGAAACGCATGACGACATAGGACTTAATGCTGCCGGATCCGAAATCGGATTGAATTTGTTTCGTGATTTAGCGGGAGTGTTGGGTTCCCGTTGTATCTCTCAAGATGCGACTACGCAAGTAGCTACCTATTTGACGAGCAAGGACGGTACCGTTTTCTGTACGATAGGTACGCCGGATTGGCTGACCACGTTTCAAGAGAATCTGACAGCCACCTATAAAGCGCAAGGTGATAGCGCGGAAGTGGCTGCTCAAAAAGCAAAAGAAAATCTTGTAGTCGTGGCTCCGCCGAGATTGCCGAAAGACGGCAATATTAAAAAAGAAATTAAGAATATGGATACCGAAACGTTTGAACCTACGACTATGGGCGGGGTAAACGCGTTCGGAATCAGTTCTTACACCAAGTATCCTAAAGCATGTTTGGCGTTTGTCAAATTTGTCAGCAGTTATGAAAATGAAAAATGGAGAAGCGAAGCGTTAGGCGCTGTTCCCGCTCGTACGGATCTGGCCGAAGAAATGGGGGGAGTTTCCGAAATTTTGGGAAACAGAGTTACAAGCGGAAAGGTTTATATGATGCCGTCCACTCGCGATACGCAATATATCTGGTCTCCGCTTTCTTCTATGTTTAATGACGTTGCAACGGATAACACAACTCGTAAAAATCCGATTTATACAACGACGGATGCATTAAAGAAGGCTTTAGACAAATTGGTAAAAGATATAAAATCCGCAATGAACATTGGTAAGAGCTAAAAAAAAGGGGGATATGATTGTGGAAGAAAATAAAATTATCGCCAACAACAATCTGAATCCAAAGAGCGAAGGGAAATTTTCACCTTATCAAGTTAAGTTGAGCTGTATTTTTATGGGAGTAGGGCAATTATTCTGTAAGCAATTTACAAAAGGGATACTCTTAATTCTTTTAGAAATTGCTTTTATATTGTTTTTAGCCTTTTCGGGTGTCAGCAATATAATAGGAATATTTACGCTCGGTACCAACGAGGGTATTCCTATCATGGGAATACAGGGTGACAATTCCGTAAAAATGCTTGCTTGGGGAATCACCACTCTGTTTTTGTGTGTTCTTTTTGGATTTGCTTACTATGCGAATATTAAAGACGTTATATTTACGACGCAAGAAATTAAAAGGGGGCATCCCGTAAAAAACTTTGCAGAGAGTTGTTCAGCTTTAATTAACGGGAAATTTTATTTTCTTACACTGACGATTCCCTTGATATTTGTTTGTATTTTTAATATAATGCCTATTTTCTTTACGGGATTAGTGGCGTTTACGAATTATGGCGGTGAAATTGTACCCCCTAAATTGGTAGATTGGATAGGCTTTTCAAACTTCAGTATGATTTTTACCGTAAGTGAGTATGCCACGACCATTTTAAAAATACTCGGTTGGAACTTTATATGGGCGATCGGATCGACCTTTATAAATTATTTTGGCGGTTTAGGTCTTGCTATTTTATATAATTCCAAATGCTTAAAATGGAAACGGTTTTGGAGAATCTTTCCGATGCTCGCCTATGCGATTCCCGGATTCATTACATTGACGGGATTCCGGTTTCTGTTTAGCGACAGCGGTCCGATATTAGCTTTATTGCGCGATTGGGGCTGGGTATCGGAAAGTTTTACATTTATAGGTTTCGACTCTAAATGGTCTTTAAGACTTCTCGGTTTCTTTTCTTGCGCATGGATCAGTATTCCGTCGATAATGTTTTTGGCAACAGGCATTTTATCAAACGTCAATCAAGATATGTATGAGGCTGCTACTTTGGACGGAGCGAACGGCTGGAAACAGTTTCTGTATCTGACGTTGCCGTTTGTACTATTCGCAACCACGCCGGTCTTACTGAATTCATTTATCAGTAACTTCAATAACTTCAGTATCTTCTATTTTTTACGACCTGAAATCACTTATGATACTGCAAACTATTTTAACGCAAATAATACGGACTTATTGATCAACTGGATGTTTAATTTAACGGTCGATAAGAAGTTATACTCTCTCGGCTCGGCGCTTAGTCTGATTTTGTTTGCGTTTATGGCAATCTTTTCATTGATCGTGTATGTAAGTTCGCCTGCATATAAGAAGGAGGATACATATAAATAATGGGAAAAGTCATCTCTAAAAAATTGAGGATAAGACCTGCAACGACCATAAAGGCAGTTATAGTGTATGCGATAGTCTTGCTTATCAGTTTTATATTTGCCTTTCCGTGTATTTGGCTTATTCTATCGTCATTTAATGCGAACGGTTCGTTGTTGACATTAGACGGTTTTTTCCCGGAATCATATAGTTTTGATACCTTTAAGACCTTATTTACCGAAAAAGTAGAACATGACTATATGACGTGGTTTGGGAATACTCTTTTTGTTGCAGGAATAAGTTGTGTAATCTCTACGGTTCTTGTACTTGCGGTTTCTTATACGATGTCGCGTTATCGGTTTAAGAGTCGTAAACAAATGATGAAGGTAACGCTGTTACTGAATATTTTCCCGAACTTTATGAATATGACTGCCTTATTCGTCATTATGACGCAATTTGATTTAATCAATAATCTTTGGGGATTGATATTGTTGTATAGTAGCGGCGCGACAATGGGATTCTTGGTTCAAAAAGGGTTTTTTGATACTATTCCGAGTACCATATACGACGCTGCAACGTTAGACGGAGCAACGGATTTACGGGTATTTGTTTCGATTACATTGCCTTTATCGAAACCAATGATCGTATATACGGCATTGACGGCTTTTGTTTGGCCGTGGAGTGACTTTATGCTGCCGAAACTTTTGTTACCGGATAAATCACAATGGACCGTTGCAATAGGTTTGAATTGGTTGGATGAGAGTAAATTTTCGATATTTGCCGCCGGTTCTGTATTTATCGCAGTCCCGATTGTCGCATTGTATATTGCGCTCTCCAAATATCTGATTCAAGGCGGTGCGGCAGGCGCAGTAAAGGAGTAACAATGGAGAAACAAAATTATATAGACGCGCTCAAAAGGTTGAATACCGGAGAAAAAAGCGTTTCTCAACTATACAATGAGATCTCTATGCTCGCAATGAGTTATATCCGGGCGGACGAGAAACCGAAACGATGTGCGCAGTATCTTTCGATTGAGTTTTTAATCGGCAGGGTATTTTATAACAATCTGCTGGAACTCGGCGTCTTGAAAGAAACGGCGGGTATTCTCAAAGAAAAAGGGATAGATATTACCGTTTTTGAAGAGATTGAGGACGCGGCGCTCGGTAACGGCGGTTTGGGCAGACTTGCGGCTTGCTATATGGATTCGGGCGCAGCGGTCGGTATTCCTCTGTACGGGTACGGAATCCGTTACAGATACGGTCTGTTCCGTCAGAAGTTCGAGAACGGGTATCAGAAGGAACTTCCGGACGATTGGCAGAGATTCGGGGATCCGTGGAGCATACGGAAAGAACAGGAAAAACAGACGATCCGTTTTGCGGATATGGAAGTAGAGGCGGTTCCTTACGATATGCCGATTATCGGAAAACGAGTCAATGTTTTGCGTTTGTATCAGGCGGAAGGAAACGATAACGCTGAAAAAATAAGCGGTGTTTTGTATCCGCCCGACGATACGGAAGAAGGAAAGTTGTTACGGATTCGGCAGGAATATTTTCTTTCGGCGGCAGCCGTCGGCGACATAATCCGCGAATACGAAAAACGGCACGGAAACGATTACCGGCAGTTTGCTTCGGAAAACAGCATACAGCTCAACGATACGCATCCGGTATTTGCCATTCCCGAACTGATTCGCGTATTGCAAGAGAAAGGATTGACGTATCGAGCGGCGTTGAAGACGGCAAAACAAGTGTTCAATTATACGAATCATACGATACTGCCCGAAGCATTAGAGCATTGGGACGTTCGGTTATTGAAAAAGATATTGCCTGAAATAACGGAAATATTGCTGTCCGTCAATACTTCCGCCCGCTATCGTCACAGAAAAGAAAGCTACACGTCGCAGGAGAGCGCCGCTACATCGATTTACGTACATTCCCGCCGCGCTATCTCTATGGCGAACACAGCGGTGTTCGTTGCAAATAAAATAAACGGAGTTGCCGAAATTCACTCGGAAATTATAAAAAGGGATTTGTTTGCGGCGGAATATTCGCATCATCCGGAAAAGTTTACGAACGTTACAAACGGCGTGGCGCAAAGGCGGTGGTTGCAACTTGCAAATCCCGAACTGTCGTCTTTGCTTGACAGAAAAATCGGACAGGATTGGCGGGAACGGTTTGAAGAATTGGGCAATCTGAACGAGCATGCCGATACGGAAACGCTTTCGGACTTTATTCGGGTTAAGGAAGAGAAGAAAGCGCAGCTTTTCCGATACGTTGAGCAAACGGAAGGCGTAAAAATCGGCGGGAACCGAATATTGTTCGCGCAAGTCAAGCGTTTACACGAATATAAACGACAACTTATGACGGCGTTTGCGTTGTTACGGTTGTATTATGATTTGAAGAACGGAAAAATCAAGGATTTTACGCCTTCGGTATTCCTGTTCGGAGCAAAAAGCGCACCGTCCTATTTTCGAGCCAAAGGTATTATCAAATACATAAACGAAATCATAAAGCTGATAAATGCCGATCCCGAAACGAACAGTCTGCTTATGGGCGTATTCGTGACTGAATATAACGTTTCGTATGCGGAGAAAATCGTAGCGGCAGCCGACGTTTCGTTACAGGTTTCGACGGCGGGCCTGGAGGCAAGCGGTACGGGCAATATGAAGTTTATGATGAACGGCGCGGTCACGCTTGGCACGATGGACGGAGCGAATATCGAAATCGTCGAAAAAGCGGGCGAGGAGAATAATTATATATTCGGTGCGCGCGTGGACGAGATAGAAAAACTTCGCGAGGGCGGTTACAATCCGAACGCCTATCTGAAAGAACATGCGGACTGGAAAAAAGTTGTGCATACGTTGACGGACGGAACGTTTTCAGATGACGGAAAGGGGTATTTTGATGAATTATATCGTTCGTTGACGGTGGGAACAAGCTGGCATAAACCCGATCACTACTTTATATTCAGAGATTTGGAGGAGTATTATCAAGCCATATTACAGGTAAATCATGATTATAAAAATAGGATAGGTTTTGCGAACAAACAGTTCAACAATACAGCGAACTCATTTTATTTTTCTTCTGATCGTTCTATTCGTGAGTATGCGGAGAAAATTTGGAGTTTATCTTATTAACGTAAAAAGACGCAAAGCCGTTTCGCTTTGCGTCTTTTTGTTCAGGAGGAATGATGATAAAATATAAAAAACGCTCGGCGGGTATCTTATTGCACATATCTTCGTTGCCGAACAAGTACGGAATCGGAACGCTGGGAAAATCAGCTTACGAGTGGATTGATTTGTTGGCTGATTGCGGAATAAGTTGTTGGCAGGTTCTTCCGCTCGTTCAGACAAGCTACGGGGATTCTCCGTATCAGTCCGCATACAGCGGATCGGGCAATCCGTATTTTATTGATTTTGACATTTTGGTAAAAGAAGGTTTGCTGAAAAAATCAGAGTTATCCGTCTGCCGTAATACAAAATCGAAAATCGACTATGCGTTTTTATACCAAAACAAATATGGCGTTCTTCGGAAGGCTTACGAGCGATTTGATATACAAAACGCCGACTTTGTATCCTTTGTCGAGAATGGAATATTTGACGGCTACGCTTTATTTATGGCAATCAAGGAGAAGTTCGGCGGGGTATCCTTTGACCGATGGCCGGACGAATATAAATTCGCCAAAAAGCGGAGTTTACGGAAGTTCAAAGCCGAAAATCAAAAAGAATATTTATTTTGGCTGTTTTTGCAATATGAGTTTTCCAAACAATGGAATACGCTGAAACGGTACGCAAACGAGAAAGGCGTTTCAATCATCGGCGATATACCGCTGTACGTCGCTTACGACAGCGCGGACGTATGGTTGAATCCAAAGCTGTTCAAATTAAATACAGACCGCAGTTTGAAAAAGGTAGCGGGAGTTCCGCCCGACTATTTTTCCGCGACGGGACAGCTATGGGGGAATCCCGTTTATCATTGGGCTGTTCATAAAAAAGATAATTATAAATGGTGGGTGGAACGATTCCGTCAAGCGTTTGAATTATACGATGTAGTGAGAGTCGATCATTTCCGCGGTCTTGACAGGTATTATGAAATCGATGCGGGGGAAACGACAGCCGTCAAGGGGAAATGGAAACACGGCCCGAAGCATGAATTATTCCGCACGGCGGAAAGTCTTTTAGGAAAGCTGAATATCATAGCGGAAGATCTCGGTTCTCTCGATAAAGGCGTTTATCGTCTTATGGACGAAACCGGCTATCCGGGTATGAAAGTTATGGAATTTGCGTTTGACGGGAATAAGAAAAATCCGTATTTGCCGAAAAATATCAAGGAAAATTCCGTCTGCTATACAGGTACGCACGATAACGATACGTTATTGGGTTATATTAGCAAGCTGAAAGACGGCGAATATAAAATTTTCAAGGAGAGTTTAGGGAAGACGCTAAAAGAGGAAAATGTTCAATGTTTTCTTGAAAATAAAATAGAAACGGCAAAAGCGATAATGTTGTTAACAATGCGCAGTTTGGCGTATCTTGCCGTAATACCGATACAGGACATTTTACTGCTTGGAAGCCGTGCGCGAATGAATATGCCGTCCACAAGCGAGGGGAACTGGCAATTTAAGTTGCAACGCATACCGAACAGACAAGATTTATTTAATTTTTGTGAATTGGTAAAATCTTGCGAAAGAAGTCCGTAATTCAATAACAATTTATATGAGAGCATATTTATGGAAATAAAGAAGTCACAATACTTAAAAAAGCAGAAAAAGGGATTTTATGTTTGTTGTCCGATTTGCAAAACGGTGTTAATACGGGCGCAAAAAGGTCTTGACGGCATAATAACTTTCTTGTATTTGTAATTTTTATGCCCCGACTGGAAACCCGGACTCGGTAAAGACGGTTTGGCGGATGGTCTGAAGAGATACGGAGGAATCGGCGTTTTCATCGCGCTTGTGGGTTTTGTTGCCTTTTTCGTGGGGCTATTTCCTTTTGATGAGCATCCGTCTGTTACAAATGTTATTGTCGAAGGTGTCGTTTATTACGTCGGCGTTGCTGTTGTAGAAGAATTCTATGTGCGAGGACTTCTGCTTAATTTGATTGAAAAGGTATTTATAAAAAAGAAGTAAAAAACATTGAAAAAAAAGCAAATTATGTTATAATATAAATGTGCAAAAAGCAATGAATTCGAAAGATAAATCAAGTTTATTTTACGGAGATGTGATAAATGTCCCGAAAACGGTGTGCAATATATGCTAATATAATGCCGAAATTTATTGAAAAACAACAAAAGTTATGAGTCAGTCATCTTTTATATCGAAAGAAATAGTTGCAAACAAGCTTTCGGATACCGAGAAAATAAATAAGATAGCGGATGATATTCTTTCGTATTCACGAAATGCATTGATTGTCGATATGAGGTTTCTCAGTTCGGCGTTCTGTAAACTGAAGCCGAAAAAAAGCGATATGCTTTCGTTTGCAACGGACGGGGAATTTTTATATTACAATCCGATGTATATTATTTCGAGATACAAACAATCGAAAGAGTTGCCGACGAGAGATTTTTTACATGCAGTCATGCATTGCCTTTTTTGCCACATGTATGCAGATAATGCGGTTAATTGGGCTATCTGGAATCTTGCTTGCGATATTTCTGTCGAAAACGTTATAAGTGAATTACGACAACAGTCGACGACGACAGGGTTGGAAAGCCTTCGGCAACAGACTTACGCCGAATTGGGTAATAAGGTTTCACGGCTCACGGCAGAGAAAATATATGCTTACTATATCAACAACAGACCGACGGACGAGAGACTTAAAGAGTTGCGCGATATTTTTAAAAGCGATGATCATTTATTGTGGTTTTTAAAAACCGGAAACGATTCCGGGGCGATGCAAGAAGAAGGAGAGACTTGCGAAAACGAAACGGATAATCGGGCTACCGGCGCATCGACGGAGCGAAGCGCGTATGAAAAATCGGAGGCGGAGCGCGTTAAACGGGAATGGCGAAATATATCCGAAAGAGTGGAAAAAGATTTGCAATCGTTTTCAAAATCGAAAAGCGACGGCGCCGATTTTCTGATGCAGAATCTGACCGAACTTCATCGCGAAAAATATGATTACGCAGAATTTTTAAAACAATTTTCATCATACGGAGAGGCGATGAAAGTCGATGACGACTCGTTCGATTACGTGTTTTACACGTACGGACTGAAACTTTACGACAAGATGCCTCTCATCGAGCCGCTGGAATATAAAGAAGTTAAAAGGATAAAGGAGTTTGTTATTGCAATCGATACTTCCCGCTCGGTTTCCGGCAAGACGGTGCAGGCGTTTCTGCAAAAAACTTACAATATTCTGAAACAGAAAGAGAATTTTTTTACAAAATTTGTTATGCATATCATTCAGTGCGATACGGATATTCGGGAAGACGTAAAAATCACGTCCGAAGAAGAATTTGACAAATATATCGGGAAAATGCAGTTAAAGGGCTTCGGCGGCACGGACTTTCGTCCTGTATTCGATTATGTAGACCGACTTATAGCGAGAAAAGAATTTGTAAATCTGAAAGGCCTGATATACTTCACCGACGGGCGCGGAATTTTCCCCGCGCGACCGCCGAAGTATAAAACAGCGTTCGTTTTTGTCGACGACGCGCTTGATGAAATATCAATCCCGATCTGGGCAATGCGCGTTGTGTTGCCGCAAGAAAATATCCGATAAGGAAAAACCGATGAATATACAAGAAGCAAAGAATCAGATAAAAAACGCAATAACGGCTTATCTTACAAAAGATGAGTATGACAATTACATGATACCGACGGAAAAACAGCGCCCCGTTTTTTTAATAGGCGCTCCGGGAATAGGAAAAACGGCTATAATCGAACAGATAGCGCAGGAACTCGACCTCCCCGTCGTTTCTTATTCGATGACGCACCACACAAGACAGAGCGCTTTGGGTTTGCCGTTTATTTCGCAAAAAAATTATGACGGAAAGGAGTATTCCGTTTCGGAGTATACGATGTCGGAGATAATCGCCTCGGTATACGATATGAGAGAAAAGACGGGTAAAAAAGAAGGGATTCTGTTTCTTGACGAAATCAATTGCGTTTCCGAAACTTTATCGCCCGTGATGCTTCAGTTTTTACAGTATAAAGTGTTTGGTAAACATCGCGTACCGGACGGTTGGATAATAGTCACTGCCGGTAATCCGCCCGAATACAATAATTCGGTACATGATTTCGACATCGTAACGCTTGACAGGCTTAAAAAAATCGACGTCGCGCCCGATTATTATTGTTGGCGACGTTATGCTGTCAATGCGAACATTCACCCGTCGATTATAAGTTTTCTCGACGCGAATTCCGATAAATTTTATAAAGTCGAAACGACTGCGGAAGGGAAAAGTTTTATAACCGCGCGCGGTTGGGAAGATCTGAGCCGCATGATTAACGTTTATGAGAAAAACGACGTAGAAGTCGATTCCGATCTTATTTGTCAATACATTCAAAATAATAAAATCGCGCGGGATTTCAGTTGTTATTACGACCTTTTCAATAAATATAAATCGAATTATCGGGTTGATAAAATTCTCGACGGCGAAGCCGACGACGGTATCAAAAGTCGCGCGCGAGAGGCAAAGTTTGACGAAAGAATTGCTCTTTTGAGCGTTCTGACGGACGGTATCATTTCAAGACTTGACGACGTGATTTTAAACGACGAAATTCTGGCAGAATATATGACGATCGTTAAGAATTTTAAGTTTGAATCCGCGCGAGTCGGGTTTTCTGCCGAAAACTGTATTTCAAACGAGATAAAAAAGCAATCGGATGAGATCGAAATCGGGAAAGCCACCGGCACGTTGAGCGTTCGCGAGCGTAAAAAACACAAACGCGTTATTTCGGCGCTCGAATCCGTTTCCCGTTTGATGTCCGACGATTTAGCGGCAGGCGATGCTTTCGCCGTAATAAAAGACGATTTCGATTTGCGGAAAAAAGAAAATAAAAAAATTGCGGACACCGCAAAAAAACAACTCGACAACGTGTTTAAATTTCTGGACGAAGCGTTCGGAGATAACAGGGAAACGGTGATTTTCACAACGGAAATAACGATAAATAAGTATGCGTCGAAATTTCTGGCGCGGTACGGGAGCGACGAATATTTCCGTCATAATAAAGATATGCTTGTTTACGGCAGACAGGCGGAAATAGATAAAGAAATCGAAAGTTTATCGGGCAGCGATGATTGTTAATGGCGGGGGGAAAATATGTCGTTTTTAGTGAAAAATAAGATTCTGACCGGATACAGGCAGGATAACGATAATACGACCGTCGTTATTCCGGACGATATCGAGGGTATCGGCGATCGGGCGTTCAGAGAACGCGGCAAGTTGGTTTCGGTGGTGATTCCGAGCAGCGTGAAAAGTATAGGAAAATTGGCTTTTTTCGGTTGCAGCAACTTAAAATCCATTACGATTCCGGACGGCGTATCCGCGTTGGAAGATAGCGTGTTTTCGTGTTGCGCGGAACTTGAAAGAGTCGTCTTGCCGAAAGGGTTAAAGCGTATCGATACGTACGCTTTCGGCGATTGCGGGAAATTAAGGGAAATAACTATCCCCGAAAACGTAGAGTACGTTTGTTCGAGCGCGTTCAATAATTGCCATATTACGATATTTTCTCTTTCAAAAAAGGTTTTCAATCTTAAAAACGACGACGCGGTTATCGTTAATCCCGATATACCGCCCGAAAATTATATACGTAAGATCAACGCCGTAAAAGGCTTTTTGCTTTATCCCGATAAATACAAAGGCGAAATCGCCGAAAGTTATAAAAAGGCGTTTTTAAGAAACAGGTCGAATTTATTGCCGTTTGTTTTTAAACACGACCTTGTTCGCGCCGTCGCGATTCTTGCGGAATCGGGGAAGATTACGGCGGAAAATTACGAAACGCAGTATCTTGCCTGCATGCAAAGGGCAAACGCCGTAAAAAGCGCGGCGTATCTTCTCGATTGGGTAAACGCGAATATTACCGAAGAGCAAAGAGAAAAAGCGTTCGAAAAACAGTTGGAAGAAGATCCTAATAATCCCGCGGACATGCGCAAATTGTGGAAATATGAGGAAAAAGAAGACGGCATCCATATTATAAAGTACAAGGGAAAAGATCCGGAAGTTTATATCCCCGATCGGATTTGCGATATACCGGTAACGGCGCTTGAAAGAACGTCTTTTAACGGCAATACGATAATTACGGGTGTGAAC
>CEAR01036054.1_pt1 | contig 30206 bp, 39 predicted proteins | sample 557461 | NCBI WGS metagenome assembly CEAR01 (sample SAMEA3182075, study PRJEB8094) | gut metagenome | biome: human; feature: gut; material: Stool; isolation source: human stools | place: Canada | collected 2012-03-14
CCGCTGCCCTGCATGCGGCGAGGAATGCGAAGCCATCTACTTTATCCCCGTGAAATTCGGTACGCAAATTATCGGCTGTGATATGTGTTATAACCCCGGCGACTTCCCCGGCGAGGATGTCCAAGAGGACGACCCCTGGGAAGATTGCCGCTGTATGGAGGACTACTAAAATGACCATTGACGACATCAGCGCCCTGAAACAGGCGCACGCACTTTTGAAAGGCCGGCATCTTGCCGAGTTCATCCCCACTAGAAAGGGCATCAGCGCTTGCTATTTCAAAGCTGTCCAGGCTGCCCGCCGCATCTATTCCGAGAGCATCGGCGCGTTTGTACCGCTTTTCGCAAAACATGAATACGGCCTGAACAGCACTTATTTTCTGGCAGACGGAATTCCGGTCTACTACTACGACCTCAAAACCCGAAAGCCGGACACGGCCCTGCCGCCCGCCAGCTGCTACCGCATCCACCTGACCACCCCCGACCCGGAAGGAGAAGCAATCTGATGAGCATCTATGAAACCCTGTCCAACATTCAAGTGGAACTCAAAGCCCCCAAGAACCTCTACAACTCGTTCGGTAAATATAAGTACCGCAACGCGGAAAGCATTCTCGAGGCCGCAAAGCCTCTTTGCGCCAAGCATGGCTGCACCCTGACCGTCTCGGATGAAGTCATTCTCATCGGCGACCGCTACTACATCAAGGCAACCGCCACAGTGCAGGATAAGGACGGCAGCGCCGCCAGCACCACAGCCCTTGCCCGCGAAGATGAAACCAAGAAAGGCATGGACGGCGCTCAGATCACCGGCACTGCATCCAGCTACGCCCGCAAATGCGCCTTGAACGGCCTGTTCTGCATCGACGACACCAAAGACCCCGATAGCGACGAATACCACAACCAGACTGCCGCCGAACCACAGCGCGACACAAACGCAGCCGCCGCCCGCCTTGCCGCCCGCGCAGAGTGCCAGCGGGCCGTAAAATCTTACTGCCAGAAGAACAACGCCGATGAAGCTGACGCGTGGAAACTCATTGCAGAGACCATCGGCAAACCATCTAAGGACTTCACGGCAGAGGACTGGAAGCAGGGCCAGCAGATTGCAGAGGCGTGGAAATGAAGCAACAAATCTCCATCAAGACAGCCGTTGTTATCGGCAACACAATCACGCTGGAATGTTCCCCGGCTGACTGCGATAAAGCCCGCGCCGTTATTGATGAGGGCAAGCCCCTTGCCGCCGTAATCGGCACGGCCTCACAAAAGCGCAGCCTGTCCGCAAATGCCTATGCCTGGGCGCTCATGAACCAGCTTGCCGTTAAAATCAACCGCCCCGTACTGGATATCTACCGCGATTTGATACGCGACATTGGCGGCAGCTCTGCTATTATCACCCTCCGCGCCGATGCCGCAAAAGCATTCAAAAACGGCTGGGAGAGCAAGGGCGAGGGCTGGCAGGTTCACAAGCTCGATGAAATGACCACCCCGCAGGGAACTTTCTACAACGTGCAATGCTGGTACGGCTCGTCCCAGTTCGATAGCACCCAGATGCACCGCCTCATCGAACTGATCGTGCAGGAATGCCAGCAGCAGGGAATCCCCACAATGACCCCGGAGGAAATAAGCAAGTTGAAAGGACTGACAGACGATGCACCGACCGACACGCAATGAATACGGCGTACAGCTTGACCGAAACGGTTACGCGCCATCTATTATGCCAATAGATGGGTTTAAATGCTACAAATGCAAGCAGTGGACACCGACCGAGCGCCATGAAATCTTTTTTGGTAGCGGAAGCAAATACAATGGAAACCGCGATAAAAGCAAGCAATATGGGCTTTGGGTTCCGCTGTGTGCGGATTGCCATAGAAACGCTCCTGATGCTGTACATAACTGTGCTGCTACGCGGCTGCGGCTTGAACAAGATGGTCAACGCCAAGCGATGGCCTACTATCACTGGACGGTGTCTGACTTTCGCCGCCGCTTTTACAAAAACTATCTAGATATTACGGAGTATTAACCTATGTTGAATGTTGTTGCTATCATTGGCCGCATGGTCAAAGACCCGGAACTCAAAACCACAAACAGCGGCAAGTCCGTCTGCTCTTTCCGCATCGCCAACGATTCCGGCTATAAGGATGCCAGCGGCCAGAGCCAGACGAACTGGCTGGACGTTACTGCCTGGGGTAAAACCGCAGAGTTTGTCTGCAAATACTTTCCCAAAGGCTCCCTCATTGCCATTGATGGCCGCTTGCAGACCCGCCAGTATCAGGACAAGAACGGCCAGAACCGCACAGCCGTTGAAATCGTGGCTCATGACGTGAGTTTCTGCGGCAGTAAGGAAAATACCAGCCCTGCCCCGCAGAACGCCGCGCAGCGCCCCGCAGCCTCCTCACAGCGCACGCAGGGCGAACCCGATGCAGACTATGCCCTTATTGAGGACGAGGGCGATTTGCCGTTCTGAGGTGCTGCCATGAATGACGAGAAAGAAAAGAAAGAACGCATCCCCTCACAGATAGACCAGATTCTGGCCGTGCTGGAATCCGGCGGCACACTTACCGCCCTGGACGCTCTGGAAGATTTCGGATGCAGCCGCCTTGCCTCCCGCATCACCGACCTCAAACGGAAAGGCTACCCGGTAGCCTCCCGCATGGTACAGCGCCGCAACCGCTACGGCAGACTGTGCCGCGTCGCTGAATATTACATGGAGTGTTGAAAAATGGCAAACGAGGGCTTCATCAAGCTATACAGAAAAATGCTCGAATGGGGCTGGTATGATGATGGCCCCACCAAAGATGTGTTCATTCACCTGCTTCTAATTGCCAGCTACGAGGACAAGTTCTATCGCGGAATCACCCTAGAACGTGGGCAAGTTGTCGCCACAGCGTCAGAAATCAGCAAGCAGACCGGTTTATCACGCCAACAAATCCGCACTGCAATTTCCAAGCTAATTTCAACCAGCGAAGTAACCACGTCAAGAAAAGGAAATTTTACCGTATTTACGATAAATAATTACGCTGATTATCAGGGAACCAACCAGGTTAGCAACCAACCATCAACCAACCATCAACCAACCATCAACCAACCCTCTAATACTAAGAAGGTAAGAAGTAAAGAATATATAGCTACTACTGCTGCCAGCGACGCCGGGTGTGACCTGTATAACCAGGATTTATCCGACTGCATTCAGTGCTATGAACAGAACTGTGGTTCCATCCCCCGCGCTGTATCCGATGAAATCAAAGCGGCCCTACAAAAATTTCCAGCCGCCATCATCTGTCAGGCAATCGAAGAAGCCGCCGTTCATAACTCCCGGCGTTGGAGTTACATATCCCAAATCCTGGCACGCTGTGAGCAGGAAGGGATCTACACTGTGGAAGCTTTCAAGGCAAAGCGCGACAGTGCTAAAGCGGCCCGCACCGCGCCACGCCAGACCGACGCCGCAGCCGCGATGGAGCGATTAAAGCAGCTTGCGAAAGGAGTGACCGCAGATGACTGAACAGGAAACTGCCCTCTTTCTGCTGTCCTGCACCAACTACTGGGCAAACCTCATGCGCGGCAAAGACCCGGACGAAATGACAAAAGCCTGGGCCACAGCGCTGAAAGATGTTCCCTTGCAGGCGGCCAAGAGCGGCGCGGCAAATCTGGCCGCCACACTGAAATTCCCGCCCACCGTTGCCGAGTTGCGCACGGCGGCCGAAGAATTTCTGCCGCGCAAAATCGAATCCTTTGACGTTCTGTTTGCCCGCACCTGCCATGCGTGCCTGAATTTTGACACGCCGCTTTTCCAAAAGATGCGGCGTGGTGACATTGACCCGCAGGAGGCGCTGAACCTGAATGCCAAAGTATGAAATCATCACCTACTCCCGCTCTACCGGCGACATCACCCACTCCAAGCGCCTGTATTCCACGCATTGGAACGCCGAAGCCGCCCTGCGCACCGCAGGCTACACCCAAAATCCCCGCCTGCCGGATATCTGGTACAGCGAGAAGTACTACGCAAAAGTAAAGGAGGTAACGCTGTGATACAAAAATACATTATCTCCATGCCCCCCATCACCAAAAAGAACTCCCAGCAGATACTTACCAACCACCGCACCGGCAAGCCGTTCATCGCCCCCAGCAGGCAGTATAAGCGTTACGAACAGGCCGCTATGTGGTATCTAACCCCAAAGCCGAAAGCCCCGCTGTCGGGCCGCTACCGCGTCGCCACGGTGTTCTATATGCCGACCCGCCGCAAAGTAGACCTCACGAACTTAATGGAGGCTGCCCATGACACCCTTGTAGCCGCCAAAATCCTTGCAGATGACAACAACACCATCATCGCCAGCGTGGACGGCTCCCGCGTAATGTACGACAAAGAAAACCCCCGCACAGAAATTTTTATTGAAGAAATGGAGGATGAGACAACATGACAGATGAAGTTTATGAGTACCAGCAATCCATGCAAGAACAGGCCAGGGCCGCACATCGAACGCCTATTTCCCCAACACGCATTGCAAGCGAAGCGGAAAATCACAAAAAAGACGGCCCCTGCCAGACCATTGTTTTGCCCAACCTGCCAAGCGTGGCGGGACGTGTCAAGTATGCGATGGGCACTATGAATTTGAGCCAGTTCTCCCAGCGTACCGGCATCAGCGGCAGCTACTTAGGCCAGCTGTGCAGCGGCAAGGCAAAGACACTCAGCGCCTACAACGCAAACCGCATTGCAGGGGCGTCCAGTATGGGCGTTACCGTCGGCTGGCTGCTGGGTCTGCCCAAGCCGGAGGAAAAGCAGCCGCCCGCCCCGCCGCCGGAGCCGGAACTGCCGGACATCCCGGATTTCTGGGAGCGACTGGAATGGGCTGTCAAAAACAGCGGGAAAACCAGAAACGCTATCAGCTATGAAATTGGCGCAAACACCGATTATATTTCATATTCGCTCAGAAACAGAAGTAAAATCCGCGCTGACAAGGCCGACCCATTAGCAAAGGCGCTTGGCGTAGACAAAGAATGGCTTTTTAAGGGAATTGATTTGTATAAAGAAACGAAACGAAACGAACGCATTGCGCCCTTGATAGAGTCCGTAAAGGATGACATGTTAGCTGAGGGCATAACATATCAGGAAATGGCGAAACGCATTCGGGTAAATAAAGCCTCTTTGTACTACTGGATAAATGGTAAAACGACGCCGAATGCCGCCGGTGTAAAAAAAATCAAGTATTATATCGAAAACTTGTCGCCCGCAGCAATGGATTTTAAAAAGGCACATGACGATGTTCAAAAAAACGAAAAATCCCAAGCAAAAAGCGAAAAAATCGTGCAGAAGGTTGAAGGCGTATACACGGCTGAAACGCTGGCTGCTATTGTATCAGTCTTAAAGGGAACATACAAAGTAAGTTTAACATTAGAGGAAGTGTAACCCATGAAAGCCAGACTTCATCCCACCCCGGCCATGCAAAAAGCCCATAGACGCTTATGCAGAATCTAAAATTCAGGGCATCCAGAGCCGTGCGCAGGAGGCTGTCATGAAGGAGCGCAACGACATTGCAACCCGCGCTACCTATCTGTGCCTGCTGGCGTGCTATCAGGTCGGTCTTTCTCCCCGCACCCTGAAACGGATTCAGGATGCAATGACCGGCCCCGTTGCTGATAAATACAATGAGTACTGCAATGACCAGCTTGCAGACCTTTGGGCACAGGTAACACTACAGGGCATCGGTATTGATGCCCCTAAAACGGAGGAACCGCTATGAAACGATTTCAGATTATTTATACGATAGACGATGACCAAATGAAAATTGAAACATACGTTGATGGATTTTCTACCCTTGAAATGCTGGCGGCGCTGGATATCAAGCGCGAAGACATTATGGCACAGTGCACTCATTCATCTGAGTTTAAGCGCACAAGAAAGCTCCCTGACGGTTCCGAAATAGAAGTTACAAAGGATGATGATTTGCCATGAAGCGAACAGTAACAAAGCCATGCCAGTGCTGCGGCAGCATTATGGTGAATGTCAACCGGCAGACGCGATTTTGCGAGGAGTGCAAGCGCATCAAAGGAAACGCCGCTGCCCGTGCCGCATATCATAAAAACCGCGAGAAAGTTTTAAAGCGGCGCAGAGAAAGGCGCATTGCTAAAAATGCTGAAAAACCGAAGGAAATCGTGGTGCCGAAAGAAATCAAGAGAATAAAACCGCTCGAACAATGTACCCGCGAAGCCGCCGCCCTGGGACTGACCTATGGGCAGTATGTAGCCCGCGGACTGGATAAGGAGTAAGACTATGGACGCAATACAATTCTTTAAAACTGTTGGACGGATTTGCAAGACGAATAACGAAAAATGTGATGAGTGTCCATTAGATAAATGCCCTTGCAGTGCATATATAAACTATATGGTAGACACTGAACAAGATAAAGACATTGAAGAAATGGTAAAAATTGCAGATAGGTGGGCGAAAGAGCACCCGGACAAGACCCGCCAGAGCGAGTTCTTGAAGATATTCCCAAGAGCAAAAGTTCGTGATGGCGTGATTTCTTTGTGTCCCCAATTCTACTGTATAACTATTCTAGGAACGGATTTTACAGGGTGCAACCCGAGTGATTGCGCCAAATGCCTCCGTGAATACTGGCTTGCAGAGGTGACGGACAATGACTAACATCACAACCCTGCGACCTGGCGAACACTTCATGTTCAAGAACTTTGAATGGGTCTGCCTTGACCAGAACCACCCTGACGGCGGCATGCTGGCAATTATGGTTGAACCGTGTGCAAAAGATGTAAAGTTCTGCCCAAGTGATAAGTTCGCAGATAAAAAGGGCAACTGGAATAACTACCGCACCAGTAATGTGCGGGGGATTCTAAACGATATGGCGAACAGTGTTTTCGAGAAAAAAAGTCTGCTGTTGCATACCGTTGACCTTGTCGCAGACAACGGCGACCGCGCCTATGGAACAGTACAGGACACCGTTTTTATTCTTACCTGTGACGAGTACCGCAAGTACCATGATTTCATCCCACACTACGACAGCTGGATTTGGACTGCAACGCCGTGGTACTGTGGTGATGAGGATTCAGACACGGGCCCCGCTGGCATCGGTCGCCTTGTGGACGTGGATGGTAAGTTATGCAACAACGGTACATGCGGCAGCTATGCTGTCGCCCCGGCTTGTATTCTAAATCCAGCAGCCCTGAATCTGCGCCAGAGTATGGCCTATGTAGAAGAGGTATCAGAATGAGCAAAACAACAGGCTGCCCGATTCCGGGCGCAAGCCAGCCGAAAGAACCGGTGCGGTTGATTGACATTAAAGAAATCTTACAATATGACGGTGCACATTTCACATGGTCTGGCGGCAGGAATTGCCTTTCTGAACAGAAAGCGGCCTATGCGCGTGGTTACGACGCTGGGATGAAGTTCATCGTGGACGAAGCCAAGAAAGCACCTACCATCGACCCAGAATCCCTGCGGCCTACGGCGCACTGGATAAGCGATAGCGGCGGAAGCCCAAATGTTGTATGCTCAGCCTGTAATGCAATTTCTTTCGTTGCTTATAATTTTTGCCCGGAATGCGGCAAAAGGATGGTGAACACAGATGAAAAGCATTGTACTTGATGGAGATAAGATTGCTGAAGCTATCCAAAAGGCAAAAGATAAAATGATAAATGGAGAATATGACAACAATGATTTGATTTTGCGCGGCGATGCGTTAAAAGCAATCAGACAGAGATGCATTGGCGAGCATTTGCCTTTTGACTCAAATACGCCAGTTGGTGCGCGGGTTCTTGATGCTCTTGTTGCTGTATATCAGGTTAAACCATACAAAGACGTTTGCGGCAAATGGATAAGCGTTAAAGACAGACTGCCGGCTAAACACGAACGCGTACTTATCTACGATTCCGTTTGTCACAACATTTATATGGCATGGAGAGACGATGATTTAGACGTATGGTTCAGCGAGGAATATTTACCAGACTTTGTTTATGTCACCCACTGGATGCCACTCCCTGAACCCCCGGAGGTGACCCAATGACCATTATCCTTGTTATCGCCGCCGTCTGTGTTTACGACCTGTGCGGCCTGCTCGCCGTCCTGTACATCAACCACACAGACTGTATGGACACCGTAGACGACAACGTTATTGCCCTTATTTTCTGGCCGCTGCTGGTCGTAACCCGCATCGGCATCGCATGCTATAGAATCATAAGGAGGCTTTTAAAATGACTTCTACCCCAGCAGGCAACACCCAGCGTCAAAAATGGATGGAAAAATACGCCGTCTATCAGAAAGCCTTCATCGAGGCCCGCGATAAATTTTATGAATCCAACGCCGCCATGTCGGCTCACCCAGCCGATGGTATGCCCAAAGGCAACACCCGCTCTGACCCGGTAGCCCGCCTGGCAGAACAAAACGATAAAGCCTATGCCCGGTACTGCCGTGCCCGCGCCGAGATGAACACAGCCTATTCCAAGCGGCACGATGCTATGAACCCCCTCAACTCCGACCAGCAATCTGTCCTGACCGCCATTTACTTTGAGGGCAAATCACGCCGCGACACAGCAAAAGAACTGAACCGTTCTGATTTCTGGGTACGTGCGCAGGAACGCACTGGCCTGTTTCTTCTGGAACTCCCCTCCGGCTGGGAACTTGATATTCTCCCATGACACAGCAAAGCCCGCAACTGCCGAGAAAACCTCTTCAGCTGCGGGCTGATTTTTTATTTCTGCACTGCCGCAATATTGTGGTAATACCGCCCGGCCTTGTTCTCCGGCGCGTCCTTGTCCTCCAAAAACGCCGCTGCAAGGTCTGCGTAAAACTCCGGCCTGTCCACGCTGTTCTTGCGTGCTGCCTTGCAGTAGTCGCTGTACATCATGTTCATCACAGCGGCCCACTTCCACGCCTCGCAGGTAATGCCGCGCGGGGCCATATAGGGCCGTGTCTGCTCCACATCCCAGTGCGCACCCATGCTGCCGTCCTCGTTGTGCATATTGTACATCCACGCCATTGCCTCGTCCTTCGTCAGTTCGCCGTCGCAGCCGCACTCAGCGCACGCCTTCACGTGCTCCCAGCATTCCAGCATGGCGGTCAGCGTGGCAACTGTGCGCTCGTTCACCGGGTAGTGCTCGGCAAACTCGTCAATCTCGTGTTCCAGCTTCTCCTTGTATGCCTTGATATTCTCCATCACTGCCACCTCATGCCAGCTTTACAACGCTGGCGCACACATGGTTCACCGTACCCGCAACGCCGCTCATAACCGCGCTGATGGTCGGCATATTGCCGCAGCATACCGGGATGTACAAGGTCGTTTCCGCGTGCAGCGTCACACTGCCGTCAGCCGCCACAGTGGCCTGTGCCGTCATACAGGGCAGCGCCGAAGCATCCTTCATGCCCTGCAGCACTTCCGTTCCGGCGGCCCCCGCCGTGAAAACCACATCATAGCTGATTCTGTACAGGCCGCTGCACTGAATCAGGAACCCGCCCGCGTTTGTGTTGATCGCGCACCCGGTATCGGTGTTCAGCACGCCAAGCACATTCACAGGCGTGGCAGTGGCAGCCATCGTCTGCGCGGTGTTGTTGTAGGTGTTCTGTGCGCTCTTGTAGTGGCTGTTTTTAAGCCTTTGATTGCAAGCCATAAAACTATACTCCTTTCCTCAAAAAAGCCCGCACAGCGCTTGCCGTGCGGGCTTACGCGCTGTTACAGCGAATTAGTTGCAGCAACCAGTGTTGCAGCCGCAGAAGGGGCTCGGCCCTGCCGTGTAGGTGTAGCCGTTGGGGTAACGCACCACGCCGTACATGCGGTTGTCCATCTGCAAGGCGTTTACCTTGTCGCGCAGCTGCTGAATCTCGTTAGCCTGCATCAGCGCACGTGTCTGCTCGCCTTCGGCGCGGATTGCATTCGTGATGTCGCAGGTCTGGCGATCCATCTGCGCGGACAGGTTGGCCGTCGCAAGCCGGTTCTCGCAGCAGCAGCTGGCGATCTGCTGCTGGATATTGTTGCCGGTCTGCATTACGGTCTGGTTCAGATTGCTCTGGCCCAGCGCCACTTCCTTGCCAAGCTGGCCGATGCCGCCCTGCATATCGAAGCCGAGATTGCAGACGCCGTTGCCCAGATTGGTCAAACGGTCGTTCAGCTGGCCAAACTGCTGGCCGAACAGAATCTCCTGCTGGCTGGCAGCAGTGGCATACTGGCCAAACTCGCCCTGCCGGTTGCCCCAGAAGCCGCCGCCCATAAAGCAGAACAGGAACAAAATCACGATCCACCATGCGCCGTTTCCACCGAAGCCGTTGCCGTCACCGGTCGCCGCGCGCAGGTCGCTCAAAGAGTACCCATTGTCCATAGTATCCAATCCTTTCGTAAGATTTGTATTTATAAACCGTGTCGACCCGGCTTATATCAGTAAAATATGCCCTTGAACTGTTCCGCCTGTTGTTTCAGCTGCTCAAACTGCTGCTGGCTCATTCTGCCATCTGAAAGCATCTGCTCCACGATTTTCTGCGGGTCTTTCCCCTGCATCTGCTGTTTGAACTGCATAAACTGCTGCACAACGTTCATCGGGCTATTTGGCATTGCGCTTTTCCCCATTGCCTGTAGAATCGGATTTGTCATTGAGCATCTCCTCCAATCGTTTCACACGGTTTTCCAGGCTGTTCACGTCCACCGGCGGCGCGGCCTGATACGGGGTAATGGTGTAGGGTGTCAAAGTGGGATACCCTGCCCCATCTGTTGTTTTCAGCCACACTAGCGGCGCGGTCTCGTCCAGCAGCAGTGCGCTAGAATTCGGTGCCATTCCAAACGCCTTTGCGCCGTTCTCACCGCTCACCTTCGTGATGCTGCACGGCTGTAACGCCTGCTGCATCGTTTGCCCATAGGGGTTGCTGTAGGGGGTCTGCATACCGTAGTTATTCCAGTACATCACGCTCACCTCATCTTTCTGATTTTATTGTACCGCAATCCATCCCGCGCCGTAGGCCATTCCCGCGCCAGTATCACGTCACTTTTACGCCAAAACAAAAAAGCGGGCAGCCACCCCTAAGGATAGCTGCCCGCTTATCACCGCAGTTTATTTTTGATGTTGCGCACCCTGCGATTCACCGTGCGTTCGCTGCAATACAGCTCGGCTGCAATCTCGGCATTGCGCCGTCCATGCCGCCGCATATCCAGCACTTCCCGCTCATCGTCCGTCAGGCTGAATACAAGCTCGTCATACTCCGCCCGGTTCATGCAAAAATCAAACTTCATACAGCACCTCAATAGGGATTCTTCCACTGCTTGTTTGTCTTTGTCAAATAGGCTCGGCGCAGCTCGTTCGTCAAGTCCATCTCGTTCAAACGTGCCACAGCCTCGTCTTTATCGGCTTTGCCGTTGCCGTTCGTGTCGGGGATGGTAGCGCGGTAGTTTACCCAGCCTTGCAACGCATCTGCGCCGTAGCTCTGGTAAATCTCCGCACCCGCCTTGTCGGCATACGTGCCGCCCTTTTCCGGGTACTTGCCGTTCTTGTCCTTCTTGTAGTACGCTGCCAGATACGCCCTCGCAAAGTCGTCTCCGCTCAGGCCGTATCTCTGCATACCGTAACCGACAGTAAACTTGTCCGGTGTCTGGTCATCGTCCAGCGTCTTTGCCACAGCACTGTAAGCCTGCATATAAGCGGTCACGGCCTCGTCTCCGGCAAGGTCGCTGATGTTGCGTACCGTACTGCCCTCTTTGGTGCTGTTCACAAAGTTTTCCACAGCGTCATCGCCAAACTGCGAGTACAGTGTATTCCATGTCTCCACCGCGTCCAGGTCGGCATTGTCATTGCCGCTCGTCTCCCGCTTTTCGTCGAGTACAAGGTCAGTAGCGTTCTTCATCAGCACATACTGGCTGAATCCTTCCGCGCCGCCGTCCCGGTATGCCTCGTACTCCTTCTCGTTCACACCGCTCACGCCGTCACCAACAGCGGCCACGCCGCCAGCTGTCTTGGCTACCGTGTAGGCATCCTGCACAAGCGCACTCTGCTGGTCTTCCGGCAGCTGCAAAAACATACTGTTCTGCCGCAGCTCGTCAATCAGATCATAGGCTGTCTGACCGCTTGTCTTGGCATACTCGGTCTTTTCCTCCGGGGTCATGTAGTAGTTTTTGCTGTCTACGGTGATTTTGCTGCTTGCCTTCTCCGGCAAGACATGGCTGTCGTTGGTGTTGCCGTACAGTTCTTGCAGATATTCATCCACAGGGGTGATGTTCTCGGCGCTCACATAACCGGGGCTAAGCATGTTGTACGCACCGCGCAGGAACATCCCTCCCGCTGAATCATCCGTACCGTCAAGACTTGCCTCTTCGCGGCCCCACTGGTCAATGTACGGCTCGTTGTTCATGCTTAAGCCGGGGATTTTATTCTCCGCTTTTCGGATTGCGTAGTTGGTATTCCTTTCGGTCTTGCTATCCCCGCCGCCATAAGTGGAACGGCGCATAGGGTCAATGGTTCTAGCAATTTGACCAGATGCGGTTGGAACATACTGCTGTGCATAACTGCCCAGCGTCCCACCGAGAAGCGTTGCCAATTTATCGTTGGAATCTGCATAGCTCACGCTGTCCAGAGTGTCATTCAGTCCTTGCAGCATTGTGGTTTCCAAAATTGGGTTCCCAATTTTTCGCGCAGCGTCAAGGAATTTTGTAACACTTAGACCGTCGTTCTGCCATTCATTGGCAATCTCGGCGCCCATCAAAAGCGGTACGCTTGCGGGGCTAGCCCAATCAATCGTGTACGTCCCTTTTCCGGGTATGTTGATGGAATATTCCTGCTTGCCGGTCATCTCATTAAACGCATCGGCGCGATCATCTCCACTCTTGCTGCCGTTCAACAGCCCATTATATGCAAGGATGCCGCCTATGCCCATCAACGCTGTGCCGGTCAGCCCTTTGGCCGCAGCATCAATTACATCTGCCTTGCTTGCACCTGCGGCATAGCGATAAGCAGCTTCTACTGTACCGCCTACAATATTGTATTCCATTGCATTTTTGGCAATGTTCAGCGGGGTTTTCTTGAACGGTAAAACGCCTTCGCCCACCGCCCATAGTATTTTTCCACCGACTCCGTGCCCTTTAATATCATTCTGATAATTTTTCAGTGCAGTGGAAAGAAAGTTGTCTTCGTGAAACGTGGCTTCCTTTGCATCGCGCAAAGCCGTTGCAGCTGCATCCACAAGTGCCTGCTTGCTTTTTGCATCGGTTGCTGTAAAAACGCTGCTGTCATAGCCACGCGCTTTCAGCTGGCTTGCCATTGCATTGCCAAATGCCGAAGTAAGGAAAATATTATCCTCTTTTTCCAGCAATGCACTGTTGATGTCAGCTGCTTTCTGGATCACCTTCCCGGGTTTGCTGGTAAACGTATCCTGCGCGGCACGCAGCCCGCTTTCCGCATTGAACTTGCCGTCATTGTACAAAACAGAATACATTTTGTTCTGCCCGTACTCTTTGGCAAGGTCTACCATCTTGCGGCCATCGGCTGTAAGTGTTGTTCCAACGGCTTTTGTCCGCTGGTCTTTCGGCAAAGCAAGCTGCATCACGCCGGAAACATTGTCTTTGGCGCGGGTTACAACGCCCATCGATACGTTACCAAGCACATTTCTTGCGTGGGTTCTGGTATTTCCCAGCATAGACAGATAGCGGATACTTTCCATCTTGTCTCCAAATGTTTTGGCAGGCAAATATTTGGTAAGCCGCTTATATGCGTCCATTTCCTTTTCGTAGCGTGCTTTGCTGTCAGGCATATCGGCCATTTCGGCAAATGCGTTTTTTACATAGTCGTAATCTTCCTGGCTTAAATTCTCAATGCCGAGAGTTTTACGCGCCATTGCATTAAACACATCGTCTGCATTGCCTCCGGCAAGAATGCTGGCAGCCGCAGATTTTGCTTGCTCATCGGTGGCCTTGATACCTTTTGTATCTGCCATTCTCTTAATGCGCTTGGCAAGGTCATCCATCTGTGCGTTTAGTGGATTATCGCCTACATCAACGCCCTGCGCCTTCAAAAAAGCGGTAAATTCTTCGTCTTGTGGCCCGGACTTCGCCATTTCTACAACATCTGATGCCAAAGATTCCAGTTGCTTTCCGTCTCGTGTTTCCGCAAAATCATTTACTTTTCTTTGCGTGATTTGTTCAAACTTGCGGATGGGAGTATACTCGTCAATTTGCGCCCAGCGCCCCGCACTCAATGCTTGGGCATTTTTGCTCTGCCCGGCGCTGACAGCGCGGTTCAGGTTTTCAATTTGTGCCTGCACCAACTGTGCATCTGCGCTGCCTTTTTCGTAGTTGTTCAGCATATTTTGCAGCTGGTCGGCGGCATAATAACCGCGATATACGTCGCTGGCATCAAAATCCCCGGCATCTGATTTTCGGGCCAATTCATCTGCAACCGTGCGCCCGGCGCTCAAAATATCGCCGTTCTGCTGTACTAACAAATCAAAATCCTGTTTAGCGGTATCCTTACCTTCTGCCCTGCTGTATACGGTATGTGTCTGTTGTCCGATACCTGCCGCCGCTGCCTCGTCCGCATCAATTTTGCCGCCCATCGCACGCTGGTTCGCATAGTCCTGGTTCACCACCTCGCGGCGGTCATACTGCGTGCTTTCCGCACCAACCGCATTCTTCGGCACACTCTCGCTGCCATTCAGGGGCCGCGCTGCATTCTGCCCGATGGTGCCTCCTGTCGTCTGGCGGGCATTCTCCACAACGTTCAAACCCGGCACAGTCTCACTCGCGGCCTCAGTCTGCTGCAAAAATGCAGCGCCACCGGCATCAGCCGGAGGCGCTGCGTTCATGGTTGGCATTGTAGCGTCACCGCGCTCATACACCCGTTTTACATAGTCAGGCGCATTCCGGTCGAAAGACTGCGTGTCTAACCAGTCTGCAAAATCCTCGCCGCCAAGCGGTGCGTTGCCGGGGCCATCAAGGATACGATCCCGCATATAGTCTATGACGGCTCCGCGCATATCGGTATCAACCAAAGGGCCGGCTTTGCTCTGCTGCACAAGTCCCATAAGGGCGTCTGCCGCGTTGCCGTCCGGTATGCGGTTCCCCATGCCCATCATGTCGTACACTTCCGTTATGGCAGTGTCGTAATCCACGCCATCTTTCAGCGAAAAATGCGTGCCGTTCTGGATATTGTACTGCGACAAAGTCTTGAGGCCGCTTGCGTTCAGCAGCTCTCCCTGCGTCTGTGCATCGACCTTGATAGGCGTAGTTTTCAGATAGTCTTTCAGAATCGTTGCGGATTCATCCAACGGTTCAGCGTAATCATCAGCCCTCACAATGCCAAGCGCAATGCTTTTGGCTTCCTCTGCAAGGTCTTCCCGGCTTGCGCCGTTCTGCATCTGGCTGTACAGCGATTCTACGCGTCTTGTGTAGGGGCTTCTGCGGTCTTTTCCTGTGATTGTCTGCGCCCACTCTGCCACTGATTGAGCGTTTCGCGCATCATTGTTTTGTACTCCTCGTCCGAGCACACTCTCGGCGCTACCTTGCCCGCCTTCACCTGCTTGTCCAGAAAGTCCATCTCTAACGCTTCCGGATTGCAGTTCATTGCCTCCGCCAGATTCAGCATCGACCCGAATGTTTGCTGGAATGTTTTCTCCCAAGTTCTCATTTACAACACCTGCCTTTGCTCCATTGTAACCTGCCTGCCCCTGCGCGTCAATCGGCAAACTGTCCGTATTTTGCAGCGCAAGTTTGGCTTCATCTCCGATTTCCTGCTGGCGTTGCAACACGGCGCGGCGCAGCTGTTCAGCTTCTTTTTCCTGCGCACCGTTCAAATTGACCTGTCCGCGCAGTTCATCCAGCGTATTCAATGCACTGCGGTTGGTCGCGTCTGGCGTGTTCATCTTCTGTATCTGCGCGGCAAGCCCAGTTGTGCCGTTGGCTTCCGGCTGCACAATGTTTCTTGCCGGTTCTGCGCTCTGCACATCCTGCGCGGCATCGTCTGCCTGTTTCAAGGCATCCTGCGCAGCGTCACCCGCTGTGCCTTTCATCCTGTTGAACAACGTCACGCCAATTTCCGGCAGTGCATTCATGGCAACGTTTTCGGCAATGTTTTTAGCTGTGTTCCCAGCAATTTTACCGGGGGTCAGGGCGTCGTCTACCGTCTGCCCATTGGCGATTGCCTCCTGCTGGGCAGAATAGGTGCTCAAATCATCCGCCAGCGTGGGCAAGGTGTCCAGCGCAAGGTCTGCGGTCGTGTCGGTCAAAATGCGTCCCAGCGCATCCCCGGCCCCCGCACCCAAAATATCCCCCAACACAGGGATTTTCTGTGCCTGCCCCACAACAACATTGCCAGCCTTGCCCATAGTCTGCGCAAGCGGCGTGCCCGCCATAGCGGTATTGAACAGGTTGTACTGCATTCCCTTACCAACCAGCGTTCCTGCTGTCGCCGCAAGCGGGTCATAGCTCTTTGCACTTTCAATCGCGTTGCTAAGCTGCGGCAGCTCTGCACCGGTAGCATTCGCAATGTCTGTCAGCTTGTCCACGCTCTTTGTCAAAAACGGTATACTGTCATACATCCCGGCTGTAAAAGCCTGCGCAGTCTGCCCGGCTCCGTTCATCTGCGCTTTTCCTCGCAAGGCGCTGTTTTGGTTCAGCTCTGCATTCATGGCAGCCGTCTTTTTCGCGTAGTCCTCTTGGCTCAGGCCCTCTTTGTTTGCAGCAGTCTCAAACACCCGCTTCAAGCCACTAAAGCCGGTGTTCTTCGTGCTCTTTTCGTACTGGTTCACCGCCGCCACTTCGGCGCTCGTCAGCTTGCGTCCCGGTGCGGCAAGCTCTGCCCGGTAGCTGGTATCCGTCTGCAACTTTTTCAAGGCTGCGGCGGTGTCCTCCTGTCGGCTCTTATAGTCGTTGCGCTTGTCCTTTGCAGCCTGCGTCTCTGCCGCGCTGGGGGCGCTTCCTGCGGCGGCGTAACTGCTGCCGATAACTTTCCCACCACGCGTTACAGCACGGCTCTGGGCGGGCTGCGCGGCGCTCCCACGGCCTGTACCGTTCTGCTCGGCGTAGCTCTTTGCGGCGGTCGTGCGGGTACCGGCTTTTTTCGCTTCCAGATACTTTTCCTGCGCGCTCTTTTCCTTTGGCTTTTCGCTCTTTGTCTCGTCTTTTTTCGTGTCCTCTGCCTTGGGCTTGCTGCTCGCCGTGCTGCCGCCGGTACTTGCAGTACTGCCAAACAGCGCATCCATCGCTGCCCCTGCATCCTCACCGCTGGCGCTGTCTGCGCTGTCGGTGCTGCTGCCACTTTTCCCGCTGCCCTTCCAACTTCTGCGTTTGCTCCGGGCCGCTTTGGCCGCTGCCGCCGCTTCTTTCGCTGCCTGTTTTTCGGCATACTGCTGCGCCTTTTTTTGCTGCTCGTACAGGTCGTTTGCCTGTTCGAACTTGGCTTGCGCAAGTTTCATCTGGCGGTTCAGCACATCATTGTTCAAGCTGTTTTCCAGGCTGACACCCTGCACAATGTTTTGCAGGGTGTCGCTGAACGTGTCTTTCAGTACAGGCAGTGTCTTGTCGGTCGCATTCAGCAGCGCCGCGCCTTTTGCCCGCGCCATCTGCGTTTTGTTCTGGCCCTCGTTCACCGTGCTGGCCTGGGCGTTTTTGTACCGGTTCAAATATGCGTTCAGCAGCGCATCTTCCCGGTTGCTCACTTTTGCCATCTGTCAAGACCTCCCATATACAAAAAGTGGTGGGGCGGCTTTCCATTTACCGCCCCACTCTCTTATTCGTAGCTGTATTCCCACTGCCCGGTGCTGGTGTTGAACTTCTGCTGCAAACGCGGCATACTGGCGGCCATGTTTGCGTAGCCCTGCATCAGGCTGATCAAGTTATTTGCGTTGTTCGCCGTCAGGTTGCTCAAATTCGTCTGGTACTGGCTCAAGTCGGCTGCGTCGCCGCTGGCCTTCTGGTTTTCCAGCTGGGCCATGTTGTTCTGGTAGGTGTTCAGCAAACTTGCCAGCTGGGCGGCACGTTCGGTTTCTAGGGCGTTGCGGCTGCTGCCGTAGTTGTTCAGCATACCGGCGGTCGTGGTCTCCGCCGCGCCGCCGCCAATGCCCTGCGCCGCAAGCTGCTGGGCAAGGGTGCGCTGGTTCATCATTTTGTTGATGTACGCTTGCTGCAAGGCGCTGTCTGTGGCGCTGTTCAGCTGGTTCTGGCCGTACTCGTAGTCAGTTTTCTGCTGGGCCGCACTGCGCTGGTAGGCTTCCTCACGCGCTTTGCGCTGTGCCTCCTGCGCGGCTCTCATCTGCTCTTCTGCCCGGCGCTGGGCTTCCGCCGCCTGCTGCTGGGCTGCCTGTAAGGCGCTCTGCATCTGGTTCATGTAGCTCTGCATATAGTCGTTGTTCTGCTGCGGTGCACTGTAACTCTGCTGCGGTGCGCTGTACGTGGGCGTGGATGCCACCGTGGCCGGGGCTGTGTAGGTTGTCTTTGGCTGGCTCACCGTTTGCACCGGCGGGGTATACGTATTCTTTGGGGCCGTATATTTGTTGCTGCCGGTCGTATATGTTTTTCTGCTGCCATACTGGTTTACTCTGTTCGTGCCGGGTTTAACGTAGTAATCTTTTGTAGACCCTGTAACTGGTTTCGGCATACATCATTCCCCTTTCTTCTCCGACTGCGTGCCAAAATAAAAGGCCACGACCATTGTCACAATGGTCATGACCGTGTCAGGCTGTAATTTGCTCTGTAATGCCATCACGGCAAAAACCGCAACAACCACAAGCGTCACAATGGTTTTTACCTTGATAAGCGCTGCCAGATTTTTTAAAAAATCGCCCATAGATATGCACCTTCTTTCAGCCAATCAGATGCTTCTGCAAGTCTTTCTTTGCTTTCTGCATCTGGTCAATGTTGTTTCCATCCAGATTGTGGTCAAGCAGGGCAAGCAGCGCCTGCATGGTCACGCGCTGCCCCTCGTCCATGCGGTCAAGCCGCAATTTGTCGTTTTTCAAAAATCCCTCCATAGAGTTCACCCGCTCTTCCAACTGGGTAATGCGTTTGTCCTGGTCGGTCTTCGGCTTTTTTATGGCAGTGATTACTTTGCTTATAGCCACGCCCCCGGCATACAGTCCGGCAGCAGCGCCCGCCGCGTAGATCAAAAACGCCCAGGCTTCCGCAAGTGTAAACGAAAATACGTGCTGCATTGGCATCAATCCTCCGCCCATTCAGATTTATACAGCCCGGCATCCGTCAGGCCGCGCTCCTTGCACAACAGATAAATCGCATCAGCATCCCCCTGGCTCACCGGCCCGATGGTAATCACTTGCAGCTTGCCGGTGCCGTTCTGGGCCGCATGTGCGCCGCTGGCGGCTTGCTCGGGCAGCTGTACAGCGTGCTCCCCGGCACGGTATGTAAACACCTGCCCGCTCGCGGTGGTAAAGTCGCTGTCCAGCCACACCAGCGGATTCGTGCGTTTGCCGTTCAAAATGACCTCGAAATGCAGATGCGCGCCGTATACGTTGCCGGTCACGCCGCTGTAGCCGATAAGCTCTCCCTCTTTAACCTGCTGGCCACACTTGACGCAGTAGCTGGACAGGTGCGCGTACCGCGTCTGCAACGTCTGCCTCTTGTATGGTGCGTGCCTGATTCTCACCATGTTGCCGTAGCTCTGCATACTTGTCCGCGTGTGTCCGTCCCAGTCCTGGGTCTGATCCACGGTGCCGTCCTCGGCGGCATAGACCGGGCGGATATACATGTTGTCAATCTGGGTGCGCAGGTCAATGGCCTGGTGCAGGCTGCCATCGTTGTAGTACCAGCCCTGCGTTACAACGTGCAGATCAAGCGGCCAGCGCAGCAGCACCTCGCCGTTGGATAATCTCATAAAATCAACTCCTTAAATTTTCTTCCGCGCGGCCCTTAAAGATTCCGGTTTGTTTCACTTTTTGTTCCTTTCTCCCCGCAGGGGCGGGGCAGTTTCTGATTTCAACAGGAGTGCACCATGTCTCAAAAATCTTCAAAAAATAGTTTGCCACTCTGCATAGTTGCCGGCAACTAATTTTCTTCCGATTATACCGCCATTCATAAAAGCATATTGCCCGCCGTAGTCAGCAGAATCATTATTTGTATACATAATGCACATTCCGCTTGCGTATGAACCCGGGGAATTTAAAGCGTTTTGACTAAAGTCAAAATACAAAAACATTCCGCGACTACGGTCTGAAATATTAAAATCGCTAACCGTCCCACCGTATTTAAGTAATTTATAATTTCCGAGCATATTCACCACCGACGCCGGGCTGGCCGCCCATCCACCCGCAGCAGTCTTGCTGGCGTCTGCCGTATCGCTCACACGCACGTCGCCGGGCAGGTCAGCCCCACCGGGCAGCCAATAATAGGGGTTCCGTGTTGCACTCATAAGCAGCACCTGTACAGCTTGCACAAGGCTGTCTTACGGCAGCCCCCCCCCGAATGGATAACGCAGTTTCGTCATTTTGCTATATCTCCTTATAGATAATACAATTCTATTGATAAATTTGTGTTGGGCAATGTGTTAAGTACTTGGTCTCGTATATTGCCGAAGCATTGAAATATAAAGGTTCCGTTTTTAAAGTTTCGTGGCCATACGAGTGCTTTATCACAGGTGAAATACAAGACAGCAGTACAGTCACTCGGTGTACTAAGTGATGCTTGTGAATATTGGTCTGTGGTGACACTGTAAAGTCGATGTTTAACATTCAATTTTGCGCCCTTTAGCGCATCTCCCACAGCCTTAGCATCAGCAGCAACGCCCTCTTGCGTCAGCGTTTTGTCGGGTGCTTCCTGCTTATACGGATTATTCGCTGCTCCGCTCATACGCTCACCTCCAAAACAAATACAGCCGCACTCGTCGGCGCTGCGTTCGCATAAAACTTAACAACACCGGCTCCGGGTTCCAGCGCTGCAACCATCCGCACTGCGTCTGTCACCCGGGTTCGGTCGGATACAGTAATCCGGCTGTCCGCCGTAACCCCGGCAACCGTGACAGTGGCGCACTGCGTATAACTCGTGCTGGTTCCGTCATCCCACGTCACGCTGTAATCGCCGGTCGTCCAGGCACTTGCCGCCACCGTTACGGTTTTGTAGCTATGCGCGTTTTCTGCGCCCACATCCTCCGCATTCAGCCATACCGATTCCCCGGTCTTGCCGTTCACGTTTTGGATAACACCCGGGTCGCCTTTCTCACCCTGCGGGCCTGTCGCGCCGATTGGGCCTTGCTCACCTGTCAGGCCCTGGATGCCCTGCGGCCCTCGCTCGCCGGTTTCTCCCTTTTTCCCCTGGATGCCCTGCGGCCCTTCCGGGCCAACTTCACCCTGTGGGCCAGCGGGGCCTGTCTCACCGGTAGCGCCTTGCGGCCCCTGTGGCCCCTGCGGCCCCTGCGGGCCTTGCAAACTGCCGATCGGGTTCCATTTCTTGGCGTCCACATCCCAAATGTGAACAACGTTGTCGGTCTCACTGCCAACGGCGTAGGCATCGCCCTTATTGCCGGCGGGGTGCTCTGCTTCCAAAAGGGGCAGGCTGTCATAGCGCCCCAGCACAACAAAGCTCGTGCCGTCTGCGCCCTTCTCACCCTTCGGCCCCTGCGGGCCTACCGGGCCTGTCGCGCCGGTCGGCCCTTGTGCGCCGGTCAAGCCCTGCACACCGCGCGGGCCTTGAATCCCCTGCGGCCCAATGGGGCCAATATTGCCCTGTGCACCCGCTGGCCCCTGCGGGCCTACCGGGCCTTGCGGGCCTTGTGCGCCGGTATCACCTTTGCGCAACGCTATCTGTGTCACGCCGCCATTGTCCGTCACGGTCGCACCCATAAACTGCATCCGGCTTCGCTGCGGCATTTCCTCGCCGCCCTCGTCCAGTATCAAATGGCCGCTGCTGCCGGTAGCCTGCCAGGTCTTGCCGTCACTGCTCGTCTCAATGACCCTGTCGCTGTTTAACCGGATATACAGGCAGCCGCCCTCATTGTGGGTGCGGTTTTCCAGCGCCATTTCGTTCAGGGCCGTCACAAGCTGGTTGAAAATCGGCACAATGACTTCTCGCGGTATTTCGTCCATGACCCGCTGCATCTCTGCTGTGCTAAATCCCGGTGTGTCCGGCTTGCCAACGTTGCCCTTGCCGCTCAAATCGGCGGGTAATATTTCTCTGAATGCCATTTCCTCACCCCTTAAAGTTTCCGTTTTCCACAAATTCTGTGGCGATCTGCATCAGGCCAAAGGGCTGGTTCAGTTCCTCGTTCACAAATCGGAACCGCGCCTTGTCCACCCGCTTGATGCGTATTTTGTTGTGCAGCGTACGCGCCGTCTGGTCGTTGGAGTAGGTGAACTGGTGGTACACCAACTGGGAATAGGTAAAATACCGGCTGTGCAGTTCGTCCTTCCATATCTGGCTCCAGATGCCGCGCTTCATGGCAAACACTGTCACGCTCGTGGCAACACTGGGGGCCATTTGCAGCGCCAGATAGCGGAAACTTTTGTTCTTGTAAAACAGCGCTCCCATCAAATCCGGGGTCTCCCACACGGCGCAGATGGCCTTGCCGTCGTCGTTGTAGCTTGTCAGCGCTTCGGTGTCGTTATAAAACCGATAAATTTTCCCATCAGCAGAGCCAAAATACAGCCTCGTCTCGTTCACCCACATGACCCGCGCCGGGATATTCGTCTCGTAAAAGCAGGCGTATTGGCGGGTGGAATACGGCTCGTTCTTGTTCGCGCCCAAATTCTGCTGTCCGTCCAGCACATAGGCAACGCCGTTCAGGCACAGCCAGTACATATCCTTGTATACACAGGCGTAGGCGTCGCCCTTTCCTGCTTCGGCCAGCAGCTTGCCGTTCATGTAATAACTGCGGTTCTGGCTGAATCTCTCACCCACAATGTCACTGGGCGTGATCGCATAGATGCCTAAGTTTGTCAAAAACATTGGCTCGTTCGCGCAGTAGGCAAAACTGTATTTGGCAATCGCGCCCGGCCCCTGGATTGTGTTTGTGACAGGGAACGCCGGTTCATTGTCCACCAAATTGCCCTGCCGGATAATTACGTTTCGGTCTGTCTCGTGCTCATCCTTGTGCGCCGCAATACGGTTCTCAATAATGGAATATCCCATGATGGCGCTTTTCTCTGTGCCTACCTTGCTGTACCCGGTGTCGGGCCAGTATGTCAAGTCATACTGCCCGCTGTACCAGTCTTGATTCGGATAGTCAGGATTTCCGCTTAAAAACAGGCGGTCGGTCGCGCCGTTCACGCCGAACAAAATGCCGATATTACATTTGTTGATTCTGTCCGCATAGCCTTTCACGGTACGGCTTGCGGTGATTTCAATGTTATCCTCGCCGGTAACAGGGCTTTTCCCCGGCGCAGTGTTGAACGTTACCACTCCCGTTGACGCATTGCAGCTGTATCCGCTGGTCATTGTCTCCCAACTTCCGTTGCTCGTCAGCTTGCGCACCGTCACATTGGCGCTGTCCAGCCCGGAAAAACTCAAATGATACTGGGTGCTGGTTCCGTCTGCTGAAAAAAGTTCCTTGAACTTTGGTTGCAGCAAATTCAGCGCGTCATACTGCTTGCCGCCGCCGGACGGTGCTTTTGCAATCGTCAGCGTCGGGATGCGGGCATTGTCGCTTGCTTTCTTGATGGTACTGCCGTCATAGACCAACAGGCATTTGCCGTCGGCAATGTACAGCTTATCGTCCATCTGCCAACTGCTGCTCCGCGCATCGGCCATCCCGGTATAAATGGCAGACCCGATGTTGCTGCCGCTCGTCGGTTTCAAATACAGCGCCGTGCCCGCATGGATCAGCGTCTTGTCTTTCAGGATATGGCATCCGTTGATGCGGGCAGGATAGGTGTACAGCTTTTCATATCCCATTCGTTTGCGTACCTTGCCCGGTTCCGAGCGGATGATGTTCTGCGCATTGGGGCTTTGGCTCGTGCTCACGTTGGCCGTGTTGCTCGTGTAGTCGATGCCCAGCAGCTTGTCAATCACCAGCTTGGAACGGCTGATGGGCGTCGGAATACTGAATGTCGCCATCCTTACCACCACCCTGTATTGCTGGTAAATTCCTCTTTCGTCACAGCCTGCGGGTTGCGCAGCCGTTCAAAAGCGGTTTCAAATTCGTTGCGGTAGTAGGTCGCTACAGTAATGTCATCGTCCTTGTACAGCTGGCTTGCCATGTACAGCGGCAGCAGTACGACCGCGTCATCCGGCAGGTCAATCACCGTGTCGTCGGCGGTGGTCAGCGTCAGCATCTCTGGCTTTGCGTCATAAAAAAACTCAAACTCTCCCGCATAGCTGTCCGGAAATACCAGATACTTGCCGCCGTACAGTACAATGCCGCTCACCGGTGCGGGCGTGCCGTCGGTCATCTTGTAGATTTCCATAACTCCGGTTCGCCAGAAATTGGGCACCGTCTTTTCCAGGTCAACGGTCAGCGGTGCGTCCGCCTCTTTGGTAAAGCGGCAGCTTTTGCGCAGGTATCGCCCCGCCGTGCACAGCATTTCAATGGCTTCGTTGGCGGCCTGCGGCATGGCGTTCATGTACTCTTTGTTCGACTCATCCGGGTTCGTGATATCCGTCCCGTCAGAACTGAACATTTTTTGTAAGGTCGCCAGTTTGATTTCCTTCCAGGTCAACCGCATTCACCCCCTGTGTCATCTGCCGCTGTGCTTCCAGCTGCTTGTTGATATCTTCCAGCACCGTTGCCGCGTAAGGGTATCCGGTACTCTTGTTCCATGTCCAGTAGGTTCTGGCACTGTTCAAATCGCCGATGGGGCCAAACGCGCCCGCCTGGAAATCCACCTTTGCCATATCCCACAGCCGTTCACGGTTGCTGGCAAGGTTACTTGCTGGGTCTACCTCAATGATAAATTCATCGTTCCAGTACAATTCCCCGGCGGCGTCCCGCTTCAAAAACTCCATGCGGTCAAAGTGCCCATACTGCTGTTCGCCGTCCACGTCGGTATCCGTCATCGGGTACGGCTCATCCGCATACGCCAGCAAAAATTCAAACATCTTGCGGTACAGCTTGGCGTAGGCGTTGTTCTTCATCTCACGCTTGGATTGCAAACGGCCTGCGCTCTGGTTCGCGCTGAACTGCTTTGCACTGCCGGATGTTGCAGAACTGTCGTACTTGCCCTGGAACGCGTCGGTGATGCCCAGCGTCGATTTCGCCCAGTTATAGTTATATTCCAGCATATTCTGGTCGTTCTGCACATTGGGCTGCACGTTGATAACATCAATCATGCTGCGCTGGCTCGGGTTCTCTATGCGCAGGATTTTTAGTTCGTTGTCGTTCAGTTCTGCCTGCACACCCTCCGGCAAAATGACCCAGCTGCCGCCTTTCAGCAGCTTTTCCTGTATCTTTGTGCCGTATTTGTTGATGGCTTGCTGCTGGTCGGCCACAATGTCCACGTCCGATACGCCCAAAAACTTGTCCGATGCCGCAATGTTCACTCGCTCGATCAGGGGGAAGCCGTGCGGCTTGTAGGCGGGTATCTCGTTGGCCTGCATTTCGCCGGGCATCAGGATAACTTCCCCGGTGTCATTGTCCAGCTGTACGCTGCCGTCCGGGTTCATGATGGGCACATCCTCGCCCTGTACCTGTGCAGGCAAAACCTCACCGCTGCTCATCGTCACATCCTGGGTCAGGGTAAGCGTCTGCACGGGCTGTTCCTTGAACTTCTTATTCCCGCAAACACATACATCCCCCACCCTACGGCGTCCGCATTTTGTGCAGACCTCCGCCGTTCGCGCGTAATAATCGGGGAAATCTTCCAACACTTGGCTGCCTACCCAGCTGAACATACCCACTGTGCCCTTGTCGTGCTTGTAGTAGACAATGTTCTGGGTCACAACGCCGCTGTGGGTGCTGCCGTCGTCTCCGCCCCGGGCATCCGGCGCATCTTCGGTGTCGGTGTCCAGCTTAATGCCGTACCGCGCTTCCAGGGCTTCTTTGCTCTTGGATATCTGCACAAACACATAATCCATGTCGTCCAGCTTGTACACGCCCGGTTGGGGGATGACCTGCCGCGGGTGGCGCATCTCAATTTCTACGTCGCCCAGTGTGCAGTGATACCCCGCCGCCGGGTTCCATTCCACATGGAAAAAATCAGCCCCCTGCACCGGCACGGTGCGCTCGCTTCGGTCGTTCAGTTCGGTAAAGTGCATCCGGCGTGCCTGGTTGCGCAAAAGGCTTTCCAGCTTGCGTGCCTTGTCCTCGTCCTCCCGGTGAATGGCCGTCACCTTCGGCAGCGGGTAGGTAGAATCCACCTGACTTTCAATCAGCTCATAGATGATATTGCGCACATTGGTGGCGTCCTTCTTGGCTCCCTGTATCTTGTGGCTGCCGTAGTACATGGCCTCGCGCTTGCGCATCTTATTCAGCGTGCCGCTGTACGCAGCTTTAGCGCTGGATAGCTTGCCCTGCCATTTTTCAAGGTCTTTTGTCTGCTTGTCGTCTTTCTTCATATCTTCACTCCTGTGGGGTCACGCCCCCGCAAATGTGATAAAAAAGCGGCCCTGCCGTAGCAGAGCCGCTAAAATTACTGCTTCTTGGTTCGCCGTTTCCGGGTGACTTGGCTTCCCCCTTGGGGGAAGCTGTCAGCGGCTCCGACCGCTGACTGATGAGGGGCAGCCTCGCCGTTCTCTACCGTCCGGGAATAATACGTCCCATCACTGTTCACGGCCTCCACAACATACAGCCGCTTGCCGTCCTCAAAGGTGTCCCCGATTTTCAATCCTTTAGGAACCATGCCGCACCGCCTTAGGTCAGCGTGCTACCAGCAGCAGCGCCGCCCAAAATAACGTGCCGCCAATCTCCGAAACCGACGCTGAAACGGCCACGGCAGGAAGTGATCAAATCCTGCGTCATCGTGTCCACATTCTGGAAGGTCTCCATCGCGGTACGGTCAAAGAACACATTGCCCAGCAGGTCTTTGTTGGCCTGAGAACTCATGATGATATAGGGGTTCGTCTCGTCAGCAGCCTGCCAATGGTGATCAACGACGAGCTTCCACATACCCTTGTTGACGTTCACATCGTTGAAGTTGCTGCCGACCTGCTGGTCACTGTTGGCGATTTTTTTCGCAAGCACGATCATATCGGGGCGGTTGGCAGGCAGGATGATGGTGTCGAACACATAGCCCATGTTGTTGCCGGAGGCATTCATGAAGTTGAAGCCGACATTTGCCAGTTTGTTCAGCATCGTGTCATCGGTGCCAAGCGCATTGGTGAACACATTGCTCTGTGCGGCAACACCGGTATTGCCGGTATGGTCTTTTGCAAACAGGGCTTTGCCGTCCGCAGTGGTGGAATCCAGCCCGGTCTTTGCGCCGTAAGTAAAGGTCGCGGCGGCGCTGGTCAGTGCTTTGGAAGCAATCACAGCACGGGTGCGCTTGTAGGAACGCACATAGGCTGCAGAGCGGGCAGCGGCAATATCGAACTGGCCGTCCTCGATCATCGTCTTGGTGACGCGGAACGCCTTCTTGAACTCCCAATGCTGGATGAGCTTGGGCTCCACCTCGCCGAAATCATCCAGCGGGCTGGACGCACCCTCATCGACCAGATCAAAGTTCGAGAAGGTAGACATACCGGCGATCTTCTCGCCGAAGCGCTTGGACTTCTTGACATTGAAAAGCGCTTTCACAAGCTCGTCATCGTTGTTCTTCTCGTTGTCAGTGTCTTTCATCTTCATGATGAGCAGGTCAGCCCACTCATTCCAAAAATCATTGGCAAGGCCGCTTGCCTTACTAAAAATAACTGCCATAGTCAGTCTCCTTTACACAAAAATCAAATTGAGTTGTAGAGCTTCTGTAGCTCCTCTTCGCTCTTGTCCGGGAAATACTCACGTGCTTTCGCAAGCATCCCGCTACTCATGGTCTTTTCCTTACCCGGCATATTGGCCCCTCCGTGGGACGCCAGATGCCCTTTGCCGCGTGCCGCGTTGATAGCCGCCTGTCGCCCTGCCGCCGTGCCGCTCTGTACTGCCTTGCCATAGTTGACCGCCTTATAGGCCGTCACCATATCCAGGCCCTTGTTCTGCACCAGGTTCACGATCTCGCCAAAATTCTCCATGTTGGCAAGGTCCGCAACACTTTTCAGGCCCGGTTCCAGCTTTTGCAGCTCGGCAAAATCAGCGTTGAACGCCGCCTGCGCCTCGTCGTTGACCCGGGCCGCTTTCAACTCCTGCATCTCTGCTTTCAGCTGTGCTTTCTCTGGGTCGTTGTCAATGATGCGCTGCAAGGCGGCACGCTGTTCTGCCGTCTGGTTGGCCGTAGCCTGTTCAATGGCTTTCTGTCTGGCAATGCGGTTCTGGGCATCCATCGCGTCAAAGTAATCCTGCATCGTATGGATAGCCGCGCCGGTCTCGGGGTTTTTGTACCCGGCAAATCGCTGTGCAAACTGTCGGTCTACGCGCTGCTGTGCCTCTCGCTCGCTGCGCTGGCGGGCAATGGCCCATACATTGTTGGGAATCTCCGGTTCCTGCGCGGGGGCAGTTTCCGTACTTTCCACATCGGTTTCCACGTTTTCCACAGTTTCCACGTTTTCTTCCGGGGTGTTCTCAATCTGGTCGGCTACGCCAGCGGTCACGCCGTTCTCAAACTCGTCCATAGGTTCCTCCGCGTACAACGCCCGCCGGCTAAAAATTTGTATAAAAAAAGCGCCTACCATCTCTGGTAAGCGCTTCTTCTATCATTTTTTGCCTTCTCCTGTGGGAGAAGGTGCCGCCGCAGCGGCGGATGAGGGGCAGCTTTGCCGTTATTGCCCTGCCACCCCTTGTGCTCCTGCCGGGTTATTTTCCTTCACGGCGACCGGGTAATTCACCCGCATCACCGCAACATCGGGGGCTTTCTCCCCCATTACGTGCCCAAAATCAGGGCACTGCTTGTTCCGGCAAATGAATTTCAGCACTTCGTGCTCGGAATCGGTGCGGCACTCTATGCCGCAGGTCTGGCATCTCATGCAGGGCTCCCCCATTTCTCGATCAGCATTTTGCGGTCACTCGGGCTTGCGTTCTTGTAGTCCTCGTACATATCCGCCGTCCACGGCCGCTTTTTGATATTCACCGGTTTTTTCGCCGGGCTTGTCCACCAAACGCAAAAATAACGTAACGCATCCGGGAAATGCGTCAATCCGTGCGGATTCTTCGCATACACATCTGGGTTTTTATCATCCTTCTGTATCTTCGTCAGGCACGTCCACAACTCGCCCGGCTTGTAGAACGTCAGATACCCCTTCCCTGTTTTCTCGTCCTTGCGCAGCCATTGTTTCATGGCCGCACACCCGGCAGGAAAATCGCGGGAACTTTGCACCAGCGGCAGATGCGCTTCGCTGAACAGCTGCGCACGGCTTTTGCCGCTCTCCTGACTGCGGTTCCACAAATCAGGCGGCGCAAGGTACATATCAATTTCCTCGCCCTCTGAATTTCGCAAAATCAAGTCTGCTGCCTCGCCTATCGTCTTGTTCGGCCCGCCGTCCACCCGGTACACCGTTGCATGGTTGTTCGGGTCAACAGCAATCCAGATAGCCGCCAGCATATCAAGGCCGTAGTCAATCGCCACATAGCGTCTAAGCGGCCCTGTGGGCGGTGCATCGACCAAGTGGGTATCTTTATCAAGCTCACTAAAAAAGCGCCCTCCGGGTGCGGAGAGCGCTTCTTCCTCTGTTGCAGGGTACTCCTGCATCGTTTTATCCTCGCCCAGTGCAGCGACCGTCTGTGCGTACCACTTCTCACTGCGGCGCGGGTCTGTGCTCCATGGCAAAAACAGCTTGGTGAAGCCGTTGCCGGGGTTCGTGTAGATTTCCTCAAACAGCGTTCCCAGCTTGATAGTAGACAACCCGATAACCCGCCCGCCGAACGGTCGGTTGATAACCGGGTATGCCGCCTGCCAAATCTCCTCTGCGTACTGCTGGAACGCCCATTCATCTATCACGATCAAGTCAGCAGTAAACGAACGGCCTGCCGCAGGGCTTGACGGAAACGCCTTAAACACGCTCTCCGGGCCGTCCGGCCACATCACAACTACCTGCATCGTGCTTTTGTAGAATACCGGCCCTGTCCACCCCTGGATACTGCCGCCCGGCGTGTCCACCTCGCGGATAAACTCCGGCATATACCGCAAAATCACCGCTAGGCGGCGTACAAGCTCCTTTGCCTCGTCCTCCGACCGGCTCAGGCCAATCGCAGTGCGGCCTGTGTTCAAGGCAACCAGCCTTGCCACCTCAACAAGCGCAAGCCATGTAAAGCCCAGCTGTCGCGCTTTCAGCACGCACACAAGCCGGTTC
>CEAR01040895.1_pt1 | contig 30069 bp, 33 predicted proteins | sample 557461 | NCBI WGS metagenome assembly CEAR01 (sample SAMEA3182075, study PRJEB8094) | gut metagenome | biome: human; feature: gut; material: Stool; isolation source: human stools | place: Canada | collected 2012-03-14
TCCAATATCCTCTTGAAGCTGTACTTAAAATCGCTGAAAAACGGCGGGAAATTGCAGCTTGACGAGCATATCCCCTACACAGCGCAGATGATAGCGACACTGACCCGCCACCAGATAGGGACGGTTGAGAGGGCTTTAGAGATTTTCCGGCAGTTGGGGCTTGTGGAGCAGCTTGACAGCGGGGCTTTCTATATGACCGACATTGAGCTGATGATAGGACAGTCCTCTACCGAAGCCGAGCGGAAACGGGCTGCAAGACTGGAAAACAAGGCACTTTTACCGCCCCGGACAAAAGGCGGACATTTGTCCGACATTCGTCCACCAGAGATAGAGATAGAGTTAGAGAAAGAGATAGAGATAGAAAAAGAGAGAGAGGGAGAAACGGGACACCCCGCCCCCGCCGCTTATGGCAGATACAACAATGTGATACTGACCGATACAGAGCTTTCCGGGCTAAAAACAGAGTTGCCCGACAAGTGGGAGTATTATATTGACCGGCTTTCCTGCCATATCGCTTCCACCGGGAAGCAGTACCACAGCCATGCAGCCACCATTTACAAGTGGGCGCAGGAGGACGCTGCCAAAGGCAAGGCTGCCCCGAAACAGGGCATACCCGATTATTCATGCAAGGAGGGCGAGAGCTTATGAAAAACGGAATTGAAGCTATGATTACGGACATTACAGCCACTACCGCCGAAGCGGAGGACTACACAGGCGAGGACGGGCTTTTATACTGCGGTAAGTGCCATACGCCCAAAGAAGCCTATTTTGCAGAGGGAAAGACTTGTTTCGGGCGTGACCGCCACCCGGCAGAGTGCGACTGCCAGCGGGCAGCCCGTGAAAAGCAGCAAGCCGCCGAAAGCCGACAGAAGCACCTTGAAAAAGTGGAGGACTTGAAACGCCGGGGCTTTACCGACCCTGCTATGCGGAACTGGACATTTGAGCATGACAACGGCAGAAACCCGCAGACCGAAACCGCCCGCTTTTATGTGGAGAGCTGGGAAACCATGCAGGCTGAAAATATCGGCTACCTGTTTTGGGGCGGCGTGGGGACGGGAAAAAGCTACCTTGCCGCCTGTATCGCCAACGCCCTTATGGAAAAAGAGGTTGCCGTCTGCATGACAAACTTTGCAACGATACTGGGTGACCTTGCCGCCAGCTTTGAGGGCAGGAACGAATATATTTCCCGCCTTTGCAGCTACCCTCTGCTGATACTTGATGATTTCGGTATGGAGCGAGGGACAGAATACGGGCTGGAACAGGTTTACAGCGTGATTGACAGCCGTTACCGAAGCGGCAAGCCGCTGATCGCCACGACCAACCTCACGCTGGAGGAATTGCAGCACCCGCAGGACACGCCCCACGCCCGTATCTATGACAGGCTGACTTCCATGTGCGCCCCCGTCCGCTTCACGGGCAGCAACTTCCGAAAGGAAACCGCACAGGAAAAGCTGGAACGATTAAAGCAACTGATGAAGCAGCGAAAGGAGAGCCTATGACAGAAACGAAACAGACAAGCACCACCAAAACAGACCGCCGCCCGGACTGTGTGACGGAAATCCGCATGGGCAACTCCGTCCTTACCGTTTCCGGCTTCTTCAAGCAGGGCGCAACCGACACCGCAGCCGACAAGATGATGAAAGTGCTGGAAGCGGAAGCTGCTACACAAAAAACGGCGATTTGACCGACCATAAAGAAGCAGATTTGACGCTTTTGCCGCTATACAGACAGCCGCCCCATGTGGTACAATCAAGGTACGGAATAGTGGGGCTGGCTGTCGGAAACGGAGGATTTTATGTTAAGACAGACCAACCAACAACCAATTACCGCCCTTTACCCAAGACTTTCCCATGAGGACGAGCTGCAAGGCGAAAGCAATTCCATTTCCAATCAGAAGCGTATCCTTGAAACCTATGCAAAGCAGAACGGCTTTTCCAATCTGCGCTGGTACACGGACGACGGTTATTCTGGTGCGAACTTTCAAAGACCCGGTTTTCAAGCCATGCTTGCGGACATTGAAGCCGGAAAAGTCGGGACAGTTATCGTAAAGGATATGTCGAGGTTAGGGCGAAACTACCTGCAAGTGGGAATGTACACGGAAATGATTTTCCCACAGAAAGGTGTCCGCTTCATCGCTATCAATGACGGAGTGGACAGCGCACAGGGCGACAATGACTTTGCCCCGCTGCGGAATATCTTTAACGAATGGCTGGTGAGAGATACGAGCAAGAAAATCAAAGCAGTAAAACGCTCAAAAGGCATGAATGGCAAGCCCATCACAAGCAAGCCTGTGTATGGCTACCTCATGGACGAGGATGAAAATTTCATTATTGACGAGGAAGCTGCACCCGTAGTCAAGCAGATATACAACCTCTGTCTTGCCGGGAATGGTCCGACCAAGATAGCCCGTATGCTCACAGAGCAGCAAATCCCCACGCCGGGAACGCTTGAATACCGCAGGACGGGCAGCACCCGCCGCTACCACCCCGGCTATGAGTGCAAGTGGGCGACCAATACCGTTGTGCATATCCTTGAAAACCGGGAATACACAGGCTGTCTGGTAAATTTCAAGACAGAAAAACTTTCTTACAAAGTCAAGCACAGTGTAGAAAATCCCCCGGAAAAGCAAGTGATTTTCGAGAACCACCACGAGCCTATCATAGACACCCAAACATGGGAACGGGTGCAGGAGCTTCGCAAACAGCGCAAACGCCCAAACCGCTATGATGAAGTGGGTTTGTTCTCCGGCATACTGTTCTGTGCGGACTGCGGCAGCGTGATGTATCAGCAGCGATACCAGACGGACAAGCGCAAGCAGGACTGTTATATCTGCGGCAACTACAAGAAACGCACCCATGACTGTACGGCGCACTTTATCCGCACCGACCTCTTGACCGCTGGTGTACTCTCCAATCTGCGGAAAGTGACCAGCTATGCGGCAAAGCATGAAGCCCGGTTTATGAAGCTCTTGATTGAGCAGAACGAGGACGGGGGCAAACGCAGGAACGCCGCCAAGAAAAAGGAACTGGAAGCCTCCGAGAAACGCATAGCCGAGTTATCCGCTATCTTCAAGCGGCTGTATGAGGACAGCGTGACCGGGCGCATATCAGACGAGCGTTTCACAGAGCTGTCGGCAGACTATGAAGCAGAGCAACGGGAGCTGAAAGAAAGAGCCGCTGCTATTCAAGCGGAGCTTTCCAAAGCACAGGAAGCCACCGTGAACGCAGAAAAGTTTATGAATGTTGTCCGGCGGCATACCAGCTTTGAAGAACTTACCCCTACTCTGCTGCGGGAGTTTGTAGAGAAAATCGTTGTGCATGAGTGCAGCTATGACGAGAACAAGACCCGCAGACAGGACATTGAGATTTATTATTCTTTTGTTGGCAAGGTGGACTTGCCCGAATAACCGCCCGACCTATCCGACACAATGCGCAAGTGCCGGATAGGAACGGCAAAATTTTTTACACTTCTATTACTTCTTTATCGCACATCAGTAAAAAGCCAGGGCATCAAGCAGCTCATGGCGGGCGGCGGCATCATCGTGCTGGGCACGACCCTGATCCCTCTGCTGTCTACCCTGTTTTAAGGGCAGCTGCCGATGGGTATTCTCACCGAATGGATCACGGAATGGCTCAAAGGGCTTTTGATCGAGGGCATCATGGGAAACCTCGAGGGGCTGTTTGACACGGTGAATACCCGCGTCGGGGAAATATCCGTACAGGTGGGGACTACCCCGGCGGCATGGAACGCCGGGGTGTTCTCCCTGATACGGCAGCTTTCCGAAACGGTGATATTGCCGATTGCCGGATTGATCCTGACCTTTGTTGCCACCTATGAGCTGATCCAGATGATACTGGAAAAGAACAATATGCACGAGTTCGACGTGGCGAATATCTACAAATGGGTATTCAAAACCACTTGTGCCATCCTGATCCTGTCCAACACATTCAATATCGTCATGGCGGTCTTTGATGTGTCCCAAAGCGTGATCGCAAGCGCGGCGGGCATCGTCACAGGCGCAACCAACATCACGCCGGATATGCTGGCCGATCTGGAAATGACCCTTGAAACGATGGAACTTGGCCCTCTGCTGGGCCTGTTCCTGCAATCGTTCCTCATTAAGTTTACCATGCTGGCACTGAACATTTTTATTTTCGTGATCGTCTATGGCCGCATGATCGAGATATATCTGCTGACCAGTTTAGCCCCCATCCCCGTGGCAACACTCTCCAACCGGGAACTTGGCGCGATGGGCCAGAATTATCTGCGCTCCCTGTTTGCCGTGGGCTTTCAGGGTATGTTGATCCTTGTCTGCGTTGCCATCTATGCGGTGCTCATTCAGGGGATCGCCACAGGCGGAGATCCCATCGGGGCGATTTGGGGCTGTATCGGCTATACGGTGCTTCTGTGCTTCATGCTGATGAAAACCGGGACGATCTCCAAAAGCATCTTCAGCGCCCATTGAGAAAGGAAAGGTGATCTTATCGCTGATACCGCCGCTTCTGGTCACGGTGGCCAGAGGCCGATCCCGGAGGGCCTGCACCTCTCTGACGGCATTGAGGGCCTGCGTTCCCTGCCGAAGCATAGCGTGGATATGTTGCTGACCGATCCGCCCTACGGCACGACCCGGAACTTCTGGGATGTGCCGCTGCCGCTCCCGGAGCTGTGGGAGGCGGTGAAATGGGCCGTCAAGCCGGAGGGCGCGGTGCTGTTTTTCGCACAATGCCCCTATGACAAGGTGCTGGGCGCGTCCAACCTCGCCATGCTCCGTTATGAGTGGGTATGGTACAAAAGCCGCTGCACGGGTTTTCTCAATGCCCGCCGCGCTCCGCTGAAAAAGACGGAGAACATTCTGGTATTCTACCAGAAGTCCCCGGCCTATTTCCCGCAGTTTGAACAGGGCAAGCCGTACAAGAAAATCCACCGTTGCAGCGGGAGCAGCCCCAACTACGGGGAGTTTGAACGCACCAGCGGGGAGTCCGACGGGCGGCGCTTTCCGGGGAATGTGCTGGCGTTCCCCACGGTGACAACCACCGTGCATCCCACGCAGAAGCCCGTGGCCCTGTGCGAGTACCTGATCCGCACCTACACACGTCCCGGCGAGATGGTGGCGGACATCTGCGCTGGCTCCGGCACAACTGCCGTGGCCGCGCTGAACACAGGCCGCCGCTTCGTCTGCTTTGAATCCGCCCCGGCCTTTTACGGCCCCGCCACGGAGCGCATCCGGCGGGCGCAGGAGGCTGTGGCATCTGGCGGGAAAGGAGAATGATGACAGGAACCTACGAAATTATTTACGCCGATCCCCCGTGGCGCTACTCCGCAAAGAAAGTGCAGGGGGCGGCAGAAAACCATTACCCCACCATGAGCATTGATGAATTGTGCGCGCTGCCTGTGGCCGAGCTTGCGGCCAAGGACAGCGCCCTTTTCATGTGGGCCACGTTCCCACAGCTCCCGGAGGCCCTGCGGCTCATCCGTGCGTGGGGCTTCACCTATAAAAGCGTCGCTTTTGTCTGGCTCAAAAAGAACAAAAAGGCGGATAGCTGGTTTTATGGGCTGGGCTTCTGGACGAGGGCCAACGCTGAGGTTTGCCTGCTGGCGACCAAGGGACACCCCAAGCGGCAGGCCGCCGACATTCACCAGTTTATCATTTCCCCCATCGAGGCCCACAGCAAAAAGCCAGACGAAACGCGGGAGAAAATCGTTGCCCTCATGGGCGACAGGCCCCGCGTGGAGCTGTTCGCACGGCAGACCCCTCCCGGCTGGGACGTGTGGGGCAACGAGGTGGAGCCGACAGCGGGCCTCTGGTCACGGTGTCCAGAAGATAGCGGAAAGGAGGATATTTCTTGCCCTATGTGAATGTTCCCAACGATCTTTCCAAGATCAAGACGAAAATTGCCTTTAACCTCACCCGCCGCCAGCTTATCTGCTTCGGCGGCGCGGCTGCCGTGGGTATCCCCGTGTATCTGCTGACCCGCCATGCGCTGGGCGGCACCGGGGCGATGTTCCTGATGATCGCGCTCATGCTCCCGGCCTTTTTCATGGCGATGTATGAGCGTGATGGCCTGCCCTTTGAAAAGGTGGCCCGGAATATCATCCGGGCCAAGTTCCTGCGGCCCGGTGTGAGGCCCTATCAGACGCAGAATATCTACGCCCCATTTGCGGGAAAGGAGGTCACACTTGAGCAAAAGCCCCAAGAAGTCAAAAAGCCTGACGCGGGCCGGTAATCGTCCGGCGACCATATCGGCCCAGCAGACCATTCCCTATGTGCGGATGCTGCCGGACGGCATTTGTCAGCTCCCCGACGGTGTCTACACAAAAACGCTGGAATATGAGGACATCAACTATTCCGTTGCGTCCGCCGAGGATCAGACGGCCATTTTCAGCGGCTGGAGTTCGTGGCTGAATTATTTTGACAGTTCGCTGCCGTTCCAGCTTTCCTTTGTCAACCGCCGCAGCCGCTCCGGGAGCCGCTACAAGGTGAATATCTCCGAGGCGGATGACCGCTTCAACAGCGTCCGCACGGAATACACGGGGATGCTGAAAAACCAGATCGCCAAAAGCAACAACGGTATCGAACGGGCCAAGTACGTCACCTTGTGCATCCCCGCTGAAAATGTGGCCGCCGCCCGCCCCCGTCTGGAACGTGTAGAGGCGGATGTGATCGGCAACTTTAAGCGGCTGGGGGTACAGAGCCAGCCCCTTGACGGGCGGGAGCGTCTGGCCCTGCTGCACGGTCAGCTTCACCCCGGCAGCCGGGAGCCGTTCCGCTTCAAGTGGGCGGACATCGCCCATACGGGCATGGGAACGAAAGACTTTATCGTGCCGGACAGCTTTGACTTCCGGCAGAGCCGCTCGTTCCGCGTGGGCCAGACATGGGGCGCGGCGTCCTATTTGCAGATCATGGCGTCGGAGCTGTCGGATAAGCTGCTGCTGGAGATTTTGGAGCTGGATGCCGAGCTGACTGTCACCATGCACATTCAGACGGTGGATCAAGTCAAGGCCATTAAAACGGTCAAGGGTAAAATCTCCGACATTGACAAGATGAAAGTGGAGGAGCAGCGCAAGGCCACCCGCGCCGGATATGACCCTGACATTCTCCCTCCCGATCTCGTCACCTTTTCCAAGGATGCCGCCGAGCTGCTGGCCGACCTGCAAAGCCGCAACGAGAGAATGTTCCTCTTGACGTTCCTGATCGTCAACACCGCCCCAACGCGGGAGCGGCTGGAAAATGACATTTTCACCGTGAACGGTATCGCGCAGAAATATAACTGTGCCGTCAAGCGGCTGGACTGGCAGCAGGAGCAGGGCTATATGTCCTCGCTGGCCCTCGGCTACAACGGCATTGAAATTCAGCGCGGCATGACCACCAGCTCCACGGCCATCTTCGTCCCCTTTATGACGCGGGAGCTTCGCATGGATGGCCCGTCCCTCTACTACGGCATGAACGCCCTGTCCCATAACGTCATCATGGCTGACCGCAAAAAGCTGAAATCCGCCAACGGCCTTTACCTCGGCTCCACGGGCAGCGGCAAGAGCTTTGCCGCCAAGCGCGAGTTGCTGAACGTCTTTCTTGCCATTCCGCAGGATCGCATCATCGTGGTAGACCCGATGGGCGAATATGCCCCGCTGGTGGAACGGCTGGGCGGTCAGGTCATCGAGATCGCGCCGGACAGCCCCAACCACATTTCCCCGATGGATGTCCAGATGGACATGGGCGGCGGGGACAGCCCCCTGTCCCTGAAAGCGGATTTTCTGCTGTCGCTGTGTGAGCTGGTGGTGGGAGGCCGGGACGGTTTGCAGCCCATCGAGAAAACCGTCATTGACCGTTGTGTGCGACAGGTGTACCGGGAGATGGCGCTGGGGCTGGAAACGGCAAAACCTCCGCTGCTGCAAGATTTGTATGATGAGCTGCTGCGCCAGCCGGAGCCGGAGGCCAAGCGGATCGCCACGGCGCTGGAGCTTTACTGCACAGGCTCCCTTAACCTTTTTAACCATCCCACCAACGTCAACCTCAATTCCCGTGTGGTGTGCTTTGTGCTCAAAGGCATGGGCGAAAATCTCCGCAAGATCGCCATGCACATCACCAACGATTTTGTCACTTCTGCGGTGGGAACCAACTTCAAAAACGGTGTGGCGACATGGTGCTATTTTGACGAGTTCCATATTCTGCTCCGTGACCCGCTGACCGCCAGCTATTTTGTGACAGTCTGGAAGATGCTCCGCAAACAGGGCTGTGTCCCCTCGGCCCTGACGCAGAACGTGAAAGACCTGCTGGCCAGCCGGGAGATCGAGAACATTCTGGATAACACAGATTTTATGATCCTGCTGTCGCAGGCGCAGAGTGACCGCACCATTCTTGCCAAGCAGATCGGTATTTCAGAGCATCAGCTATCGTATATCACGCAGTCCAACTCCGGCGAGGGCCTGCTGTTCTATGGCAGCGTCACCATCCCGTTTGTTGACCGCTTCCCCCGTGGCGAGATTTACGACCTGCTGACCACCAAGCCGGAGGACGCTGCCAATGGAAAACAGGCAGAATAAGCCGCCCAAGGGCGGGGCTGCTTCTGGTCACGGTGGCCAGAAGTTCCATACCGACAGCGAACAGGCCAAGCTCCACAAGTCCAAGCTCCGCATGGAGAGCCGGGAGGAACGGCTGAACAAGGCCCGTGAAAGGCTGGCAAAGCAGAAGCCGCCGAAAAAGCCCGGCCCCATCAAGCGGATCGCCCGGATCGCCGGACATGAAACCCATGCTTTTCTGCATGGAAAGGTGTATCAGGAGGAGCGCGACAATGTAGGTGTGGAGGGCGGCCATTTTGTGGAGCGTTCCGGCGAGGCCGCGCTGCACTATGGGCGGCACAAGGTACGCAGGGCCATCCGGGAGCACCCGGCCAAGGCTGCCGCCCGTGCGGAGTCCCGGTACATCAAGGCCACGGCGGACTACCATTCCCGCAAGTTTGCACAGGAGCAGCCGGAGGCGCAGAGCGCCGCCGCCCGGTTATGGCACCGCCACAAGCTGAAACGGGAGTATCAGCGCAAGGCGCGGGAAACCGCCAAACAGACCGCCAAGGCCGCCGAACAAACCGTATCGGCCACGGAGCGGTTTGTCCGGGAAGCGGCGGCGTTCGTCAAGCGGCATCCCGTGGGGACGCTGCTTACGCTGGGCTGCCTGCTGGTGGTGCTGACCCTGCAATCGTGTATGTCCTCGATGGTGTCCGTGGGAAACAGCACCCTTGCGGCCATCGCCGCCAGCACCTATAAGGCGGAGGACGCGGATATGCTGGGAGCCGAGGCCGCCTACTGCGCTCTGGAGGACGAGCTGCAACGCTACCTCGACACCTACACCCGCACCCATGATTACGACGAATACCATTTTGACCTCGACACCATTGAACACGATCCCTATGTACTGATCTCCATGATCTCCGCACTCCATGAGGGCGCGTGGACATTGGACGAGGTGCGCGGGACGCTGCAAGACCTCTTTGACCGCCAGTACATTTTGACCGAGGATGTGGTGGTGGAGGTGCGCTACCGTACCGTTACCCGGACGGACAGCGAGGGCAACGACTATGAGGTGGAGGTGCCGTACAACTATTACATCTGCTATGTCACGCTGGAAAACTTCAATCTCTCCCACGTCCCGGTTTACATGATGTCCGAGGAGCAGCTTTCCATGTACGCCCTGTATATGTCCACGCTGGGAAACCGGCCCGATCTGTTCCCCTCGTCCGGCTATATCGGGAAATACATCACCAACCGCCCGCCGGAGCATGAAGTCCCGGAGTCCTATCTGGACGATGAAACCTTTGCCGCCATTCTGAAAGAAGCGGAAAAATATCTCGGTTTCCCCTATGTGTGGGGCGGCAGCAGCCCGTCCACGTCCTTTGACTGCTCCGGCTTCGTCAGCTATGTCTACAATCAATGCGGCTGGAGCTTCGGGCGGCTGGGGGCGCAGGGCCTTTATAACATCTGCTCCCGGACGAGCAGCCCCCGGCCCGGTGATCTGGTGTTCTTTGTCGGCACCTATGACACGGCAGGCGTTTCTCATGTGGGCATCTATGTGGGCGACGGCTGGATGCTCCATTGTGGCGACCCCATCAGCTATGCCAACCTGAATAGCAGCTATTGGCAATCCCATCTTTACGCCTACGGGCGACTACCGTAAAGGAGGTTTTTTGATATGGCAATTACGAAAAGCGCAAAGATTGAGGCCGAGATTGAAAAGGTCAAGGCCAAAATTGCCGAGCAGCAGGCACGGCTTAAAGAATTGGAACAGAAGAAGCTGGAGGCGGAAAACAGCGAGATCGTGGAGATCGTGCGCGGCATGAGTATCTCCCTTGCCGATCTGCCGCTGGTGCTCCAGCAGCTCCGGAGCGGCGCTTCTGGTCACGGTGGCCAGAAGCCGACAGAACAGGCGGAGGTGACGGAATGAAAAAACTGCGGCTTTTGATGGTGACGCTTTGTGTGGCCGTCCTCATGGGCAGTATGGCGGTTACGGCCTACGCCGGAGGCGGTGAGGAATGGGACGGCCTTGACCCCGTGGAGCCGCCGCCTGCCGAAACCGTTGACCCCGGCGAGGGCTTCACCGAGGATGGAAACCTTGTGACCCGTGACCTGCTCTACGATAAGGCCACCAACAAGCAGTTCATCACGGTGCAGACCAGCGGCGGCAACACCTTTTACATCGTCATTGACTATGACAAGCCCACCGATGAGGACGGCGAGCAGTATCAGACCTACTTTTTGAACATGGTGGACGAGGCTGACCTGCTGGCGGCGATGCAGGCGGCGGGCGGTGAGCTGCCGGAGTGTTCCTGTACCGACAAATGCGCCGTAGGCGCTATCAACACGGATTGTACCGTCTGCGCGGTCAATCTGAGCGAGTGCCAGGGCAAGGCCCCGGAGCCTGCGCCTGTGGTAGAGCCGGAGCCTGACCCCGAGCCGGAGCAGCCCAAGGCCACGGGCAACGGCGGTATGCTTCTGCTGGCGCTGGCCGTGGTGGTCATTGGCGGCGGCGCTGGCTGGTACTTCAAAATCTACCGTCCCAAGAAGCAGCGGGCCGCTGAGTCCGAGGCCGACTACGGCGGCGAATATGACGGCGCGGAGGACTATGACGAAACCGATCCCGAGGATGACGGGCCACCGTGGGACGAGGACGGTGAGGAATGAGGTTTACCAACAGCCCCTATGAGGACTTTATGAAAGAAAAGAGCTACTTCAAGGGCGTCCCGCCCAACCTGCCGCCCAAAGGCTCCCGCTGCGACGGCTGCCCCTACTGGCACGGGATCGGCTGCGTGTTCTGCTACCGGGAGCAGCTTCGGGCAAAGACAGGGGGCAAACATGAGCCGTGAATTGACCCGGCAGGAAAAGGCGGCGATCCGCTCCCTTGTGAAGCGGTGGTGTGCCAACTATAACAAAGACGCTGGCTGTCTGCCGCTGGATTGCGAGTGCTATATGCTGGGGAAATGCTGGACGGGCACTTACTGCCGCTATTTCCGCTCTGCGGTGCTGCCCCTTGATCCCGTGCTGGAAAGGTCGCTGACCGTGGAGGACGTGGTGGAAACCCGGCCCTGCCCGGTGTGCGGCAGGGCCTTTCTCCCGGACGGGCGGCAGCGGTATTGTTCCCCGGCCTGTGCTCATGCCGCAAGGCGGCAGAAGCAGCGCGGCTATATGCGGAAATACCGGGGGTAAGCCGTGAGCATTTAACCCCGGAAAACTCCGTTGATTGCAGGGCTTTCCGGGGCCGCTTCATGGGCGGGGTGTATGATTTCATAGCCCCGCCCGGTTTTGCAGAAATATTGCTAACATTTTGGAAAGGAGGTCGTATGGACAAAAACCAAGGCTATGAGATCATCAAGGCCGTCATGCTGGAAAACGGCAGGGGCTTTGCGCTGGGGCATCATCCTGCCGCACCCTCGCCCTATGTCACATGGGCCTGCTACGACGACAAGGACGGCCAGCGGCAGTATGAGTGGGGGCATTACGGCAGCGACCGCTCCGCTCTGGAACAGGACTTTGCGGCGCGGGTGCAGGAGTACCGGCGTCTTTACAATGTCGGTGTCAAGCAGACCGAGGCCCCCGGCCTTTACAAGTATTACTCCACCCAGCGCCCCGTGGACATTGGGACATTCCCCAAGCCGCCCCGCAACGCTCCGGATGAGATTGTCAACTACGATCAGCGCGTCCCGGTTGAAAATGGATCGTTTCTGGCGTGGGGGCATTTGACCTATACGCGGCCATTGACGAAACGGCAGGCGTCTGACTATGAGCTGCGGCCTGCGCCTGACAATCCCGACAGGCCCCGTTCGATCCGGGAGCAGATGAAAACCGCCGCAAAACAGGCCGAGGCTGACCGGGGCCAAGCTGCCCCAAAGAAAAACGCCCCTGACCGGGGCGACAGATAGGAGGACATTTATGGATCAGGAACGCAATCCCAACAAGAACGCCGAGCTTTCGATGGAACAGAATTATAATCAGATCGACGGCATCATCAACAATCTGCCTGCGCCGCCCCCAGAGGAAAAGCCGCTGGACAGGGTACGGGAACACCCGCCCAAGCGCCGCAGCCGGGAGCGTGAGGAGCGTTGACAAAAAAGCGTGTCCGCAGCGTTCCCATCTATGTGTGGGTACGGCCTGACGAGCTGGAGGTTATTCGGGAGCGCATGGCCGAGGCGGGCATCCGCAACATGAGCGCCTATATCCGAAAAATGGCGCTGGGCGGCTATGTGCTCCACGTTGACCTTGAACCTGTCAAGGAGCTTGTGTCGCTCCAGCGGCGCTGTGCAAACAATCTTAATCAGGTGGCCATCCATGCCAACAGCTACGGCGGCCTGTACCCGGACGAGCTGAAGCGTCTGCAAAAGGACTATGCCGACCTGTGGGGGCCGCTGTCTGATCTGCTGGCCCAGCTCTCTGCCATTGTAACGATGTGACACAGGGGGAACGGCCCCGCGCCGTTCCCCGGCTGTCCGCACCTCTGGTCATCGTGACCAGAAGTGCGGAGGGCCGGGACATCCTTGAGCGCCGATTTTTTCAGAGTTATAATAGACATATACAGGAAAAAGGAGGAACCCCCTATGCGGATTATATTCAAAATCCTTGCCGCTCCCTTTGTGTTGGTGCTGACCCTGCTTGTGGCCGTGCTCTCGTTCCTGCTGAGTCTTTCCGCTGGTTTGCTCTCCATCCTCGCGTCGGTGCTGGGGCTGCTGAGTGTCCTGATGCTGTTTGTGGAGAAAGACATTTCCACGGGGATCGCGGGGCTGCTGATGGCGTTTGCCATTTCACCCTTTGGCCTGCCTGCGCTGGCCGGATGGCTGCTTGCCAAGCTGGACGAGCTGAACGGCTCCCTGCGGGGCTTCATCATGGGCTGAGTTCTGGTCACGGTGGCCAGAAGATGCAGAAAACGGCGGCTGATCCCATCCGCCGTTTGTCGTATGGAAAGGAGGGATGCCTACGGCCACAACCTATCTAAAATCCCACAAGCGGGCCAATAAGCGGACGGCCCTGCAAAGCCTGAAAGACCGCTTTGACTATGGCCTGAACCCGGAGAAGCTGGGGGCCGTTTCCTCCTACCTCTGCGATCCAGCCACGGCACACGCCGAGTTCATGCTGGTCAAAAATCAGTATCAGGGGGAAACTGACCGCAGGGCCGGACACGGGGCGCTGTGCTACCAGATCCGGCAGGCGTTTCCTCACGGCGAGGTGACGGCGGAGGAGGCCAACCGCATCGGCTATGAAACGGCGATGCGCTGGACAAAGGGCAAGTATCAATTCTTCGTCTGTACCCATATAGACAAAGAGCACATTCATAATCACATTTACTACAATTCCACCGCCTATGACCGCTCCCGGAAGTTCCGCAACTTCATCGGTTCTTCGTTTGCCCTGCGGCGGCTGTCTGACCGGGTATGTCTGGAGCACGATCTGTCTGTGATTGCAAATCCTAAGCTCCACAGCAAAGGGCGGTATCTGCACTATGGTCAATGGCTGGGGGAAAATCAAAAGCTCTCACAGAAAGAACAAATCCGCCTTGCCATTGACGCGGCCCTGACGGAGCGCCCCAAGGACTTTGCAGACTTTCTCCGGCGCATGGAAACGGCAGGCATACAGGTCAAGCACGGGCGCGGCGGTGTGATCTTATTCCTTGTGCCAGGACAACAGCGGGCAGCCCGTTTCCGGGCGTCCACGCTGGGGGACGGCTACGGCCCCGAGGATGTGCAGGCCGTCATTGACGGCAAGGCTCCCACGAGAAAGACCACGGCACAGAGAGCGCCCGCGCCCCGCCGTGTCAATCTGCTGATCGACATTCAGGAGCGTATGCGTCAGGGCAAAGGCCCAGCCTATGAACGCTGGGCCAAGGTGTATAACCTCAAACAGATGGCGGCTGCGCTGCAATATCTGAAAGAGCAGCAGCTTTATGAATATGACGATCTGGCTGCAAAGACCGACGCCGCCACAGAGCGGTTTCACACGCTGGCCGAGGACATTCAGCAGACCGAGGCCGAGCTTTCCCGTGTGTCCGATCTGATGGCCGCCGTGGTGCAGTACGCCAAGACCCGCCCAGTATTCGACGGGTACAAGGCCGCCAAGTACAGCCGGAAATACCTTGCCGAGCATGAGGCGGAGCTGGCCGACTACCGGGCGGCCAAGGCGACGATGGCCGAGCTGTTGGGCGGCGAGAAGCTCCCCAAAATGGACGTGCTAAAAGAAAAACGCCGCCAACTGGCAGCGCGGAAAAAAGCTCTTTATTTGGAATACCGCAAGGCCCAGCAGGATATGCGGGAGCTGGTAGCGGTCAAGGGCAGCGTGGATCACCTGCGCGGGCTGACGGACAACCAGCGCAATAAGGAGCAGGCCCGTTAGGGACGGCGACGCAGACAATGTTTCTTCTGGTCACGGTGGCCAGAAGTCCAGCGGGTTTGGGGGCACCCCAACAAGCATTTCCGCAGCGCGGAAATTGCAAGTGTCAATACACTTGCCTTGCTTGCCGCTAACGCGCTCCCCCGGAACCCCCACGAAAAACGGAGGCAGCGCCGTCTCTTACGCTCCCTCCGTTCCACGGTTTTCTATGATTGCATTGATAATCCCCTCGACGAGCCGCAGCTCGTTCTCGCTGAGGGAATTAAGCAGAATGTTGATCCGCTTCTTTGCGGCTTCATCGGCGCTCATATCGGGGTAGAAGTATTCATCTACTGACAGGTCGAACATGGTTGCCAGTTGATAGAAAATATCTAAGCTCGGATGTTGACCGTCGTTTTCGTGGTACATGACAGTACGAGTGTCCCGCCCGATGATGTCGGCCAGTTGCTCCTGTGTCATGCCTTTCTTCTCACGGGCTTTCTTAATCGCAAGCCCCATCGGACGAAAATCAAATTTGCGTTCGCTCTTTTCGTTCTTCATGTCATCACCACCTAATGTAATTTTACATTTCGGGTGATAGTATTTGAACGGTGCTACATTTCATTCGTACTCATTTTTCATTTCATGTACACGGTTGAACTTGTGATACTGTAATGATAAAATAAACAATAGTGTACCTTTCACGAAAGAAATATCTCAACTCTACTATCATTCAACATCCAAAATGATATACTCGCTTGCCATTCGGTTGCTAAATGGCAGCGTTAGAGCGATAATGCTCTTAGCAATCACAGGAGGTCAAAATCAATGTTCAATATTGACAAGAAGAAATTTGGCGCATTTGTCGCCGCACTTCGCAAAGAAAAAGGAATCACTCAAAAAGAGTTGTCAGAACAACTCTGTATATCTGATAAGGCTGTAAGCAAATGGGAAACGGGAGTTAGCTTGCCCGATACCGTTCTATTGATCCCGCTGGCAAATCTGTTGGATGTTTCCGTTACGGAACTTTTGATGTGTGAGAAATTGCCGAACGATGATGTACTAAAACCTGATAAAGTTGAGGATATTGTTAAGACGGCAATCACTTATGCGGACGAAAGCCCTGAAAGGGCATATCATGTAAAGAGCAAGTGGATTGTCTTTTACGGATTTTCCCTTTTGATTTGTTGTATCGGTACATTTCTGAACTATACAACGGCGCAGCCCTGCATGGAAACCTTGGAAACGCTTGCGCTTCTAAGTGCGGTATTCGGCGCGTACTTTTGCTGCTTCGTCCGCACTAAGTTATCAAGCTTTTATGATGAAAACAGTGTAAACATTTTTTATGATGGCCCATTCCGCATGAATGTGCCGGGAGTAAAATTCAATAATCGCAACTGGCCACATATTGTGAGAACTCTCCGCTTGAGTTTGTGCCTGTGTATGATACTATTCCCGATTATCAACATCGTGGCGGGCAGCATTGTAGCAGATGTATGGGAAAACATAGGGAAATATGTTTTCTTGGCTATGTTCCTTTGCGGTGTGCTGTTGCCAATATATGTGGTTGGAAAGAAGTATGAATAAATTAACTATAACCTGTAATAAAGCGTTGCACTAACTCTGCCAAATCTGCTGCACGACGGCAAAAGAAAAAAAGCCGTCGTACAGCAGTCCCATCAACACGCCTATATGAAACGGCGGCTTTGAATTTCAGAGCCGCCGTTTCTTTGCGCTTGCACAAACTGATGACGACTTGCAGGGACACGGTAGCCGATTGGAGGTTAATCTGCCGTGTCCATTTTACTTTTCCATAGCGTCCATGATCTGCACCAGCTAAAAAAAGCGTAGCCCCTCCATCGGAGCAGTCCGGCTTTGAAAGTGAAATTGAACATCATGTAACAGGATTTTTAGTTGCTTGCGTCCGTATAGCGTCATGCTGTGCGGGCGTTTTTATATGCCCTCGCTTCTGGTCACGGTGGCCAGAGGCTCCAAGGTGCCGGGGGCCGCCTGTTCTCCATTTCAATCCGCACTCACCAACCACCTTTTGAAATGGAGGACAATTATGACGACTATCAACCTGAAACGGTATTACCCCTATATGACCGAAAATGTGATGCTGGAAGTTTCGGACGAGATCGCCGCCGCCCTCTCGATGGGAGGCCGCCTGTGCGATAGCTACAAGCGGCAGAAGCGCAGAAATGGCGAGTGCTCGCTGGACACCGAGCCCGGCTTTGAGGCTGACGTGCTCCACCAGCCCATGACCCCGGACGAATACATGGAGGCGCATGAAACCACGCTGGCCCTCTATGACGCGCTGATCCAGCTCCCGCCCACGCAGGCCCGGCGTGTGTACCAGCACTATCTTCTCGGCATGAGCAAGGCCGAGATCGCGGCAGCCGAGGGCGTTGGCCGGAGCCGCATCTGCTGCTCCATTGAGCGCGGGCTGGCCGCTATGAAAAATATTTTGAAAAAATCTCTGTAAGAGGGAGTACATTTGCCCCCGAAACCTCCTGATAGGTGAGAGGAGTTTTCTTCCTCGCCTTGAAAACTGAATAGACAGTATTCCCGATACGAAATCCGCGTGATAGCGACATAAGGTGCGCCGCCACGACAGCCAGCTCAGGAGGTGATGGACAAGCTGGCCGAGCGATCAACGTAGCCTTTGACCCGGTGCTGGCAAACCGGGCGCGAGGACAGCGCGGAGGATAATGAAACTTGCTCACGCCCTCCCACAGACTTGAGGGGGAGTCCCTGCGGTATGCGCCAGCCCTCCACGGGCAGCGGTGCTGTGGGGCTATGCAGCCGAAGCCATCGGCGGTCTGGAATACTCCCCGTGCCGGGGATGCGTGGCAAATACGGCACACAACAATCATACAGGGAGCCGTCAAACCGGGCCTTTCTGTCTTATGACAGCCCAAACCATTCCGGCGCGGCGGCTCCCTCTTTTGTGGATTGAAACGGAAAACAACTGTCCCGCTGCTTCTGGTCATCGTGGCCAGAGGTGGGGCAAGGTCAAAGGGCGGCGCTTTTGTGCCGTCCTTTCACGTTTCCCCACGGACAACGGGAAACCATCAAATCTATTCACACCGCTGATTTTTATAGGAGGTTTTCAGATGACGGAAGCAAGAGTCGGCTATCACAAGGAAGTCAAAACCGCGTCTTTTCAGGGCAAATCCATCACCGTGGAAAACCTGACCCCGATGCTCTCTCCCCGAGCACGGGACAAGCGCAAGCGTGAAATTGAAAGCTGTCTGTATGAGGTCTTTGTAAAGTATGCGCCGGGGCGGGCGCAGATGCACTAATGCGGGACATCCTTGAGATGCGGGGCTGCCAGAGGTATAATATAGGTGTAAGGTTTGGCAGCTCCTACACGGAAAGGAGCACCAAATGATTATTCGTGAAGATGCCATTTATGGCAGACAGTCCGTTGACCGCAAGGACAGTATCAGCATTGAAAGCCAGATTGAGTTCTGCAAGTATGAATTGAGAGGAGGCAATTTCCGCAAGTACACCGACAAGGGTTATTCCGGCAAGAACACCGATCGGCCCAAGTTCCAAGAAATGATGGCCGATATTCGCCGGGGCCTGATCAAGCGCGTGGTGGTCTACAAGCTGGATCGTATCAGCCGTTCCATTCTGGACTTCGCAACCATGATGGAAACTTTTCAGGAATACAATGTCGAGTTCGTTTCCTCTACGGAAAAGTTTGACACGTCCACCCCGATGGGGCGAGCCATGCTGAATATCTGCATCGTGTTCGCCCAGCTTGAACGTGAAACCATCCAGAAGCGCGTGACCGATGCCTACTATTCCCGCTGCCAGCACGGCTTTCACATGAGCGGTGCGGCCCCCTATGGCTTCCAACTGGAGCCGACCACCATTGAGGGCATCCGCACAAAAATGATGAAGCCCGACCCGGAAACGGCAGATATTGCAAAGCTGATGTTTGAAATGTACTCCCAGCCCGGAATCTCTTTCGGGGACATCGCCCGCTACTTTGCCGACGAGGGCATCCTGATCTATGGCAAGGAAATGAAACGGGGCTTTATCTCCCAGCTTTTGAGAAACCCCATTTACGCACAGGCTGACCTCGATATGTACGAGTTCTTCAAAGGCCAGGGTACGGTGGTAGTCAATGAAGCCACAGATTTTGCCGGGACAAACGGCTGCTATCTCTATCAGGGCCGGGACGTACAGGAAAGAAAAAACAAGCACCTGAAAGATCAGATACTTGTTCTGGCTCCCAGCGAGGGGCTTGTATCGTCTGATACATGGCTGCGTTGCCGGAAGAAGCTCATGGCAAACAAGACGTTCCAAGGTGGGCGCAAGGCAAAGAACACATGGCTTGCCGGAAAGGTCAAGTGTGGCCGCTGCGGGTATGCGCTTATGAGCGTCGGCAATCCTACAGGCGTTCAGTATCTCCGCTGCTCTAAGCGGGCCGACAGTAAAAGCTGTGACGGCTGCGGGACACTCCGTACACGGGAATTTGAAAGGTTCCTGTACGGCGAGATGGTCAAGAAGCTGTCCGAGTTCCAGACGCTGACGGCAAAGCGGGAAACGGTCAATCCAAAATTGACCGCGCTGAACATGGAGCTTGCCCGCGTGGAGGACGAGATTGAAAAGCTGCTGAATACTCTGACCGGGGCTAATGCGGTGCTGCTGTCCTATGCCAACAGCAAAATTGAGGAGTTGGACACACGCCGCCAAACCCTGACAAAAGAGATTGCGGCGCTGTCGGCGGAAGCCATGTCCCCGGAGCAGATCGAGCGGTTGTCGGTCTACCTCAACCAATGGGAAGAAATTGACTTCGAGGACAGGCGACAGGTTGCCGACGGCCTGATCTCACAGATCCGCGCAACCGACGAACACGTTTCGATTGAGTGGAAAATTTGACTTTTACTTATCCATCGCACACGACAAAGGGCTGTGTGCCCTTGTCAAGCGATGTAAGAGTATTCGGTGAAAACTGATGATTAAAAGGTGGTGATTTTATGTTTCATCTTTTCAAGAGAAAAAAGATATCTTCAACGGAGTGCGTGGATATAATTGAAGGTATCGTATATGAACATCTAAAGCCTTTGGGCTTTCGTAAGCATGGCAGAACCTTACATCGCTTTGTCGAAAAGGATATTTCGCAAGTAATTAATTTTCAGAATGGGTGTCCACAGAAAGGCGTTTATGACATTCTGTGGATCAATATAGGCATTAGAGTTCCGGAATGTGCAGAAAAGAAATTTGTAATTTCAGAACCCATGAAAAAGTATTATCACGAATACGAATGTAATATACGAACTCGCCTTGGTTCTTTGGTAGATGGTGAAGATACATTTTATGACTTGGGTAAACGTCCTAAAAAGATTGCGGCAGACATTATTGATCGAATTAAAAAATATGTGATTCCTGTTTTTGATGTTCTTAATAGCCGCGAAGCTATTTTATTGTATCGAGCAAATTATCCATCTTTCGATCAATTTGCGAATCACACAATTCTTCTTGAAGAAGCAATGATTTATGGCAGAAGTGGTGACATTGAAAAAGCAAGTGAGTTGTTTAATAAACACTACCAAAATGCACTTGTCGAATACAAAGCAGATTTTGAAAACGGTATACAAACTTATTTGCGCAAGGGTGAGAGACTGGTATACCGCAATACAAAAACAGGAGAAACAGAAACAATCATAGCAGATAAAGACGGGTATGTTATTACCTACAGTGCTAATCGTGGCCATATTGATTATCTTGAAACTTTAGCCTCTGAACTTGGAATTGTATTGAAGCAATATAAAAATATAGATGATTTGATTTCTGATGCTAAAGCGCAGTCGAAAGAAAATGAGGCTAAAAAGAATATGACGGAATCCGATGAAGGCTGCACACCTGGCGGACGGGATGAACCGCCCCGATATATTCCTGATAAAGAAAGATAACAATGTGAGAGTTCGAATTCATACGCAAAAACGGCAAAAATATCTTTTTTGTAGCCCATAGACAAACGAGGTTCGGACGAACACCTATTTTTTTAGTGGCGGCTTTGCCGTGCAGTGTTCGCTCTGATCCGCAACAGAAAAACGCCGTCTTGGGAGTGATTCCAAGACGGCGCTTTTTTGCTATCTGCACATTCGATTTCTGCTAATTCTCCTGCTACAATGGTTGCAAAAAGGAACAGGAGGTTATACGAATGGAGAGATTTGTCACGGATGAACGCACGGGTCTGAAGTATGAGCTGGTCGGAGACTACTATCTGATTGCCGGGGATGATGAGTCGGAGGGAGATCCGCCAATCGGGGTATGGGGGCAGCGGTATCTCCGCTATCTCAAGGAGCATCGCCGTGTGCGCTATGCCAACCTGCTGACCAGCGGCGCATTGAACGCCCATCTTGCGGATGTTGACCGGCAGGCGGAGGCGCTTTTTCTTCGGCTGGTAAAACAAATGGCAGCTGCTGAGGGCATTACGGAAACGCTGAAAGCCAACGACCAAATGGAATGGGTCAGGCGGATGAATTCCTGCCGAGACCGTGCATCCGAAACTGTCTATCATCAAGTAATCTATACATAAAGGCCCTTCGTATCAAGTCAAGAAAATAGATGGATAATTTATAGATCCAGTAATTCTTCTTTTTGTAATTGCTTAAATGGCGCGTAGATTTTCCCGATAACGGATAACCCAACAACGGCAAACGATGCCTTACAGAGTGGCTGCTAAACAGAGGCAGAAAAAAGGTGAAAATCAGCCTTTGTTTGCGTTTTGCGCTGTTTGCCAACTGAACAGGAAAACACAGCCGGCACTTCAAACGCTGCTTACAAACGGGAAAATTCCCATAGCGCACATGTAGCTTTCGACTCCGAATATCAACCAGCTCCACATGCGGACGGAAATTGCAGCGACTTTTGAAAAGAATATTGCTTTTTCCTGTCTAAAGTGTTATAATCGGTATATACCGAAAACAAAAGGAGGAAAGCGTCCATGCCAAGACCGCCGCGGTGCCGTCGGATTTGTGGCGCACCACAAGTTGATACCTTCTGCCCCAACGGATGTGGGGATAGTGAGCCGATCCGGCTGACGCTGGACGAGTACGAGGTCATCCGGCTGGTTGACTTGGAGCAGCAAACCCACGAACGGTGTGCCGCGCAGATGGATATTTCCCGCTCTACCGTGCAGGAGATTTACGAAAGCGCACGGCGCAAGATCGCAGCGTGCCTTGTCCACGGGAAACCGCTGCACATCACCGGGGGAAACTACCGTATCTGCGGAGGACAGGAGGCAGCCCACTGCGGCCGCTGCTGCCGGACGCAGAGAGCCAACACAGAAAAATCAGGCAAAAATTGTAAAGGAGATTCCATTATGAAAATTGCAGTTACCTATGAAAACGGTCAAATTTTTCAGCATTTCGGCCACACCGAACAGTTCAAGCTTTATGAAGCTGCGGACGGCAAAGTCACGCATGCGGAGGTTGTTGATACCAACGGCAGCGGCCACGGCGCACTGGCAGGCTTCCTGATGCAGCACGGTGTGGACACTTTGGTTTGCGGAGGCATCGGCGGCGGTGCGCAGGCAGCTCTGGCCGAGGCGGGTATCAAGCTCTACGGCGGTGTCAGCGGGGACGCTGACGCAGCGGTGAACGCATTGCTCAGCGGAAGTCTGGACTACGATCCCAATGTTCACTGTGACCACCATGACCATGGGCACGGCGAGGCTGGTCACACCTGCGGCGACCACGGCTGCGGCAAGCATAGCTGCTACTGATATGGAGCGCACACTGACACAGCTTCCGTTTTGGTCATCCTTGACTGAACAGGAGCAAGAAACGCTGCGCCGAAGTGCCTTAGTCCGTCAGTATGAAAAGGGTGCATTCGTACACAGCAGCGACAACGAATGTCTTGGAATGCTGTTCGTCCTTTCCGGCGAGATCCGCACCTATCTTCTCTCCGAGGAGGGGCGGGAGGTAACGCTGTTCCGCCTGTATCCGGGCGAATTATGCGTGCTTTCTGCCTCCTGCGTGATCAGTCAGATCACCTTTGATACGCAAATGACCGCGGGAATGGATACGGAGGTTCTGATTATCCCTGCAAATGTCATCGCTGCGCTCAAGGAGAAAAATCTTCATGTCCGCTGCTTCCTCTATGAGTTGGCAACGAAACGGTTTTCTGATGTGATGTGGGCGATGCAGCAGATCATGTTCAAGGGGCTGGATCGGCGGCTGGCAGAATTTCTCCTGGCCGAAGCGGAGCGTACCGGCTCCGATACCATACGCATGACCCATGAGCAGATCGCCCAGCACATCAGCTCGGCGCGGGAGGCAGTGGCGCGGATGCTCAAAAGCTTCTCAGAGGATGGGCTTGTGGAACTAAGACGAGGCGCGATCACGCTGCGGGATACAGACGGATTGAATCACTTAAAATGAAAATGTGGTTTTTGCCACATGGAAAACCACGAATCCGTGTTATAATATAAGCAGAAAAACTGAAAGGAGCATCGACCATGAAAGAAACGAAATACGCAGGTACGCAAACCGAAAAAAATCTGATGGCTGCCTTTGCCGGTGAGTCCGAGGCACGCAACAAGTACACCTATTTTGCATCCAAGGCCAAGAAGGAAGGCTACGAGCAGATCGCGGCGCTGTTCCTCAAAACCGCTGACAACGAGAAGGAACACGCCAAGCTGTGGTTCAAAGAACTGAACGGCATCGGCGATACCGCCGAAAATCTTCTCTCCGCCGCTGAGGGCGAGAACTACGAGTGGACGGATATGTACGACGGCTTTGCCAAAACCGCCGACGAGGAGGGCTTCCACGAGCTGGCCCAGCGTTTCCGCCTGGTGGCCGCCATTGAAAAGCACCACGAGGAGCGCTACCGTGCCCTGCTGCACAATGTGGAGATGGCGGAGGTCTTTGCCAAGAGTGAGGTCAAGGTATGGGAGTGCCGCAACTGCGGTCACATCGTGATCGGTGAGAAAGCACCGGAGGTCTGCCCCGCCTGCAACCATCCCCAGAGCTACTTTGAAATTCACGCAGAGAATTATTAAAGAAAGAAAAGGAGAAACGGTCATGGAGCAGAAGTTTTATATTTGCAAGCATTGCGGCAACATCATTGCCAAGGTCAAGGACACGGGCGTTCCCGTCATCTGCTGCGGTGAGCCGATGAGCCAGATCGTCCCCAGCACCACCGACGCCTCCGTGGAGAAGCACGTCCCTGTCTGGACGGTGGAAAACGGCATCGTCCATGTCAAGGTCGGCTCCGTGGAGCATCCCATGCTGCCGGAGCACTACATCGAGTGGGTCTCTCTCCACACCAAGCAGGGCAACCAGCGCAAGGAACTGCACCCGGGCGAGAAGCCGGAGGTATGCTTTGCGCTCTGCGAGGGCGACGAGGTCGAAGCGGTCTACGCCTACTGCAACCTCCATAGTCTGTGGAAAGCGTGATTTATCTTTCAAAAATCCGGTGCCTTTTGAGCACCGGATTTTTCAGCGTATCAAAAAAGCCTCTCGGAAAAACCCGGAGGGTTTTTCGACAGCCTAAAAAAAGTGGGTGCAACGGCTTTCCGTTGCACCCACTTAGCGTGGCAGCGGGAGAAGGATTCGAACCCTCACATACGGAGTCAGAGTCCGCTGTGCTACCTTTACACAATCCCGCTATGTCCCGAAGAACAAAAACTATTATACAGGTTTTACGCTGTTTGTCAACAGTTTTTTTTCTTCGGGGCGCTTTTTTCTGCCGGACCTATGGGAGGGGGTCAGGCAGCCAGAAGATCGGCGGAAGTGAAGTATTTCTTCAGCGGCTTATACAGCAGGGCAAATACCACCACGCACAGGATGATGCTGGGGAGCATATAGCTGCCGTTATAGAGCAGGGAGTAGAACCAGGGGCTGGTCATGGTCATGCCGAAGAACTCGTCGGGCATATAAACGCCCCAGACGAAAACGCCGATGAGATAGTGGACCAAAAAGCGCAGCACGCCGCCGATGAGGGTGCCGTAATACACGCTCCACTTCCGGCGGGACAGCAGGCCCGCGCCGAAGCCCAGGGCCACAAAGGCCAGGAAGTAGTCGCAGATGATGGTGGTCCAGTCGATGGAGAACTTGTTGCCGATGAGGTAGGTGATGGCACCATATACCAAACCGGCGCCGGCGCCCCAGCCGCAGCCGTACCGAGCGGCGAAGAGAATAATGGGCAGCATCTCCAGGGTCACGGAGCCGCCGTTGGGGAACTCATAGAGCTTGATAAGGCTCAGAATTTCCGCCATGGCAATGAAAATAGCGGCTTCGCAAAGCATTTTGGTTTTTGTGTTTTTCATGTTGCATCCTCCAATAAAAAAATTCCCGCATGGCGAGCCATGCAGGCGTCGCAATGCGGAACGAATAAACAGTATGCGCGCATTCCTACGCCGGCATTACCCGGATCAGGTTCGAGGGACCGGGCGGCAATACGCCCATCTCAGCCGGCTCCTGCCAGCACCCCTTGGATTGTGGCAACACTATAACACGGTTTTTTCCAGTTGTCAAGTGGAGGCCGGTATGTTATACTGGAGGAGAAAAAGGAGGTGAAATTTTTGAAAAAAACGAGAAAAACAATAGCCTTTTTGCTGGCCTTGGTTATGGCGCTGGCCCTGTGCGCCTGCGCAAAGCCCATGCCCATTGCCGCGGGAAAGAACACCGTGGGCGTGAAGGACGGCGAGACCCTGGGTAAGGGCGCAACGGCCTTTACCGTGGAGGTGACGGATGGCCAGGGCACCAAAACGGATTTCACCGTGAAAACCGATGAAAAGACCGTGGGCGCAGCCCTGCAGGCCCTGAACATCATCAGCGGCGAGAAGAGCGAATATGGACTGTATATCAAGGAGGTCATCGGCATCACTGCGGACTATGATACGGACGGCACATACTGGGCGTTCTATATTGACGGACAGTATGCCTCCACCGGCGCAGATATGACCGACGCCCGGGACGGCGCCGTGTATGGCTTCACTGTGGAAAAAGCAGAAGGATAAGTAAGACGAAAAAAACGGCCCCAGTGTCAAAAAAGCCTCGCAGAGTTTGCCGCCCGCAGGCGGCAAAGAAATAAAATCATTTTCTCTCGCGACATGTGCGTGAGAGAAAATACAGCTCGGGCTGCCAGTGTGGAATTTGTCCGTCTGTGACGGACAAATTATGCGCGCAGCAGACCGCAAGCCTTTTGTCGGAAAAACCCGGAGGGTTTTTCGACAGTCTCAAAAAAACGGCCCCAGGGGGCCGTTTTTTATAGAGAAAAGCGGGAAGAGGGGATGGCGTGAAGCGCCGGAAGGGGTGCCCACGCTGGGATTACGGATTGCCACGGGCGCTTTGCGCCCTCGCAATGACACATCGCAAGAAATGCGATACAAGCCCCGGGCGCTTACAATATCTCCGCGGCAGTGCGCAGGACCTGGGCGGCGGCGCTTCCGGCTACGGCGCTGCCGCCGCCGCCGTTTTCCACCAGTGCCACGAAGGCCAGGGGCAGCGTGTCGCTGTCTACAAAGCCCGCAAACCAGCTGTGGGGCGCTTTGCCCTGGCCCACCTCGGCGGTGCCGGACTTGGCGCACACGGGCAAATCGTCAAAGCGGCTCTGGCCGTAAGTCTCCGTCACATTGTTGCGCAGCATTTCCGCCAGGGTGTCGCAGGTATCCCGGGTCCAGAGCTGCATTTTCCCGGCGGAGTCGGTGGCATGGGTGAGACCGGTGCCCAGGGAGGTGACCTTTTCTAGCAGATACGGCTCCCGGGCGCTGCCCCGGCCGGCGATGGCGCCCATCATGGTCATCAGGGCGCAGGGATTCACCAAGTCCTCGTACTGGCCTACGCCGGACCAGCCCACCTCACTGTTGGCAGTGGAGACGGCATAGGCTCCGGCGGCGGTGGCAATGCCGCTGACGGTGTGCCCCTCCAGAAGCCCGGCGGCCCGGGCATACTGCTCCATGGTCTCACCGCCCAGCTCCACGGCCAGCTGCGCGAAAACGCAGTTGCAGGAGTTGGCCATGGCCTCGTAAAAATCCATGGTCCCGTGGACATAGGGACAGGTGATGGTATCGCCGTCGATGTCCACGCTGCCGGTGCAGCGGAAGGTGCGGTCTGTCACGTCCCCCAGCTTTTCCAGGGCGGCGGCTGCGGTGACAACCTTGAAAACGGACCCCGGGGTGAAGGTGGAGGAGAGAAAACGATTCAGGTACACGCCGTCGTAGCGGCTGTCGCCGTCCGCAATTTCCGGGGGATCGGCGGGGTCGAAGGCGGGCGTGGAGACCATGCAGAGGATCTCTCCGGTCTGATAATTGTATACGCCGATGGTGCCCTTGGCACCGTCCAGGGCCTCATAGGCTGCCGTTTGCAGGCGGCTGTCCAGGGTCAGGTATACCCGCCCGCCGCCACCGTTGATGCCGGTGACCGGGTTGTAGTTCAGAAGCTGCTTTTCAAAGTTTTGCAGGGCGGAGGTGGAGATGTTCCCGGCGGTATCGCCTACGGCGTGGAGGGTGGCCCGACGAAGGGTACCGTCGTCGCTGTAAGACCCGGTGGCGGCGTCGAACAAAATTTCACCGTTGCGGTCAACGATTTGACCCAAAACGGGCACGCCGTCGTCAAAGGCTCCGGCATTGCCCGGGAAGGAGGCCCAGCGGCCGGACAGGACCGCATAACGGACGCTGTAAAGGGCCAGCCCCGCCAAAAACAGCAGGAGCAGTATATAAATAAGGAGTGTGCGCTGCTTGACCTGTTTCATTTGCGGTCCTCCTTTCCGAAGATATCATCCACGGGGATGTCGGGCCGGTCGGCGAAGAAGCCATCCCGGGATGGGGCCTTGGGCTTGGGCGCCGGGGCCTTTTTCTCCGGTGCCAGCCTCGGCGCACGCAGGGCGAAGCTGGCGTTTTGCCGGGTGTCGGCGGCCTTGAGATAAGCCATGAGCCCCCAGCAGGAGATCATGCTGGACCCACCCATGGATACAAAGGGGAAGGTAACGCCGGTCAGCGGCAGAAGATCTATCGCTCCCAGCACATTCAGCGCCATCTGGCACACCAGCATAGCGGCGGTGGCGCAGGAGAGGATGGTGTAAAAGGAGGAGCGGGCCACAGCGGCGCAGCGGAGGGTGAACACAATGGGCAGAGCCATTGCGGCCACACAGCAAAGAGCCAGCAGGAAGCCGAATTCCTCGCCCACTACGCCGAATACCAGGTCCGTGTTGGCTGCGCCCACATATTTGAGCCAGCCTGCCTCCGGCCCCACGCCGAACAGACCTCCCGAGGCCATGGCGCTCATAGTGCGGGTTTGCTGGTAGCCCATGTCCTGGGCGTAGTCCCACACATGTCCCCAGGCGGCGAAGCGGTCTGCGATGTAGGGCTTAAAGCGCAGGATGATGCCGCAGCCGAAAGCTGCCGCCGCCACCATCATGGCAATGGACGGCAGATCCCCGGTGCGCAGAAAGGCGATGCACAAAAAGGCCACGAAAAAGATCAGTGCCGTGCCAAAGTCGCTCATCAGCGCCAGACACCCCACACAGTAGGCGGAAAACAAAATAGTGAAAATCAGGTTTCGCTTGGCAAACAGGCGGTCCAGGGTGGCTGCGCCTACTAAAACGAAGGCGATCTTCACCAGCTCTGAGGGCTGGAAGGAGAGGGGGCCGATGGAGATCCAGTTTTTCGCACCGAAGATTCGCTCGCCCAGCACCACATTGAAGGCCAGCAGGACCCCGGCGGCAACGGCTACCGGCCACCGGGCCCGAATGGACATATGCAGGCTCCGCAGTACGCCGCTCATGAGCAGAAACAGCACCATGCCTATGACCACCGTACACACCAGCTTCAATAGGGAATCGGGGTCGTAGGCCGCCGTTACCGCCGCGCCTATGCTAATGAGCAGGAATACCAGCGTCTCCAGCTCGTAGGCTGTGCGCTGGGCTGCCCGGTAGAGCCCGTACAGCCCCCAGGCCAAGGCGGCCAGAGCCTCGAAGGTCAGGGCTACGGACAGGCGGTTTTCCGGATGGGCGGTGAAGAATACCTGCAAAAACAGCAGCACCTGGAACAGGTTCAGCGTCAGCAGCGTCCCCACCGGGGAGAGGCGGCGTCGCTTTTGCTCCCGGGCCCGGCGACGGGCCACCTTAGCCTCATCCGTTTCCGTGGAGGGGAAGAAGTACAGCTCGACTCCGCCCACGGCGATGCAGTCCCCAGCCTTCACCGGTGCGCTCTCCAGCTTGCGCTCACCGTTGAGCAGGACACCGCTGCTGTGGTTTACCGGGTACACCGTCCATTGGCCCTGGTCGTTTCGGCACAGAGCGGCATGACACCGGGACACCGACGGAAAGTTCACCCGCACATCGGCGCTGCGCATCCGGCCGATCATGTTTTCCCAGTGGGTCAGGTCGTACCGGGCGCCGTTGGAGAGGCTGATAAAGCCCCAGACCTCCGGCTCCTCCCTCTGGTCGAACAGGGACAGGCCGCAGCGCAGCAGCACCCACACCGCTGCCAAAAGCAGCAGCACCCGGCCCGCCCAAAGCGCCGCAGGCAGGGCGGCGCTCATATTTGAAAGAAATGCAGCCATAAAAACCTCACAATCACACATTAAATAGGTATTATATCCGGGCTGTCAATGAAAAAAATACGGCTTCAATACGCCGCTATCATAGCACACTTTCCGAAAAAAGGAAAGACCGGGGAGGTGACATTAGCGTAAGTGAAGACAGAAATTAAAAAAAGTAAAAATAAGGGTTGACAGGAGGGCGGAGGTGTGGTAAAGTAGCAAAGTCGTCGAGAGATGGCGGCTGGTTAGGCCGGCCGGAGAGCGCAGAAAAAACTTGAAAAAAGTTGAAATTAGTGCTTGACATAGCTGGCATAACGCAGTATAATAACAAATGTTCCGCACGGGGCGTGTACCTTGTAAATTAAACAACGAACGAAACGAAAAGCACCAGACGGGAGCACTGAAAAGTGCGACTAAACTTGGGAAAGCGGGGTTAAGTCAATTACCCGCGGAACTAAGTATAAAAAGTTTTTGAAGCTATGACAAATAGCTCTGTAAAGATTTGAGCGGCTCTTAGGAGCTGTTTAGATACCATTTATAGAGAGTTTGATCCTGGCTCAGGACGAACGCTGGCGGCGTGCTTAACACATGCAAGTCGAACGAGAATCTGTGGAAAGAGGATTCGTCCAATTGAAGCAGAGGACAGTGGCGGACGGGTGAGTAACGCGTGAGGAACCTGCCTTTCAGAGGGGGACAACAGTTGGAAACGACTGCTAATACC
>CEAR01049009.1_pt1 | contig 29602 bp, 19 predicted proteins | sample 557461 | NCBI WGS metagenome assembly CEAR01 (sample SAMEA3182075, study PRJEB8094) | gut metagenome | biome: human; feature: gut; material: Stool; isolation source: human stools | place: Canada | collected 2012-03-14
GTTGCCGTCGACCGTCAATTTGCCGCAAGGCAAACTATCCAAAAGTAAAAAATCACGTATTTTTTGCGTGCTTTTTGCTTGTTGTTTAGTTAAAATATCCTGAAGTCCTATCCGGCCATATTCTGCACTGTAGGCATTGCATTTCCTATCACCGGCTATTTTGCGGTGATAAAGAATACACTGCATAAGGATTTCGTTTGATTAATAACACACAATAAAATAAGCGGGCAACCCGACAACCGTCGGGCCGCCCGCTTATACGCGTGTATGTTATATAATTGTTAATTCATTACGATTCGGTTATAAGGTCCTTATACGCTTTTTCGTTATAAGTGATGTAAGCGTTCTTTCCGTCCTTGCTTGTATCCATCGTGTATTTCTTGATGAAACGATCCGCTTCTTTGGATACGTAGTTGTTTTCGATAAGAGTTTCGTTTGCCTTCTTGAAGTTGTAAGCAACCGTTCCTTTGGTTTCGATCTCCGCTTCGAACGCCGCCTTATCTGCATAATATCCGTAACCGCCCTCTTTAGCCGTGCAGATAAGAACGTGCAAGCCGTAGGATTCGGACATAAACATTACCACGCTGCCCTCGCCCATTTCGACGGCCTTGGTTGCGGCCTCGACGAATTCGGTAACGTACTGTCCCTTGGAAGTGAGCGGCGAATAAACGTATCCGAGATACTTGTTGAAGTTGCCGGTGTCGGTGCTGTAAGCGAACTTGATATCTTCGAATCTGTTGAGAATTTCTTTCTTCTCGTCGTATTTCTTCGTCTCGTAACCGGGAATGGCAACCGCTTCGCCAAGTCTGGGTTCGACGCCGAGCGCGCCTTTAACTATATTGACGAAATCGGTGTAGCCCATCACGTCGGGAGTGACGTTTTCAAAATGGAATTTGAGAACTTTCTCATCGTTGGTTTTTTCCACGTAAGAAGTAACGCCTTCGATTTTGCCGTTGTATTTAGCAAGGTTCCATTCCTTATCCGCGGTGTTATAAACGTATTTATCGGAGAAAGTGAACTTTCTGTCCGCATAAATGCCGTAACCCGCTTTAACCCAACTTTCTCTGAGATCTTTCACTACGATGTCGCCCGCAAGGCTCTTAACAAGGGCGGCGATTTCGGTTTTCTTAACGTCCTTTTCGGCCTTTTTGTCGGAGATGGCAGTCTTTTGATCTTCGGTATATTCTACGACCATGTGCGAAACGTAGCCGTAACCGATTTTCGAATTATAAACGACGAACTTGCTGTCCGAAACTTCGCCGAGCGCGGTTTCCAGAGCGGAAACGTTACCCGTGTATTCGGAACTCTGTTTTTCGGCAAGTTCACGATATTGATTCCAGAGTTCGTCTGTAGTGGCGACTCTGTCCGCTCTGAGAGCCTTTTCATATTTGTCTACGAGTTTGCTTTCGAGCGCGGAATTTATGTTATTCTTGAAATAGTCAAGTTGAAGAACTGAAAGAACCGTGGGGGCTTTCTTGCCTTCGAAATACTTATCGCCGTTGGCGTCGGTTTCGACAACGCCGAGTTCCTGAAGTCTTTTATAGCCCTTCTTGAACGCTTTGAGTCTGTCGCCCGCGATTTCCGCGTTAAGATATTCGCCGATAATCTTGTTGCATGCCTTAACGTCGATTTTCTCGTCCTCGCTGTCCATAGTGGGAGTTGTTCTCGGCGAATAAGTTATTTTTTCGTGATTATGATCGTCGTCGCTATCGTCGTCCATAAACGAATCGATAAACGAATTGAGGTTTTTGATCGCGTCCGAAACGGCTTTGAGAACTTCGTTCGCGTCGCCGACGAATCTGAACGCGGCGTCCGTTCTCTTGAGCGATGCGTCGCCGTAAGCGTTTTTAACGTAAGCGGCAAGACCTTCGGCGTAGCCGTCGTCGCCGATAGCCTTAGCGGTGTAAGCGGCGATATCGTTATCGGATGCGATAAGAGAAAGCATGTCCGCTCCCTTTTCGAGAGCCTCTACGTCCGCGGCGGTGAGAATTTTCACGTCGCCGGTATAAACCTTGTCTTTGTAATCTGAGGAAGAAAGTCTTTCTTTGGACTGCTGAATAATAACCGCGTTGTTCACGAGATTATCGAGAACAAGTTTGTACGCCTTTGCGGTGGTGTAACCGTTTTTCTGCACGTAGTAATATCCGTACGACAAATAACCCGCGATGATGTCGCGTTTGTAAATATCCGTGGCAACACCCTCGACGGCGCCGTCGGAAATATCGACTTTAACCGCTATCTGAGCCATATCTCTGTCCTGATTCACCTTGAAAAGCGCGCAACCCGCGAACGTTCCGAATGTGACCGCGACGAGAGAAATAACCGCAATGAGTTTGAGTAACAATTTTTTCATAACGTTCTCCTGTCAAGCAAAGAGTTCAAAAGATTCGTCTGAACGATTCAAATGAAACCCCCTCCGCTTTACGTAATGACAATATTATACTAAATTTAACAGCCGATTGCAAGGCATTTACGGCTGTTTTTGAAGAAAAAACCAAAAAAATATTTTCACAGACGGGGAAAATACCCGTCACCGTTCCGTCATCGTTTTGTTTTTCGCAGCGAAATCTCGCCGCGCGATTTGATTTTCCGCCACGAAAACACAGGAAACAATCGCCCCGCTCAACGAGTTTCCTCGCGTTAAAAATCAAGAAAAGCAAGCATTTATCCGACTTTTAAATTCAAATATCCGATAAATTCAAATATCCGACTTTTAAATTCAAATAGCCGAGTTTAAAATTCAAATATCCGGCTTTAAAAATCAAAGAAATCGAGCATTTCCTCCGCCGTATCTCTCGGCGTTTCGCGAATGGCGAACTCGAGCGCGGGGTTCTCTCTGAACGCCGGCGTGACGACGTTTTTCCTCGAGTTGATTCTGTCGAGGAAGCCTTCTTCTTTAAGGCTGTCGATACCGTTGAGAACGATCTCCGCGCGCTTGCCGGAAAGGGAAATTTTAACGGCGTTATGCTTTCTCGCGGCGACCTTCAATTTTGCGATAAGTATGAGATTATCGACTTCTACGGGGACTTTTCCGTAGTTATCCTCAAGCGAAGAACGCACTCTTTCCTCGTCCGCGGCGGTCTTGATTTCGGCGATTTGCTTGTAACAATCCATTCTCGACGGCGGCGACGAAACGTAGTTTTCGGGGATGAACGCGTCCATATTTACGTCGAGTTCCGTATCGAAATCCTTTACGGTTTCGCCGAGGCTTTCCCTGAGCAGTTTACTGTACAACTCGTAACCTATCCTGTCCATATGTCCGTGTTGTTCCCTGCCTAAAACGTTGCCGGCGCCTCTTATTTCGAGGTCGCGCAGAGCGATCTTGTAGCCGCTGCCCATTTCGGTAAACTCCATAAGCGCGGAAAGACGCTTATAAGCCGCATCGGAAATGACTTTTTCTTTTTTGAACGTGAAATAGGCGTGAGCCATAACGTTGCTTCTCCCCACTCTGCCTTTCAACTGATAAAGAGTGGAAAGCCCGAGATAATCGGAGTCGATGACGATAAGCGTGTTCGCTTTGGGCAAATCGATACCGTTTTCGATTATCGTCGTCGCTATCATCACGTTATATTTCTCGTCGTAGAAACTCATAACGCTGTCCTCGAGCGTCCTTTTGTCCATTCTGCCGTGCGCGACGATGATTTTCGCCTCGGGAAGAATACTTCTGACTCTCTCCGAGAACTTGTAAATCGTTTCAACCCTGTTATACAGAATAAGAACCTGCCCTTCCCTTGAAAGTTCGCGGCGAACGGCGTCCGCGATGAGCGCGTCGCTCTCCTCGGTCACGTAAGTCTGAACGGGAATTCTTACCTTGGGCGGCGTGGAAATGGTACTTATATCCCTTATCCCGGAAAGCGACATATGAAGCGTTCTCGGAATGGGCGTCGCCGTCATCGTGAGCGTGTCCACGTTGTCCTTGAGAAGTTTCAGCCTTTCCTTGTGTTCCACGCCGAAACGCTGTTCTTCGTCGAGAATCAGAAGCCCGAGATCTTTGAATTTCACGTCCTTGTTAAAGAGCGCGTGAGTGCCTATAACAAAGTCGATATCCCCGCCTATAAGCCCTTTAACAACACTTTCCGCTTGTTTTTGAGTGCGGAATCTGTTGAGCGCGGCAACCCTTATTCCAAAAGGAGAAAACCTTTTCACCGCCGCTCTGTAATGCTGTTCGCAAAGTATCGTCGTGGGGCAGACGAGCGCGACTTGTTTGCCGTCCGCAATCGCCTTGAAAGCCGCTCTGAACGAAACCTCCGTTTTGCCGAATCCCACGTCGCCGCACAGAAGCCTGTCCATAACCTTGTCGCTCTCCATGTCGGCTTTTATCTCGGCGACGGATTGAAGTTGGTCGTCGGTCGGCTCGAACTCGAACATATCGTCGAACTCGCGCGTGAGTTCGTTATCCTTTGAAAAGACGAAACCTTTTTTGTCTTTTCTCGCCTTGTATAACTGCTTTAAGTTTATCGTCATCTCGGCGATGGAGGCGCGCACGCGTTGTTTTATGCGGTCGAACTCCTTGCCGCCTATCCGATTGAGCGTAGGCTTGTCGCCGCCGACGTATTTCGTGAGCCTGTCCATCTGATCGACGCCGACGTAAAGCATATCGCCGCCGAGATACTGAACGGCAACGTAATCCTTGCTGCCGTCCTGAGTGGTTATTCTCTGAACGCCGGTCACGTAGCCCACGCCGTGAACTTCGTGTACGGCGAAATCGCCCACTTCGGGAGCCTGAAACAAATCGCCCCGCTTGCGTTTTATGCGTTTTTCCTTGCCGGTATCGAGATACATATCGCCCGTACCGATAACGACGAGTTTTGCCGAATGATAAATAAAGCCCGACGGCAGAAAATAACCCGTTACGGCGGCTATGCCGAAACGAAGTTCGGGAGCGTCCGAACGAACGCACGGAGAGCCGTGAGCGAGAATTTCATCCGCCATTTTATCAGCGCGCGCCGCGCTTCCGCAACAAAGAATTATCTTATAACCGGAAAATTTCCAGTTGGATATATCGCGGAAAAGATCGTCCGGCTTTGCCGAATACCTCGCGACGGGAGAACATTTTACGTTGAACGTTTTGAGCGGATTGAAGAAATTTACGGCGGTGGTTATATTCTGCAACGCCATTCTCCTGAACCCGTTGAGCCGTTCGATAAGCCTGTTGCTGTCGGAAAGTTGCAGAATGGTGAAATCCATCGCTCTGCCCGCCCGTGAAAGGGTGAGAACCCTCTCCGTGTGTTCCTTGATAAGCGCGGAAAGCGAATCGGAAAGCATTTTACATTCGTCGTAAACGATAACCGTTTCCGGCGACATATAAGATAAGATATCGCTCGTTACCGACGGAAGTATCGGCAGAATGAACTGAAAGGAATCGTCGCACGCGCCGTCGTCGATTTTTTCGGAAATTTCCGCGGCGATGCGCCTTGCGTCGTCCTTAACGGCGAGAGTTTTGAATTTGAGAACGGACTCGCGCAGGCGGTCCTTAACCGTTTGCCTGTCGTTTTCGTCGATTATCGCGTCGGTGGCGGCGATTGCCGTAAACCCGCTCACGATCGTCTTTTCTTCCTTGTCGCCTTTTTCATACTCGGTGACCGTTTCCACTTCATCGCCGAAAAAGTCCACGCGATAAATATTATCGCCGTTTACGGGATAAATCTCGAAAATATCGCCGCGGAGAGCGAACGTCGCCTTTTCTTCGGCGAACTCCTCTCTTCTGTAACCCATTTTCGTAAGAACGGAAATAAGCGCGTAAGGATCAATCGTCTGACCGCGTTTTATTTCGACAGTCGGAATTTTTTTCGGGAAGAGTTGCAAAAGGCTTTCAAACGTTGCCACGACGTACTTTGCGCCGCGCTGAATTTTATAAATCGCAGAAAGTCTCTCGTAAAATCTCGATTTTTCAAACGCCGTTTTAAAGAGCAGAACGTCGTCCTTAGGGGGCAGATAAACGACCTCCTCGCCCGTAAGCCCCTTTAACTCCTCCACGATTTTGGACGCGTAAACGCCGTCTTTTACGATATAGAGCGCGGGCAGACCGGTTGCCGATGCAATGTGACACTTCTCCGCAAGCGTTACGCCGAAAACCGCGGAGGGAATTCCTCCGCGGACAGCATCGACTATAGATAAGATTTCTTCGCCCGATTGCTCGGCTGTGAGATAGTTTTTCAGCATTTTATTCAACGTATTTAGCCGCGTTATGCGCGCACATTACGTCCTCGATCTTTTTTCCGTGAATAAAGTCGTCCGCGGCGGCGACCGCTTCGTTCACCGAAAATTTAAATTTCGGCTCGTCCTCTTTTTTCACGTCCGACAAAACGTAAGAAAGAATATCGTAACTTCCCTCGGGCTTTGTACCGATCCGCACGCGGGGAAAATCTTCCGTGCCGAGTTCTTTCACGATATTTCTCATGCCGTTATGCGTGCCGGAAGAACCGTTTTTACGTATGCGGAGCGCGCCGATATCTATATCGATATCGTCGTAAATGACGAGAATATTCTCGCTCGGCACTTTGAAATAAGCGGATATCTCGCGGATACACTCGCCGCTTAAATTCATAAAAGTCTGCGGTTTTAAGAAAATCACCTTTTCTCCGCCGATATTCTTAACGCCGAAAAGCCCTTTGAAACCTTTTTTGTCAAAGGAAACGCCGTGTTTTTCGGCAAGCAGTTCGACCGTCATAAAGCCCAAATTATGCAAATTTTTAAGATATTTGTCGCCCGGATTGCCGAGCCCCGCAACAATATACATTTTTATCCTTATATCCGACGATGATTAAACCGTTATTTAACGGGGTAAAAGGGTTGTCGATAATTCGGCAACCCTTTCTTTCGTTTTTTACTTCTTATTTCTCGTAAATTTCGGACATTTTCGCATCTTTATAAACGATATTGATCGCCTGAGCGAAAACCTTTGCGACCGAAAGGACTTCGATTTTATCGATTTTCTTTTCTTCCGTCAGCGGAATAGTGTCGAGAACAACAAGTTTGGTTATATGAGAATCTCTGATCCTCTGAATGGCAGGTCCGCTGAGAACCGCGTGCGTGCAGCAAGCGTAAATCTCGTTCGCGCCGTTGTTATAAAGCGCTTCCGCGCCCTGACAAATCGTGCCGGCAGTGTCTATCATATCGTCTACCATAAGGCATCTCTTGCCTTTTACATCGCCGATAATATTCATTACTTCGACCTGGTTAGCCTTGGGACGACGTTTATCTACGATAGCCATCGGACAGTTGAGTTTCGCAGCGACGTTTCTCGCTCTCGAAACCGAACCTACGTCGGGAGATACCACGACGAAATCGTCGTCGACGTACTTCTGGAAATATTTATAAAGGATAGGTCCGCCGACGAGATGATCGACGGGGATATCGAAAAAGCCCTGAATCTGATTTGCGTGCAGGTCCATCGTAAGAACTCTGTCCGCGCCTGCGGAAGTGATTATATCCGCGACGAGTTTTGCGGTGATGGGATCTCTTGCCTTGGCTTTTCTGTCCTGACGAGCGTAACCGAAATACGGCATAACCGCCGTTATTCTTCCGGCGGAAGCCCTCCTGAGCGCGTCGATCATTATGAGAAGTTCCATGAGGTTCTCGTTGACCGGAGTGCAGGTGGACTGAATTATGAATACGTCCCTGCCTCTTACCGATTCTCCGAGATGTACGCTCGTTTCACCATCCGAAAAATGTCCGACTTCAACGTCGCTCAAAGGAATCTTCAATTCTTTTGCGATTGCCTCGGCAAGTTGTCTGTTGGAATTGCCTGCAAAAAGTTTTATCTCCGTGCTGTGTGTTATCATTGCTTCCTCCAAAATTAGCGCGCTGAGCGCGTTTCAAACTTAAGTTTTTTCTCGTGCAAGCCAAGAATACCCGTCACTGTCTATTATATATAATCATTCGATTTTTAGCAAGTAAAAACGTCGGCGGGCGAAAAATTATTTTATGTCCCTTCATTTTAATTTTATTGCCCCGTCACTTTCTGCGGGTTTTGAAAAACGTCTTTATCTTTTCGGAACATTCTTTTTCCAGAACCCCGCCTTCGTATTCGGTGACGTGGTTAAGTCCGCTCTCCGTTAAGATACGGAACTTGCTTTCAACTCCGCCGCCTTTCGGTTCGTACGCGCCGAAATAAGTCTTTTTTATCCGCGCGCTCGCAATCGCCCCCGCGCACATGGCGCAAGGCTCGAGCGTTACGTAAATTTCGTAGTCCTCCAGCCGCCAGTCTTTCAGTTTTCTGCAAGCCTTTTCAATCGCGAGGACCTCGGCGTGAGCCGTGGCAAGCCTTTTCGTCTGTTTGAGATTATGCGCCCTCGCCACGACTTTTCCGTCCTTGACGATTACGCAACCGATCGGCACTTCTTCTTTTTTTTCGGCTTTGTCCGCTTCCTTCAAAGCAAGCGCCATAAATCTTTCCTTTTCGCTTTTCATTTATCGTTCTCCGCTCACTTATGGTATTCCGCTCCCGCGATTATCGTAAAAGCCCTGTATATCTGCTCGGCAAGCATAACCCTTGCAAGCGTGTGCGGAAAAGTCATCGGCGAAAAGGATATTTTATCCTTGCAGGCGTTCTTTATCCGCTCGTCTATGCCGTAACTTCCGCCGATTATAAAGGTTATTTCGCCCTCTCCTCTGTCCGTTTTGCTTTTTATGAAAGCGGCGAAGTCCTCCGAAGTAATCCTTTTGCCCTCTATCGCAAGGCAAACGGGCAAACCCTTTATCGCCTTTTCTATTCTCTCGCCCTCAACCGACAAGATTTTTTCGATTGCCGACGGCGTGGCTTTGTCGTAATTTTCCTCTTTTACTTCCGCCACCGAAAATTCGCAATAACGCGACAGCCTTTTGGCGTACTCCGCTATCGCTTCCGAAAAATATTTTTCTTTAACTTTGCCCACGGCAACGATTCTTATTTTTATCATACGAAAAGCATCGATATCCACATCAACAAGCACCCCGCCACGCCTATCGCGGAATACAAAAAGAAAGTTTTATAATCGTAACCGTACTCGCTTTTTCCCTCTTTAACCTTGCCTTTCAGCGTTAAAAACAGAAACGCGGCGAGGCACAAAAGCCCGAATATAAGCGAAACGATAAACCACACGCCCGTAAATCCCGTGAAAGAGGGGCAGGCGTAAGTTAAAATAACGATGACGGCGTTGTTGAGAAAGTGCGCCAGAACCGTCGGGAAAACCGAACCCGAATCAAGCGCGAGCAGACAGAAACAAAAGCCGACGATGAACTGATACGGCGTTTGCGCCGGATTCATATGAAACAACGAGAAATATAGTCCCGAAATAAGCGCGGCGTTGAGTCTGCCGGCAGAAGATAAACTTCTCGTTAAAATTCCCCTGAAAAAGAACTCCTCGAAAACGGCGGGCAGAACGCATACCGTCACGATGGTCAGGACCACGTTTATCGGAGAAAACGCAGGCAACGAAGATTCGACGTAATTATAGCCGAAAACCTTTATGAGAAAGTTAATGAACAATCCGTTCACCGAAGAAAGCCCGAAAAACGAAGCCGCCGCGAGCAGAACCGCGTAAAGATAAAACTTCGGCTCGGCTTTTCTTATTAAACAGGCTTCTTTCACTCCGCAACCGAACGATTTGCAGAAAATCAACCCCGAAACGGCTATCGCGAGCGGCGACACGCAGTTGCTTAAATATTTGTAAACGTCGGTTTTCGCGAAACTTTTCGCCGCCGAAGAACTCCCCGACAACGTCTGAACCGCGAACGAAAAAATCGTTACGGCAAGCAAAATCGACACAACCGCAACCGAATAATACGCCGCGCCGAAACCTGCGAGCGTGAATTTGGCGTTTGTTTTTCTTCTTTCTTCCATATTATTCGCTCCGTAACGCCCTGACGGGATCCTTTTTGCTGGCGAAAAGCGACGGAATAAGTCCCGCGGCAATCGTTACTATCACCGAACCGATTAAAATTGCGAGAACGTGAAGCGGCGACAAAACCACGAGCGAACTTACGCCCGTTACGCTCTCCATAACCGCGTTGAGCGGAATTTCCGCTATAAACGTAACGACGATCCCCATCGCGCCCGCCATCGCGCCTATCATACCGGTTTCGGTTATAAACAGCCTCACGACGTCCTTTTTTCTTGCGCCGACCGCCCTTAAAACGCCTATTTCCTTAGTCCTTTCGATAACCGAAACGTAAGTTATTATTCCTATCATTATCGCGGAAACGACAAGCGAAACGGACGTTAAGATAACGAGAACGGAAACAACTCCGTCGACAATCATTCCGACGATGTTCATAACCGCCCCCACGTTGTCCACGTAATAAGTTTTTTCGCTTTCCGCTTTCCCCTCGTTATACGCGTCCAGAACGGCGAGAAGGTAGTCCTTATCTTCGAGAGTATTCGGATAAAAGTTGATTTTTGTGGGCGATTCCGCGTATCCGAGATTTTCGAGCGCGGCGGTGTGGTTTCTGAACGTCGCCCCCGCGACCACGCTCGACGACGTATTCTCCTTCTGAGCGGCGACGACTTCGGACGAAACCGAATTTTCTATAATGTAATCGTTGAGAGCCTGCGTGTAACAAATCGGCGAAGCGAGCATTCCGCACTGAGTGTCTCCCTTGAGTTTCACGATGCAGGTTATTTTCAGTTCGTAACCTTTCCCCGTATCCGCATTATGTTCCTCGTCGTAAGGATTTTCGTCGTAACATTTCATCTCGTTTATGTCGCAACCGGCGATTTGCGAAAAACCCGCAACGGCTTTCGTTCCGAGTTGCTTTTTAAGTTCGGTGAGAACGATGTTTCCGCGCGTTCCGTTGCCCGCGCCGGAGTTCGTCCATTTTTTATCGGGATTTGTTCCGTTGCCGACGTAATCGAGTTTGTTTATGTAATTTTCAAGCGAAATTTCCCGCGCGGAAAAGGTTTCGTTGGCGTTTTTAACGTAAAGATTATCGTTTAAAACGAGATAGAATTTCCCGATTTCGGAATTGAGAATTTTATCATAAGAGTATTCTATGGTGTTCGCGTCGGACACGTAATCGTAAATCGCGGCGTAAACGTCGATGAAGTACGCCACGAGATTCAGGTCCGTGATTCTTCCGTTTTTATCGGTGACGAGCATCAGTTCGTTGCTTTTCGTCGGATAAGACCCCGCGAGAATTTCATATTGTTCTTCCACTTTTCCGGAGTTTTCCGGCAGACAAGTCCAGTAGCCGGCGGTCGGCACGAAAACGTTTATGGGATATTTAAGCGACTGATTGGAATAAATGGGAACGTTCACCGTTTTAAAAACATTCTTTTTCACTCTTTTTTCCAAGGTATAAGTCGCTCTCGATTTATCGAGATTATCCCGCACGTAATTAACGTATTCTTCCGTGACGGGCTTTTTTGAAGCGTCGGCGCGCGCGAATGCGTTTTTAAGCGTGGCGTTTATCGATATCGCTTTCTTTTCGTAATCGAACGCGCCGTCCTTATCCGCAAAATAACCCGACATAAAATTGTTGATTGTCCCCGACGAATCGTAAACCGCGTTGTTGCTCACCGTTACGGGAATCGCGCTCATCGCATCCTTCTGGATTTTATTCACGAATGAATTTATTCCGTTCGTGCAGGCGATAACGAGAGAAATTCCCAGAACGGAAATAGCCGCCGCCACCGAAGTTAAAACCGTGCGGACCTTTTTCCCCGCAAGGTTTTTAAGGCTCAGTTTCGCCGCGAGCGCGTAAGACATAAAGGATTTTCTCTCTTTCGCCTTTTTCTTCGGCTTTCCGGCGGATTTGTTGCCCGCGTCCGATTTATCGCCCGCATTAAAATTTTCGGCGGCGGACTTATCGACCGATTCGTTTTTTCCGGCATAAGGCGCGGAATCGGAAACGACTTGTCCGTCCCGCATTTTTATCGTTCTCGTGGCGTATTTCGCGGCGAGTTCGTCGTTATGCGTAACCGTCACGACGAGTCTGTCGCGCGAAATTTCTTTGAGTAAATCCATAATAAGCACGCTGGTTTTGCTGTCCAGCGCGCCCGTCGGTTCGTCGGCGAGAATCATTTTCGGATCGTTGACGATAGCGCGCGCTATCGCAACCCTCTGCATTTCCCCGCCCGAAAGTTGCGACGGTTTTTTTCTGAGATGATCCGCAAGCCCCACCTTAACGAGGGCGGCTATGGCGCGTTTTCTCCTCTCCTCGCCCGAAACGCCGCTTATCGTGAGAGCCGTTTCCACGTTTTCGATAACCGTCTGGTGCGGAATAAGGTTATAACTCTGAAAAACGAAGCCGACGAGTTTCGATCTGTACGTATCCCAATCTTCGTCCGAAAAATCTCCGGTTGATTTTCCGCCGATGAAGAGGTTGCCGTCGTCGTAACGGTCAAGCCCGCCGATTATGTTTAAAAGCGTGGTTTTTCCGCAACCGGAAGGGCCCAGCACGCAAACGAATTCGGCAGGTCGGAATTCGACCGAAACGCCTTTAAGCGCGTCCGTTTTTCTGTCGTCGAACCTGTATACTTTTTTTATGCCGAGTAATTTTATCATTCCGAAGGTTTCTCCGCTCGTTTATATTCGTCGTAAAGTCCGGCGGCCGCGTTGATATCCGGCTCTGCGGACGAGAACAGGCTCACCGCGACGTACGTCTTATAAAACGCGAGTTCTTCTCCGTTTATCGTTTTTATCCCGTGAGAGGCGGCAAGTTTTTCCAATTCCGTTCCGCCTTCCGTCCGCGCGAAATCGGCAACGTTCCCCGCGTTCGCGATAATTTCGTCGTCTATCGGCGAAATTCCGGTTTTGCCGCCCGCGCCGAAAGCCGTGGTATTGACGATGAGATCGTATTTAACGTCTTTCGACAGTTCGCCGAGCGCGAACGCCTGCTCGTTCATTTTCTTTTTTAAATCCACGCCGCTTTTCTCCGGATCGTAAACGCTGACCGACGCCTTTTCGCCGATGAGCGTTTCCGCTATATTTTTCGCCGCAATCCCCGAACCGAGAAGAAGAACTTTCGCCCCGTCGGTTGCGATCTGCGCTCTTTTAAGCGCGGCGGAAAGAGCAAAACCGTCGGTCGCGATTCCTGCGGAGCCTTTCACCGCGTCGGGCGATTTGGTGGTTTTCGCAACGCCTTTGTATTTAAGCGTCTTTTTCGCGGCTTCGCCTGCAAACTCGGGGCAGACCTCGAACCCGTCAAACTCCTTTATTTCCGAAGAAATTTTCTTCGTCGCGCGGATTTCTTTCACGCCGAAAGAATAATTGCTTAAACCCGACTTACCGAAAAGAAAAGCGTGCGCTTCGGATATGTCGGACGAATGAACGCGTTTGCATACGTAAGCGAAAGAATTTAAGCCGAGAGTTTCGGAAAAATGCGGATATTGAGCGTCGATAACATACTCGTCCTCTATTTCGCCGCCCTCTTCCGACACAGTGAGAGCGACAGCCGCCGCCATTCCGACAGAAGCGGAATATCCGCATTTCACGTTGCCGCCGCGGTATCTCTCCACTCCCTTTATCGCTATTCCCGCCGCGCCCGGCGAGGAAAATCTTCTGCAATTTCCGCCGACGGAACGTATCGCGCCGGAAATCTCGTCGAAAAGGTCGGCGTCGAGATCCTTAATCGCTTTATGTTCGGCGATGACGCTTTCACCCCTCGCCATACCCATAACCACGGCGAGAGCGGGCAGTTCGTCGAAAACGGAATAAGCCTCTTCGTCGGTGACGAGAATGGCTTTGAGGTCGCTTTTTTCGGCGACGATATCCGCTATCGGTTCGCCGCAAAGCATTCTTCTGTTGGTAATTTTTATCTTCGCGCCCATTCTCCTGAAAAGTTGCAGAACGCGCGTCCTCGTGGGGTTCACGCCCACGTTTTTACATTCCGTTCTGCCGCTTAAAAGCCCTTGCGCGAGATAATAAACCGCCTCGGTGAAATCGCCGCAGACGTAAAGTTTTTTGCCCTTTATTTCGCTCTCTTTCATATCGACGGAATTGTTCTTTTCGTCGACGGTTATATCCGCGCCCATTTCCTTTAAAAGGATTTCCATATGGTTTCTCGAACGCGTACCTTCTTTGACGATAGCGCGGACTTTGCCCGTGAGCGCGCAGAGCAAAATGGACGATTTGACCTGCGAACTCCCGATCGGCAGGAAATAATCTATCGGTCTTACCGTTTCGCCCTCCACGAGAATAGGCGGCACGCTGTAATTTTTCAGCGCGACCGTCGCACCCATCGCTTCGAGCGGTTCTTTTACGTTTCTCATCGAATGTTGGCAGAGCCGTCTGTCGCCCGTGAGTTCGAGTCTCATTCCGCTGCCCGCGGCGATTCCGCACAAAAATCTCATCACGGTTTCACTGCATTCGCAGTCGATTCTGCCACCGCTCGAAAGCATTTTCGGCGGTTTTATTTCCACCACGCCGTTTTTTATCTTCACTTTCGCGCCTAATTTTTTTATACACGAAATAGCCGCGCGGGATTCATTGTTCAGGCACGGATTGATTACGTACGTTTTTCCTTTCGCGATGCAGCCGAGAATCAACGCCCTGTGAGTTATCGACGGATCGGGCGAAACCGAATATTGCGCGAATATCTTTTCTCTTGAATTTATTCTCATATGTCTATATTTTCACGGTCGGTTCCCGCTTTAATCCACGCCGAGAGCCGCTTTTATAAAATCCATTTTTTTTCTTGCTTCTTCGTAACCTATATCGTACATCTCGTCGAGCCGCGTTATGTCCGCGCCCGTGTAATTTCTCAGGTCGGGAGCAAGCACGAAATCCGAAAACTTGTAACACTGCTCGCTTCTTTTGCCGAGTTTAACGCCGTTCCCGGGATAAAGAGAATCGAGAGAACGTTTTATGATTTCGTTTGTACCGCTTTCCGCGCCGAGATTTATTGCGAGTATTCTGTCCGCGCCGAGAGACTTAACCACGTCCGCGGGGACGCTGTTGACGTACGCGCCGTCCACAAGTCTGCGTCCGTCCCTTTCCACCGGGCGGAACGTTGGAGGAATCGCGCTCGACGCCGCTATCGCCGTGGACACGTCGCCCGCGCCGATATCGATTTCTTCGCCCGTTACAAGGTCGGTCGCAACAGCCCGGAAAGGCTTTATCAGGTCGTCGAAATACGCGCCGCCCGTAATGCGGCGCATAATGCCCGTAAGCCCCTGCCCGCCGAGGAAAAACATAATAACGTTCTGCGGATCTCTCACGCCCGACGAATCCTTTAATCTGAGCATATCGCCCACGGTATAACCTTTTGCGTATAACGCGCCGACAACGCTGCCTATGCTCGTGCCGGCAACCACGTCGAATTCTATTTTTTCTTCTTCGAGCGCCCTGAGCGCGCCTAAAAGGGCCATTCCCTTTGCGCCGCCGCTTCCGAGCGCGAGTCCGAGTTTTTTCTTTCTTCTTAATCTCATATATTCAGTATCGGAAAAATGCCGCCGTTTATGTTATGCCGCCGTTTATATTCCCATATCGGGTATATCGGTCAGAAGTTTCGTTATAAGTCCCGCGTATTGCCCCGCTGCTCTGCGCGCGAGTTTCACGTAGTCCTCCGCGCCGCCCTCGCCGTCCGAAACGGCTTTGACGATAAGACAAGGCACACCTGCGTTTTTACACGTAAGCAGAACGCCCGCGCTTTCCATTTCGCACACGGACGCGCCGTAAGTTTCTCTCAGCGCGCGTTTTTCGTCGCTTTCCGCAACAAATTTATCCGCCGACGCGCATATAACTTCGGGCAATTCGCCCCCGGAGATTTTTCTCGCCGCGGCGAGAAGTTTTTCGTCGCAGGGGATTATCGGGCCGTCGAATTGCTCGTATCTGCCCGGTTCGATGTTATCCACGGCGGACGTATCGAACGCATAATGCACGACGCCTTTGACCAGCGCGACTTTTTCCACGCCGAGGTCCTTTGTCAAACTGCCGCAAATGCCGAAGTTGATTATCGCTTCGGGGTTATATACGGAAATAAGATATTGCGTTGCTGCCGCCGCGAAAATTTCGCCCACGCCCGACTTCACGCATACTACGTCGCACTCTCCGATTTTAAATTCAAGAACGTGAAACGCGCCCGATTTTTCCTCTTTTATTTCAACGGTCTGCTCTTTTAAAAAGGCTGTAAGTTCCTTTTCGAGAGCGACGACCATTCCTATTTTTTTCATAAACGTTTAAATCCTTTTCTTTGATTGCCGCATTAATTACCGCATTGATTGCCGCTTTGATTGCCGCTTTGATTGCCGCAAAGTCACATTTTTTCGTTGTTTTTTATAAAATATCGTATGATATCGGATTTATCAATTGCAAGTCGCGACGAAAACCTCCCTTTACCGATCGTTCTCGTGGCGCATCCGCGCCCGCCGGAGACTTACCTCCGCGCGCTCGATCTCGTTTCGCTCGGTTACGATTGCTCTTTATCCCCGGAAAGCGTCGACGCTTACGGCGGACTTCTGCTCGTCGGCGGCGGCGACGTTTTGCCTGCGTTTTATCGCGGCGACGTTCCCGCCCGCAACGTAAATTTCGTCAAAGACAAACTCGAATTTAATCTTTTGCACCGCTTTATCGGTGAAAACAAGCCCGTTCTCGCGATATGCAGGGGTTTTCAGCTCGTCAACGTGTTCTTCGGCGGATCGCTGAAAAACGTGAACGGGCATATTGGCAAACAAGACGTTTACCACCCCGTTTCCGCATGCGGAGAAATATTCGGTAAACTCGACCGGGTGAATTCCGCTCATCGTCAGGCCGCGGATATCGTTCCGGACAACGCGAAAATCGTCGCCGTCGCCCCCGACCTCACGATCGAAGCGGCAATTTACGGCGAAAATATTTTCTGCGCTCAGTTTCACCCCGAAAGAATGGAACAAAGCGTGACCGAAAAAATATTCGGTGCGTTCGCCGATGCAGTTGAATATCGAGCCTCGCGATAAAAAGTAAAATCGCTTCAAGTAAAATCGCTTTACGGCGGGTTTTATCCGTTCGGATATTCTTTTGACTTTCTTGCGAGTTTTATCCATTCGGGTACTCTTTTGACTTTCCTGCGAGTTTTATCCGTTCGGATACTCTTTTGACTTTCTTGCGAGTTTTATCCATTCGGGAACTCTTTTTACGAATTCCGCGTTGTCGCGGCATTTCGCCATCATATCGAGTACGTTTTCGCTCGCGTTTCTGTCCTCGGCGAGGAGTCTGCGCAAGGAATAAGCGCAATCGAGTTCGGCTTTCGTGAGCAACAACTCGTCCTTTCTCGTACCGGACTTGTAAAGGTCTATCGCGGGGAAAATTCTGCGTTCGGAAAGTTGGCGGGATAACATAAGTTCCATGTTGCCCGTTCCTTTGAATTCCTCGTAAATAACGTCGTCCATTCTGCTACCCGTTTCCACGAGAACGGTCGCGATTATCGTAAGGCTTCCGCCGTTGTCGATATTACGCGCCGAACCGAAGAATTTTTTCGGCGGCTGGAGCGCGATCGGGTCGATACCGCCCGAAAGAATTTTGCCTGACGACGGCACGGTTGAGTTATACGCCCTCGCGAGTTTGGTGAGCGAATCGAGAAGGATAACCACGTCCTTGCCAAGTTCCGCAAGCCTCTTGGCTCGCCACATGACGAGTTCCGAAACTTTTATGTGATGCTCCGCCGTTTCGTCGAACGTGGAATAAACCACTTCGCCCTTCACGCTCTCTCTCATATCGGTGACTTCTTCCGGTCTTTCGTCGATAAGAAGGGTTATCAGATGAGCGGACGGATAGTTGTCGCCTATGGAATTGGCTATTTTCTTCAGAAGCGTCGTCTTGCCGGCTTTCGGCGGCGCGACGATAAGCCCTCTTTGCCCTTTGCCTATCGGACAGAACAAATCCATCGACCTTATCGAAAGATCGAACTCCGAGTCCTTTTTCTCGAGAGTGAATCTCTCGCAAGGATATCTCGCCGTCAGATCGTCGAAATTGGGGCGGCGGAAAAGTTTTTCGGGGAAATATCCGTTCACCGAGTAAACCGTTCTGAGCGCGGCGGCGCCCGTTTCGCGGAGTTTCGCGCTCGTTCCGACGATAAAATCGCCGCGACGTAATCCGTATTGCTTGACGAGCGGTCTTGCGACGAAAACGTCCTTCGTCGTACACTCGTAATTAGCCGCTCTTAAAAATCCGTAACCGTCGGGGTGAAGTTCCAGAACGCCCTCGGCTTTAACGTCCGTAGGCGCGCCTTCGTCCTTGGGTTCGGAATCGGAAAAATTCGCCACGGATAACCCGTCGGGCCGTTGCGCGCCGCGTTTTTCTCCGTCGCTTTGTTTTGCTTCGGAAAGTTCCTCCGGATTTCCGCCCGGAAGCAACCCGGGAAATCCGCCGTTAACCGGCTCTTCCTTTTCACTCAAAGCCTTCTTTTCAAAGTTTTCGGCGTACTCCTTCATTTCGAGCGGTTTTCTGCCCCTTGTGCTGCGATTGGGAACAACGGCGTTTTCCTGAATAGACAACACAGCCGCTATAAGATCGGCTTTGCCTTTTCCTCCCGGAACTCCGCCGAGTCCTCTTAAAATTTTCCTCAGATCGTAAATGCTCTTCGCTTTCAGGTATTCTTCGGTATACTTCGTCATCGTGCAATTGTCAGCCATTTCTAACCTCTCAAAAATTTTTATCGTTAAAGACGAACACGCTCTCGAACTTCGGAAGCGTTTCCTTGGTAAGTTCGATTTTTTCGGGAACTTTAATCACGTTCGGCATGCGCATCAGAAAATCTTCCGCGCCGTCGATATCGATTTCGCATCTCTTTGTTTTATAGTGCATAGGTACGGTTATTTTCGCTTTGATCGCCGCCGCGAACTTTGCCGCCTCTTTGCCGTCCGTCGTGTAATTCCCGCCGACGGGAATAAACAGCACGTCCGGCTCGCCGATTTCCTCTATGAGCCTGTCGGAATAATATTCGCCGATATCGCCCATATGACAAAATTTTATTCCGTCCACGGAGAAAAGGAAAATTCTGTTTTTTCCGCGAAGCGCGCCGAGATTGTGGTCGTGATAAGAATCGATTACGACGAAACCGTCTTCGCTGTTTCTGATTATTTTGCGGCACTTCACGCCGTCCGTGTAACAATGGTCGAAATGTTCGTGCGAAACGAGGCAATAATCGCACTCGACGCGTTTCATAGCGTAGCCCACGCCGTCGAACGGATCGGTTACGACGCTTTTCTCGTTGCCTTTAAGAAAAAAAGACGAATGACCTAAATACTCGATTTCCATTTACTTCTTGTTTCTCCGAAAAATTTGAAAATTACTAAACAATTAAAATTCAATAAACTTTACTTGATAAATTCTGCTATTTGATAAATTTTGTTACTTAATAAATTCTGCGATTACTTGATAAATCCTGCGCGCAAGCGCTTATATATAGTATTATATTATAAACATTTAAAAAAGTAAACAAAAAAAAGCCGGAAACCGAAACGAAAGATAAAAAGTTTTTCGCTCCGATTCCCGACGGTTTTCGTTTTTGTAATCGCTTTCAATTTGTTCATCCGGAATTTATTTCGCCGATTTGTCCGCGCCGGAATTTTTCGCCCGGAATTTATTTTGCCGATTTGTCCGCGCCGAACTTATCCGCAATGGCGATCGCCGTTTTGATTCCGTCCACCGCCGCGCTCATTATTCCGCCGGCGTAACCGCAACCCTCGCCGCAAGGGAACAAATTTTCAACGGAAACGCTCTCCGCGTTATCGCCGCGCAGAATTCTCACCGGGCTGGACGACCTCGTTTCGTAACCCGTGAGAACCGCCTCGCCGCTATCGAAACCTTTCAGTTTTGCTCCCATATCTTTTATGCCGATTTTAAGGTTATCCGAGATAAAACGCGGAATGCCTTCGTTGAGGTCGGAAAGTTCAAATCCGCGGCTATAAGTCGGTTTAACGCCATAAAGCCGCTCCGAGCGCCTGCCGTCGAAGAAGTCCTTAACCGTCTGAACGGGGGCTTTGTAATCCCCGCCGCCGAGGCGGAACGCCGCTCTTTCGACGTCGCGCTGAAGTTCCGCTCCGCCGAGAATTCCATCGTAAAAATCCGCAGGATAAACCTCGCACAAAACCGCGCTGTTGGAGTTTTCGCCGTCCCTTGCGTAAAGGCTCATTCCGTTGGTGACGACCATTCCTTCTTCCGAAGCAGCGGGCATAACGTAGCCGCCCGGACACATACAGAACGTAAAAACGCCCCTGTTCCCCTTATGGCTGGCAAGCCTGTAATCCGCAGCGGGCAGAAGATCGGCGAATTTTTCGCCGTACTGAGCCACGTCGATATCTCTTCTTTTATGCTCTATTCTCACGCCGACGGCAAAAGCCTTTCTTTCCATAGTCACGCCCGAGCCGAGCAAGGAATAAAACGTATCCCTCGCGCTGTGACCTATCGCCGTAACCAACGCGTCCGCTTTCATATCGTTACCGTTGACCGTTACGGAAGTCACCTTCCCGCCCGTGACGTTGATTTTTTCGAGTTTATGCGAAAACAAAACCTTACCGCCGAGGCGTTCTATTTCCTCGCGGATACTCTTCACCGCGGCGGGGAGTCTGTCGCTGCCGATATGCGGCTTGGCAAGATATTCGATATCTTCCGGCGCGCCGTGTTCCACGAAATCGCGCAGAACGGTTTTAATCAAAGGGTGATTCACACCCGTGTTGAGTTTGCCGTCCGAGAACGTTCCCGCGCCGCCCTCGCCGAACTGAATGTTGCTGTTTACGTCCAGAAAACCCTCGTTAACGAACTTATTGACCGACTTCTGTCTTTCGTCAACGTTCTTTCCGCGCTCTAAAACAACGGGCTTGAAACCGGCCCTCGCAAGATATAACGCGCAGAACATCCCCGCAGGACCGAACCCCGCGATGATTACGTCGACGCGTTTTTCCGCCTGTTTTAGCCGCGGCTTTTCGGGCGGAAGCAACGGCTCGCGCGAAACTTCCGCGCTGTAAACGCATAATATATTATTTTTGTCGCGCGCGTCGACGGACTTTTTTATCAGACGAAAATAAGGCGCGTTTTTTATCCCCGCGCGTTTTTCCGCAGCCCGACGGACGTCGTTTACGCTTGCCGTTACCGGCATTTTAAGATTATCTATCCTCATATTTCTTTTCGGCGTTATCGTTATCGTTATTGTTATTGTTCCGCTTCGGCGATTATCTTGTCGCAAACCGCGCGCGCCGACGAATAAGCCCATTGCAGATTATATCCGCCGCAATCGCCGTCCACGTCCGTCGCTTCGCCCGTAACGTAAACCCCGGGCATCTTTTTCAATTCAAAACCGTCGCCGAGTTCTTCGGCGGCAACCCCGCCGCGCGTGACCTGAGCGTAATCGAAACCGAGTGTTCCGGCAACCTTCAGTCTGAAATCTTTCGCAACGCTGGCAATTCTTTCCATAGAACGTTCGTCCGCGATTTTAACTCCGCTCCTTTTCACAATCGCTTTACCTATCTGTTTATTGATAACGCCCGAAAGAACGTCGTCTGCGGCGACGTAAGGAAGCGATGCGATTTTTTCTTTGAGAAAATCGGCGAGTTCCGTCTGTTCCATTCCCGTGAACGAAATCGAAATCTGCGGATCTTTTGCCCCGACGAGATAGGACGAAAGGTAAAACGCCGCGTTTCCGCTCACGCCGTAATCGGTGAAAAGGACGTCGCCGACAAAACTTTTAAGAGGTCTTTCGCCGTCGTAAGCGGTGACGAGAGCCTTTTCTTTCAGCCCTTTAAGCCCCTTGATCCATTCCGTTTCCGTTTTCAACTGAACGATTGCGGGAGAAAGCGGCGTGATTTTCACCCCGCGTTCTTTTAATATTTCAAACGCGCTGCCGTCTGTTCCGTATTGCTTTCCCGCTTTGCCGCCCGTTGCGAAAACCACTCTCTTCGCGGCGAATTCTTCGCTCGCCGTACGGATAACGTAACGTCCGCGTTCACAATCGATTTTCAAACCCTCGGCGTTTGTTTTTATATCCGTTTTAAGATATTCGAGTTTCGCGCGCATGGAATCGAGCAACGAATTAGCCTGCAAACTCGCGGGATAAATCCTGTCGCCGTCCGCCGTGACAGGCACGCCCAGCGAGCGAAAAAAGGCGATAATCGACTTATTGCCGTATTTTTCGAGAGTGTTCGCCACGTCCGTCATCACCCCGGACGAGTGATAATTTTCCGCCGAAACGCCGCTGTTGGTCACGTTGCCTCTGCCGTTGCCCGTGGCGAGAATTTTCTTCCCGACGCGGTCGTTTTTCTCGAGGACAAGAACGTTTTCTCCGCCGAAAAATTCGGACAGAATTATTGCGGAAACAAGTCCGGAAAAACCGCCGCCCAGAACGGCGACTTCGTAATTTTTCATTTTCACCTCAAAATCAGTCTGCGACGGCCGACGCCTGCCACAAATTATACGCGAATTATACCACAATCACGTTTTTTTTCAAAATAATTTCAAGTGTTTTGCCAGAATTTCTCTTTTTTGGTTGACAATCGTTTTTTTTTACATTACAATGATAATAGTATATACTTAGTATTTAAGTATATTTTTTGTAAGAGGTTACGGATTATGGCAGAATTAAGGTATCCGACGGTGTCGTTGAACAATTCACTTTTCGCTTTTTTCGGGCTTGAAATCGAGATGTGGCAGATAGCGATAATCGGCGTTCTCGTCGTCGCACTCGTCGCCTGCATAATAGTTGCGGCGATAAAGTCGGGCAAAAAACGGAAAATCCGCATAAGAAAATACATCGAAAACGAAGAAAAGGCGATTTCGCTCAGAAAACGTCTGCGCGGTGTCAACGAGGATATATCGAGAATCAAATTCGATTACGTTTCAAAAAAGAACACGCTCAACGCGCAACTTAAAGTAATCAACGACGATTATCGCGCGGAGTACGGCAGGGACGACAGCGAGTATCTCGTTCAGAGCGACAAACTGCTTAAAACAAACGAAAAACTTCGCGACGTTTCTCTTCGCCTTAAAAAGAAAGGGCTGAAACCCGACGACGAAAAGGCTCTTAAAGCCGAACTTGCCGACACGGAAGCGGAACACGACGAACTTTCGGAAAAAATAGTCGCCATGCGCGAAGCCAAAACCGCCCGCGACTCCGAACTGAAAACCAAAACGGAAGCCGTGGAAAAGGAACTTGCTCTCCGCAAGGAAAACTACGACGCCGACCTTGCCGAAAAGAACGGCGAGAAAAAGAAAATCGAGGACGATCTTGAAAAACTCGCTTCTTCGCAAGTTAAAATCAGCGTTAAGGACGCGGAAGCCATTCTGGAAGAATTCAGAGCCGCCGACGACGCCGACAGAGAAATTCGTCTGAATCAAGCCAAAGAGGACGTCGAAAGAGCCAAAAACGAATATCTCGAAGCCGTGGAACTCAGAGCGCAGTTCGAACGCGAACGCGACGACGCGGTAATCTCCACAAAAGAGGACGCAAAGCGTAAACTCGCTATCGAAAAGGCTCAGGCGGAAACGGAAGCGAAAGTCGGCTATATTACCGCCGAAACCGATCAGACCGCTCAGGCTGCTCAATCCGTTCAGACTCCCGTCGACGAAACCGCAGAGGAAAAGACCGGAACGACGGAATACGTTTCAACGGAAGAAGTCGCGACGGAAGAAACTCCCAGAACGGAAACCGTGACGGAAGAAACTCCCGCAACGGAAGAAACCGTGACGGAAGAACCCGTAACCGCGGAACAGGCGGAAGAAAAAACAGAAGAACCCGACGAAACCGCAGTTACCGAAACCATAGCGGAAGAAAAAGCCGGAGAACCCGACGAAACCGCAACGGAAGAAATTGTTGCGGAAGAAACCGCATCTGCGGAAAACGACGCGTCCGCTGCTCTGGAAAGCCTGGAAACCGCTATAAGCGATGAAGATAAGAAACTCTCGGAAGAGGTTATCGCGGAAGTGGAAGAAGCCGAAGAAGCCGCCACCGTTTCCGAAGCGGGAGCCGAAGCAGAAGCAGAAGCAGAAGCAGAAGCAGAAGCAGAAGCGACAGACACGGCGGAAACAGAAGAAACCGCGGCAACGGAACCGGCTGAAACCGAAGAATCAATCGAAACAACCGAACCCGCCGAAGAAAGCGCGGGTGAAGAGCCGACGACAGGCGAGGCGGTTGAAGAACCGACGGCAGACGAAGCAGTTGAAGAACCGACCGAAACAATAGCAGAACCGACAACCGAAGAAATACCCGAAGAAACACCCGAAGAAATACCCGAGGAAGTTACGGAAAAGGTTGCGACCGAACCCGCGAACGACGAAAAGATCATTCGCATACCGAGAGATATTTATAACGACGGTATTCCGGCAACGCCTATTCATAAAAAGAGCAAATACGCGAAACCCGTCACCAAACTGCTCGTCAAAAAACCCGTGGTTAAGGAAGAACCCGAACAAAACGTTCAGACGAAAGAAGAAGCGAGAAAGAGCGCGTACCTCGGCAAATGGAAAGTTGAAAAGACCGAAGACGGAAAACTCTTCGCGAAACTGCGCGCGTCGAACGGCGGAATTCTTCTCACCACTCCCCTTTACACGTCTGAAATCGGGCTTAAAAACGGCATAACCGCGATAAAGAAGAGCCTTGCGGCGGACAACGTTACCGTAACCGCAAACAAAGCGGGCAAGTTCGTTTTCAAGATTACCGCGCCTTCGGGCAGAACGATTGTCACGAGCGAGCAATACGCCGCCAGATTCCAGTGCGAAAAGGCGTTGGATTCCGCGAAGCGTTTCGCCGAAACCGCTGTTATTACGGAATAAAATTGCGCCTGAAGTTTCATTCGTATTCACAACAATTTAAAAACAAGGCTTGCCCGATTGATGATTGAAAATCGCTTGGCAAGCCTTTAAAATTCCTCTGATTAAAATATTCGGGCGGCTTGACGTTTCATCAAGCCGCCCGTTTTTATTTTTACGTTTTCAAAGCGGTTTTCGCTTTTTATTTCACCGCTTTTATCTCGGCAATCAAACTCTCGAACCCTGCTCCGTCCGCGCCGTTGCCGTTGTTTCTTCCGTTATAAACGATAAGCGCGTCGCCGAAATTCTGCGGCGGGAGAAAATTTACGTTTTTAACGTATTCGTCCCAGTGCGAAAGTTTCCATCTGTCCCTGTCCGAACCCCTGCGTTTCATATTCGCGTAGCAGGTTTCCGCGTCCGATTCGATCCATATCACCACGAGGTTTGCCCCCGCGGAATTCGCTCTCCTCTTCAGCCTGTTCATATAGTTTTCGTCGCGCAGTTCCGAAGTAAACGGCGCGTTGAGAATAACCGTATCGTTATATTTCAACGCCTCCGCCGCAATCGCTAAAATCGCTTCGTATTCATAGTCGCGTATTTCGCGTTTAAAAAATTCCGAACTACGGTTATAAGGTTTTCTCGCAACGGCGAATATCCGTTTGGAAAGCGGAATAAGGCTGTCTTTGTCGAGATAAACCGAGCCGTAAAGTTCGGTTGCTATACGTCTTGACAGCCTTGTTTTGCCGCAAGCGGGCGGCGAAGTTACAAGCAATAGTTTTTTTGTCAAAATCAGACTCCGTATCGCGGAACGCCACAAGAATTTTAAATCCTGAACGGCACGTTATTCCGCCGATTGTTTATGTAAGTATTTTATCACATTCCGAATTTTTTTTCAAGAGTTTTACGATAGTGACGATAAATGGAATCCCCCGGAATTTTGTTTGCCAAATAAAAAGCGTATAAGCCGTGTTAATCGACTTATACGCGTGGATTTAACTTTTAATGCGACGCGGTTTCCGACGTTGTTGCCCGAACTTTAACAATCAGACTTACACAACGTCGATGCTTATCAGGCTGGAATTCCCGCCGTGATCGGTGGGCGTGCCGCCCGTTAAAACAACTCTTTCGCCTTTCTTCGCAAGCCCGCTGGTTTTTGCGGCTTGTTTCGCAAAATAGAAAAGTACGTCTACGGAATCGAATTTTTCCATCATCATAGGCACGACTCCCCAGGACAAAGCGAGTTTTCTGAACGCTTTTTCGCTTGTGGTAAGCCCGATTATAGGAATCGACGGACGAAAACGCGAAACCATTCTCGCCGTCAGCCCGGTGTGAGTGCAGACGACGATCGCCTTCGCGTTGAGATCACGAGCCAAGGTACACGCCGAATGTGACAGAGCCTGAACGGGCGAGGAAATCACGAACTGATCGTCGGGAATAATCTGAAGATATTCATCGTTCTTCTCTGCCTGCTCTACGATTTTAGCCATCGCTCTCACGGCTTCGACGGGATATTCGCCCGCCGCAGTTTCACCCGAAAGCATAACCGCGCTCGTGCCGTCGTAAACGGCGTTCGCCACGTCGGAAATTTCCGCTCTCGTGGGGCGGGGGCTATGAATCATAGACTCGAGCATCTCGGTCGCCGTGATACATCTTTTACCCAGAATACGGCAAACGTCTATCATTCTCTTCTGAACGTTGGGGATGGTTTCGTAAGGAAGTTCCACGCCGAGATCGCCTCTCGCAACCATAACTCCGTCCGAAGCCTTGACTATGCTCTCGAGATTTTTAACGCCCGAACTGTTCTCTATCTTCGCGATAAGATCGATTCCCTCGCCGCCGTTCGCGTTCAAAAACTCTCTCACTTCGTCGATATTCGCTTTTTCCGAAACGAACGAAAGAGCAATGAAATCTATGCCCTGCTCAATTCCGAACAAAAGGTCGCTCTTGTCCTGCTCGGACAAAAAGTCAAGTTTAAGATCCTTATTCGGGAAGAACATACTCTTGTGGTCGCGGGTTTCGCCGCCGATTTTAACCACGGTTTTAACTTCCTTATCCGAAACCGAGAGAACCTTGAACTCCATAAGTCCGTTATTCAGCAAAATCGTGTCGCCCTTTTTGAGAACTTCACATAAGTAAGGGTAATTGACGGATACTTTTTTCTCGTTGCCGAGGATATTCTCGGTGGTGAAAGTGAATTCGTCGCCGGCGCTTAACGTAACTTTGCCGTTTTCGTATCTGCCGGTACGGAATTCCGGACCCTTCGTGTCGAGAAGAATGGGAAGCGGAATTCCCCTTTCTTCACGCAATTCTTTAATAATCTTTATTTTCGCGGCGTGTTCCTCGTGCGTTCCGTGCGAAAAATTAAGACGGCAAACGTTCATGCCCGCATCGTACATTGCCGAAATAACTTCTTTCGTGCAACTCGACGGGCCTAACGTACATACGATTTTTGTTTTTTTCATAATACCTCTTCAAAACTGATTGTTGTGTCGACTTTAAATGATGGAAAATTTAACGAAAGAATAATTTTCTCTGTAAAAATCGCTTTCGTAATTGTTTTTCCACGCGCCCGTGAGATCGAACGTCCAGGGCGAAACGCTGAGCGGCTCGTACTCGTTTTTGAAGTGATGCGGACCGTAAATATTTCTGTTGCTGCCGTAAACCACGAGCGTTACGGTATGCTCCTTTCCGTCGGCAAACGCCGAAAGGTCGGCTACGTGGTCGAACATTGCGGTTTTAACGAATTTATCGTCGACATACACGTCGATTACCGTAAATCTTCCTGTAAATTTCAAAGCGGAAGCCCCGTTTTCGATAACGAGTTTCTTCTCTATTTTCAACTTGCCCATAAAGAACAGATAACCGTCCTTGGTGAAGTTCGCGGCGTTTATCGTGGTTTTGGGCTTAGCGATATAATACCCGCCGTCCGAAAGCATGATCATATCGTTTACGGTTTTTAACTCGTCATCCTTAACCGCGAAATTTCCGCGAATGTAAATACTTTCGAGTTCCGTATCGTAAGAAAGACAATTTTTGAGCGATTCTTTTTCGGGCGTGACGTCCGAAAGAACGAAATAAACGTGCTCGCTCTCATAAAAATCGATAGTGAAAATCACGACGTTTTCGCCGACGACGACTTTGTTTGCGATATCGCCGGTGAGGAAACTTCTGTCGAGCAAACCTTTTTTTTCGAGTTTGATCGCGTTGCCGTTGACCAAACACTCTTTAATGTCCATTCTCTCGCATTCGAGGAACATTTTATCGGTTTTTTCTTTTACCTCGAAAACGTATTTAAGGTAAATTTTTCCGACGTATTTTTTGGAAATAAGGTCGTTGAATATCGCCGGGATATACGCTTTTTTACCGTAATTCACCCCGTCGAAAGAAAGTTGCGCCTTGTCTATCGTGAGCGAATTCAAAGGCGTTTCCGCTATCTTCCATTCGCCGGACATATCGATATACTTGCCGTCGTAGAACTTCACGGGGGCGTAAGGCTCGTCGCTTTCAAAGATAATCGCCGAACCGCCCTCTTCGAGTTTGAGGCAGACTTTCCCGTTCTTCAAAACGAGCGGATATTTTTCGAGTTTTTCAAGGTCGTAACCGTAAGGATATTTCGAGTTGAGTTTCACCTCTATTTCCGCGTCCTTTTCGCCGATGTTGACCACGTAAAGGAATCTGCCGAATTCTCCGTCCCTGTAAGCCGACCTGATATTGCCGCCGTTCGTATCGATTTTATATTCGACCGATTTTTCGATATCCGCAAAACCGCAATTCGGTTTAAGTTCGTCAAACGCGTACTTTTCGCCCTCGAGATATTGCGGAAGTCCGTTTTCGACGGCGAGTTTTCCGCCCTGCGCGGTGAACCTTGTCAGAAGGTCGAGCGTGGACTTATCCATAGATTTCATCTCGGGAATATAAACGTAATCGTAAGCGTAATCACCGACGATGAATTTGCCGTTTTCGACTTTTCCGTGACGCTTGATTATATTTTCGTCGCCGTAGTGGTGCGGAATGTTTTCCGAACCGAATTTCTCCACCGTGCGGGTGAACGAATCTTCGACGTCCTTTATCGAAAGATAATCCACGTCCCTGTCATACGTAAGATACGCGGACTTTATCGGATGAAGAACGAGAACGTTCACTCTGTTTTTGCTTTCCGAAAGCATGTATCCGAGCGAGGCGAAATAGTCGTTGAATTCCTTGAATTTATCGAACCACGCCATATGTTCGGAATAGGTGTTCGGGTAATCTCTCTTTCTCTGCCCTCTTATCGAATAAGCGGAAAGATGCTGACACATAAGATTTACGCCGTTCACGTACTGCCATTCGGCGATGCGTTTGAGTTCCTGCGGCGTAACGTCCCACCCGCAACACGCGAACGTTTCGGTTAAAACGTGCTTTTTGCCGAGTTGTTCCGCAACCGAGCCGATCTGCTTGGGTTCGAGTTCGGTACCGATATATCTGCCGAGCCAGTCGATTCCCGGAATATGCTCGTATTCGTAAAAATCCATCACGCCCGCGCAACACCACATCTGCGTGCACAAGCACGATTCTTCGACGGCATGCCCCGTAAGTTGACAGCCGTTTTCGTTACACCAGTCGTAAATCTGCTTGACGAAACTGTTGATGAAAAACTCGTGCATCGCGCTCCAGTATCTGTATCTGAACGCATACGCGCCGTCGCAATCGACGAAGAGTTTTCCGAGTTCCGCCCACAAATCCACGCCGTATTTTTCCTTGAAATAAGGAATGAGAACGGGCGAATATGGAGTGGACCACCTGTAATATTGCGGTTCGTCCGTAAAAAATCCGAGCATATATTTGCCGAAATCTTCGCCGCATTCTTTTTTGTATCTTTCGTGAGTGAGGTCGATAAACTTCCTGACTATCGTTTTATCGAGAATATCGACGACAGACGGGTTGGTTTTGAGATAAACGTTGACGTATTTTCCCTCGCCGAGCGGCTT
>CEAR01031653.1_pt1 | contig 29408 bp, 33 predicted proteins | sample 557461 | NCBI WGS metagenome assembly CEAR01 (sample SAMEA3182075, study PRJEB8094) | gut metagenome | biome: human; feature: gut; material: Stool; isolation source: human stools | place: Canada | collected 2012-03-14
TGAGCATCCCCTTTCCCCATGTACCTTTGGTGGCAAGCAGATCAAGCATTTTCATGCTTCCGGCTTTGCGGTCAATTGTGGACTGCCTTAAAGGTGGAGTGCACTTGCCGAGTTCTGTGATGAATTCATCTTTATGCGAGGGCAAATATGTTTCATATCCCTTTTTATTGCAGAACTCTTGAAATTGCTTCCATGTCAATAGGGTGTATTCTCTACTGCGTATGGAATATCCCTGTTCTTTTAGAGTTACTGCACCTTTGTCAATGAGGTCTTTGATTAGTTTGTTTGGCAATATACCCACCGCCCTTCATGTAGAAATTTCTCCTATTACAATGACAATTCTACTTGAACAAGCGGAAAAAGTAAGCCCTTACTTTAAAGGTTTTAGCTGCTATGATTAAAGGTTGAAATGTGGAGTATTATGTGCAGTAAAATCCCAAGAAGCCTTGTATTCATGCCATTTTTGTGCCCACCATTAACATAATGGCTTTGTCCCAATAAACGGCATTGCCGATCGTGGTGTAGCTCGGCCAGCATTGATAGGTGCTGCGGTTTTCAAGGCAGCGAAGATAGGCATACACTGCGATCTCGCTTGCGTCCAGCCCAAGAGAAAAGAGTTCGTTCGGCATTGTAAAATAGTTTTTGCTGGGAAACTGATTCATGGGGTATCCTCCTGTTCGTTGGGATGGAAGAGTTGGATGAACTCTTTTGCGGAATGGACGATGCCAAGCTCCTTGAGCTGCTGATAGCGGATCAGGTCGCAGAGGGTACGCAGACTGATCTCTGCGTACTCCAACAGCTTGTCGGTCGCCAGCATCTGCTGGTAGGCATCCAGCGCAGTCGGTTCGTCCGGTGATTGGAAGAAGGCGAATAGTTCTTCTTCGGTTGGGACGCTGTCCGGTGCGTCGTGCTGCATCTCCTGCCGGATGTAGTCAATGACCTCCTGCTCGACCTGGGAGGTCAGAGAGTGCAGTAGTTGCTGTTTGCTTTGTTCAAATGGATTCATAGTCATGCACGCTCCTTTGTGTTCAGGTGAGGCGGTAAGGCTGCGGCCAACTCAGCCACGCTCCGATGGCGGAGCCGATTTGCCTCTACCTATAAGGACACTCAGAGCGCATTTGTAAACCGGAAAATAAAAATTTTCCAAAAAAACCGGGAAGCCCTGTCATGAGACAGAGCTTCCCAGCTTTTCATGTAGCTTTTTCAGTCGCTTTGATACCGCCATTCTGGAGATGCCGTAGATCTGACCGATCTCCTCCATCGTCAGCTCACCGCTGTATCGGAGGGAGAGCAGGTTCTGACCTTGCACATCCAGTTCCGCAATGGCTCCCCGCAGATTTTCAAGCTGGAGGTTCCTGAGCACCGCATCCTCCACGGGACGCTTGACGCACTCCAACCCGGACAGCACCGTTTCAAACTCACTTTTACTCAGGTGCCTTGCGTCCTGCTTCTCCTGCGCCTGTTCCCGTTTTCGATCCTGCTCAAGGAAGTCTGCGACCTCCTTTGGCACCGATACTTGCTCACCATTGTAGACGATAACGACGTTGTCGTTCATTTGTGTCCTTTCCGCTTTCGACGGAAGGGCACACACCCGCGCTGCCGGTACAGCGCCAAAAACTGTCGACCTTCATGGAGCATCCTGCGTACAGGGGTGGTCATAATGCCCTACGGGGCCCATGAATGTCTGAGGCCACACCGGGGTGTGGACCTCACCGGAAAGCTGCGAGATTAGGCTTTAGCCTACTATCAGTATAAAGTGAGCGAAAAGAAATGTCAAGAAAAGTAGGAAATGCTGTAAAGGGATACAGTACTGCCAAGAATTAACTATTAAAGTAGGCAAGGTGAATCATCTGTACAGATGATTCACCTTGCCCAATATGCAAAGATAAAGATGAGGAGACAGAAATCAGAGCAAGGCGGCAGCCTCGCAATCAAGAAGAACCGTGACATCCGGGTGCAATTGCAGGAGCGTCGCGGGAATTGCGGTCGTAATCACATCGCCGCGGCACATGTTTGCTACCGCCTGTGCCTTGCTGGCACCGTTGGCAATCAGCAGGATGCGTTCGGCGCAGAGAATATTCCGCAGGCCCATCGCCGCATACTCGACCGGGCCACGCGTTTCCTTATGGACGCCAAGGGACAGAGCCTCCTTGGGATGGTTCATGCCGATGTGTGCGTTTTCCCCAATGCCGAGGATCTGCATATCCAGCCGATGGCCGGGCAGCGACTTCAGAAGTGCATCGTAGGCCGCGCAGGCCTGGGCCAGATCGTCCGCTGGCTGATCCGGCAACAGGAGCTGATCGTCCGTGATGTCCGTGTGATCGAGCAGGTGGCGGTGGAAATAATTTCGACAGGTGGCGGGATCGTCGGCGGCAAGGCCGAATTTTTCCTCGAGGTTATAAAACGTTGCCTGACCAAAGCCGACCGCACCGCTGCGATAGCTGTCCACCAGTGCGGCGAACATGCCGACGGGCGTTTTGCCGGCCGTCAGCCCGATGTGACTCTCCGGCTTGAGCAGCAGCTGGGCGATCACAAAGTCGGCAGCCGCGCGGCTCATCTGGTCGTAGGTGTCGTAAATACGGATGTTCATGGACACGTCCCTCCCTCTCTCTCACTCGATGACCTTGAGTTTGAAAGCATTATAGCGGGCCGCCGGCGCAAAAGCAAGAGGGGAAACGGCAGTTGTGACAAACGGTGTGGGATTGTATCAAAAGGCACGGCTCAGGGGATGAGGATGCAGTTATATTTCGTGATGATGTTGTAGACGATCGACGACATCTCCTCCACACTCTCCTGCATGCCGCTGCGGATCCAGTCCATCAGGATCTTGGAGAGCATCCCTGTCAGCGCCGACACCTCGTAGGGGCTTTCAAAGCCGTAGGTGGAGATGAGCAGATAAGCCTTTGAGCTGAGATGTGCTTCCAACGCGGCGTACAGGCGGGGGAGGAGATTGTACGTCTGAATGCACTGAAAGAGGCTCCTGTTTTCGTGGAAGAAAATGAAATAGCTCCGGATGAGCTGTGGGAGATACTCCTCCGCGGCTGGGTTCTGCGCAAGGCCGAACTGCTGCATCTCGAGGTAGTCAAACAGAATATCGACCAGCTCGGTATAGTTGCGGTAAAAAGTGATACGGGATACGCCGGCGAGCTTTGTAACCTCCGTGACGGTGATGTCCGAAAGACTTTTCGCCTCGATCAGGCGCAAAAGCGCCTGCTGCATCCAGGTGCGTACGAGCAGATTCTGGTGGCTGACATGGGTTTTCATGATACAATTTCTCGCCTCCTGTAACAGTTAGGGCTCTCACTCTTGAAAAATGTAAAGTTTTGTATTAAAAACTATAAACAATACAAAAGGGCAAGAAAATAGGCCTGTTTGCTTGCCTCTTTTGGACACAATGATAGCAGAGAAAACGAAAAAATCAAGTTTTCTTTTTCTCTGCGGCCCAGAAGGGGAGGAGGTGTAACAATAAATTGATACCGGTTGTACTGGTTACGCACGGCGATTTTGCAAAGGGACTCATCGAAAGCTCGGAGATGCTGGTCGGCAAAAGCGAGGATCTTTCCTACGTGACGCTTGAGCCCTCGGACGACTTTTCCGCATTCAAGCAGAAGATCGAAAACGAGATCAAGGCGGTCGACAGCAGCGACGGCGTGCTGCTCCTTGCTGACCTGCTGGGGGGCAGCCCGTACAACGCGGCAGCCATGTGCATCGACGGCGTACACACGGAATGCCTGACCGGCTTAAACATGAGCATGCTCCTCACCGCACTCGACCAGAGAGAGTTCTGCGGCCTTACGGAGCTTGCGCGGGAGTGCAAAGAAACGGCGGCATCTAACATTGTGATCGTCAGCGAACAGCTTGCACAGGCTGCGTGCGAAGATGAGGACGACGAATAACACAAGAGAGGAGAAAATTATGGCAGAGATAAAAATGACGAGAGTCGATTTCCGCCTGGTCCATGGCCAGATCGTGGTGAAGTGGTGCAAGGCATGTGATGTGGACAAGATCGTTGTGATCGATGACGTGGTCGCAAGCGATGACTTCATGTCGCAGATCTATGCATCGGCGGCACCGGCTGGTGTCGTGGTGAAGTCGTACAGTCAGGAGAAAGCGAAGCGCCTGTGGGAAAAGAACCGCTTCGGCGAAAAGTCCAAGGTTCTGATCCTGTTCAAGGACATCGACACCTGCTATGCGATGATCAAGGGCGGCATGGAGCTGAAGTCCGTGCAGCTGGGCGGTGTGCCGCAGATGGGCGACCGCCGTGCGGTGAAGCGGGCCGTGTTCCTGGGGGAAAAGGAAATGCAGCAGCTCAAGGAGCTGCATGACATGGGCGTCGAGATCACGGCGCAGCTCATCCCCGAGGACAGCAAATACGACTACGACGAGATCGTCAAGGTCTACAACAGCGCAAAGTAAGCACAAACAGAGCGAAACAAGAATAAAGAGAAAGGAAATAAGCGCAAAATGGAACACAACATGTTAGGCGTGGCAATTTTCTGCGGACTTTATTACGCATTTGCAGGGTGGAGACCCTTGTACCTGACCCATTCCATCTGGCTTTTCCCGCTGACCTCCGCACTCCCCATCGGTCTTCTCATGGGCGACGTAAAGGGTGCTATGATCCTCGGCGCGGCGATCAGCATGCTCTATGTCGGCCTGATCGCGCCGGGTGCTGAGATCTCGGCGGACGGCTGCGCAGCCGGTATCATCGGTGTTGCGGTCGGTCTCGCGATCGGTGCGGACACCGGCACGGCAATCGCCATCGCGGTTCCGTTCGGCGTGCTCGGCGTGTTCCTGAACACGCTGCGCCGCATCATCAATGCGCGCTTTGCGCACATGGCGGACAAATACGCGCTCGAGGGCAACACCAAGGGCATCCGCAACTGCGCGATCTGGTGGCCGCTGGCGATGAACATCGTGACCAAGTTCCCGTTCATGTTCGTGGCCGTTTACTACGGCACCACCGTTATCGACAAGCTCGTTGACGTTCTGCCCGCGTGGGTGATGACCGGCTTCTCCGTCGCCGGCGGCATGATGCCCGCGATCGGCTTCGCCATCCTGATCAACGTGATCGGCAAGCGCAGCATTCTTCCGTTCTTCTTCATTGGCTTCTTCATTGTGAAGATCTTCGGCTGCTCGGCTCTGCAGCTGGCTTGCCTTGGTATCCCGATGGCGATCGCGATCGTCCTGATGACCAAGGATTCTGAGGACGCTACGGTGAAGCGCGCCCTGGCGGCGACGGCTTCGGATGACGACGATGACGAATAAGGAGGATCGATCAATGGCTACGACTGTGAAAGAAAATTCCAAGATCACCATGCGCGACATTGCCAAGGTATTCTGGCGCTGGCAGTTTACCTGCGAAATGTCGAACTCCTACGAGCGCATGCAGGCCATCGCGTTCTGCTTCGCGATGATCCCCGTACTCAAAAAGCTCTATCCCAACAAGGAAGATTTTGTCGAGGCGCTCCAGCGTCATCTCGTGTTCTTCAACACTGAGGGTACGATCGGCTCGGTCATCGTCGGCATGACGGTGGCTCTGGAAGAGGAAAAGGTGGCAAGCGACGGCGCGATGACCGGTGAGAGCATCATCGCCCTCAAGTCCGCCACCATGGGCCCCATCGCCGGCATCGGCGACACCATCACCTGGGGCACGGTCAAGCCCATTATGTACACCATGGCCGTTCTCGCGAGCGCGGACGGTTCGCCGATCGGCTGGTTCATGATTTTCCTGTTCGCCATCGTGGCCGGCATCTACAGCTGGGCGCTCATGCTCATGGGCTATCGCCTGGGCAAGAACGCGCTGAGCAGCATGATATCCTCCGGCTGGATCGACCGCATCATCTCCGGCGCGAGCATTCTCGGCCTTTTCATCGTCGGCGGCCTTGCGGCGAGCAACGTCAGCCTCAACCTGACGGGCACCTACATGAGCGCGGGCACGGAAAAGACCATCCAGAGCGTGATCGACGGCATCGTCCCCGGCTTGCTGCCGCTGGCCCTCATCATGGGCCTGTGCTATTACTTCAGCAAAAATAAGGGCAACCAGAAGTTTGGTAAGGTCGTTGTCGGCCTGCTTGTGCTCGGCGTGCTGCTGGCCCTGCTCGGCCTTGTCTGATCGGATCAGACAAAGAGCAAAGACCACTTAACATAACGGGGAGGCTGTGAATCATGCTGAAAGATCGGATGATAGCGTTTGCCGGCATTTTCGGGAAACGATACAGCAAAAAGCAGAAGATCCGTTTTCTCCGCTATATCCAGAGCTCGGCGCAGGAAAAGGGCGTCAAGATGTATCTGGATGAGGGGGAAGCGTCTGGAAAATCTGGCTGTAACGTCTATTTAGGTCCGACCCAAAGGGCAAAGACGATTTTGGCCGTCCCTTATGATACCCCCAGCCGGCTGTGGTGGCCGGGGTTCCATTACTACCCGATGGATCCGGAACGGAACGCACGGCAGGAGAGTCTGGTGATGGCACTCAACTTCGCTCTCGCCGCTGTGCTTCTGGCCGCGTATTGGTTCGCAGTCTTCCGGCGCTGCTTCAGCGCCGGAGGGCCGATCGGGGGTTTGGCGCTGTTTGGGCTGCTGCTCGTGGCGCTGCTGGCGGTGAATCTGGTGCTTGGCAGCGCAAACGCAAAGAACTACTCGCGCAACAGCGCTTCGCTGGCGCTGGCGTTGGAAATTTTCGACGGGCTGCAGGACGGAAGTGTTGCGGTGGCGCTGCTCGACAACGCCTGCGCGGGTCTGGACGGCTACGCCCGTCTGGCCGAATACCTCGGCGGACGTGCCCGCCAGACGAACGTCGTGATCCTCGACTGCGTCATGAGCGGCAGCGAGCTGCACGGCCACTGCACGAAAGAACGCATTGAGGCGCTGGCGGCGCGGAATGGAGATATTCAGTGGCACGAGGCCGCATCGGAGGGAAACGCGGTCCTGTCGCTCTTTCCGCGGGGCATGGTCATCACTGGCGGCAGCTGGATCGGCGATGCCACGGTGGTCAAAGGCACCCGCAGCGGCAGGGATGACGAGCTCAATATGGAGAGAATGGAGCGTGTGCTCGTCACGCTCCGGCAAATGATAATCGCACTGCGCTGAAACTCAGGCAGGAGGAAAGAAGCTATGAGAATTGAAGAACACCCCATCTTAGGCACTTATCAAAAGGGAAAGACCGTTACCTTTACTCTCGACGGAAAAGAAATGCAGGGCTGTGAGGGCGAGCCGATCGCGGCGGCGCTCAAGGCGGCGGGCGTCATGGTCCATCGCCACACACTGAAAAACGACGCGCCGCGTGGCATTTTCTGCGCCATCGGCCGCTGCACGGACTGCGTGATGATCGTGGACGGGCAGCCCAATGTCCGCACCTGCGTGACGCCGCTTCATGCGGGCATGAAGGTACAGACGCAGTACGGCGTTTCGGCAAAGGAGTAAGCGGTATGAAAAGATATGATTTGATCGTTGTGGGCGCTGGCCCTGCCGGACTGTCGGCGGCCATTCAGGCGGCAAAGTACGGCGTACATGTCGCGGTTTTCGATGAGAACGCCGCCCCCGGCGGACAGCTGTTCAAACAGATCCACAAATTCTTTGGCTCGAAGGAGCACCACGCCAAAATCCGCGGCTTCAACATCGGCAAGGAGCTGCTCGAAGAGGCGGAGGCTGCTGGCGTCACCGTCCACCTCAACTCGGTGGTCATGGGCTTGTACGGCAACAAGGAGATTCTCGTCAACTCCAACGGCGAGACGGCGCACTACAAGGGCGACGCGATCATCGTCGCAGCGGGCGCGATGGAAAATATGATCCCGTTCGACGGCTGGACATTGCCCGGCGTCATGGGCGCGGGCGCGGCGCAGACGCTGATGAACCTGCACGGTGTGCAACCAGGTCAGCGCGTTCTGATGGTCGGCAGCGGCAACGTCGGTCTCGTCGTCGGCTATCAGCTCATGCAGGCTGGCGTGAAGCTCGAGGCCATCATCGACGCCGCGCCCCGTGTGGGCGGCTACGGCGTCCACGCGGCCAAGGTCGCGCGCATGGGCGTGCCGTTCTACCTCTCCCACACGGTCGTGAAAGCGGAGGGGACGGATCACGTCACCGGCGCGGTCATCGCGCAGGTGGACAACCACTTCCAGCCCATTCCGGGCACGGAGAAGCACTTTGATGTGGATACCGTCTGTATGGCGGTCGGCCTGAGCCCGATGAGTCAGCTCACGAGCATGATCAAGTGCAGGATGACCGACCGCGGCGGCACGCTGCCCGTGGTCGACGGCCACGGTGAGACCTCAATCCGCGGTATTTACTCCGCCGGCGACGCGGCTGGCATCGAGGAGGCCAGCTCCGCCATGATCAACGGCCGAATCGCCGGTACGGCGGCGGCCGCCGAACTGGGCTATCTGGACGAGGCAGCCTCGGAAGAGGAGATTACCCGTCTGCGCGCGTCGCTCCAGCAGCTCCACGAGGGTATGTTCAGCCCAGCCAACAAGGGCCGCACGGATCTGACGGTGACGGACGAGGGCATCGAGCTCTCCCAAACCCTGCTCAAAAAGGGCTATGTGGCGGACGACGAGATCGAGCGCTTCCCCGGCGTGACGCACCGCGCTGGTGTCCATCCCGTGATCGAGTGCACGCAGAACATCCCCTGCAACCCCTGTCAGGATGCCTGTAAGTTCGGTTGCATCAAGGTCGGCAGCACGATCACGCATCTCCCCGAGGTGGACGAGACGGCCAAGTGTGTGGGTTGCGGCATGTGTGTTGCCTCTTGCCCCGGTCAGGCGATCTTCTTGGTGAACGAGGATGCCGGTGACGGCTGGGCGACTGTGACGATGCCCTACGAGCTTCTCCCCCTGCCTCAAAAGGGCGAGCGCGGCGTTGCGCTCGGGCGCAGCGGCGCACCGGTGTGCGAGGCGGAGGTCGTGGAGTGCAGGACGAGTCCTGCCTTTGACCAGACGAGACTGTTGACGATCCGTGTCCCCAAGGACGCGGCGATGAAAGCGCGCTTTTTTAGCAGAGAGGTGAAGTAAAATGGCAGTCATCGATAGAAATAAAGACATTGGGCCGTTTGTGTCCCGGCCGGACGACGATCTGATCGTCTGCCGCTGCGAGGAGATCACGAAAGGTGAGATCCGCAAGGCTGTGCATGAGGGCATGTTCACCATGACGGAGGTCCGCCGTTTCCTGCGCCCGGGCATGGGATTGTGCCAGGGCAAGACCTGCGGGCGGATCGTCAAGGGCGTGATCGCGGCTGAGCTCGGTCAGCGCCCCGCGGAACTGGATGACTGCACCGCGCGCGGGCCGGCGCGTCCCGTGACGGTGAGTTCGTATGGAAATGAGGTGTTCGACCATGATTAAAACAGCGGATGTGATCGTGATCGGCTCCGGTATCGTCGGCAGCGCCACGGCCTATGAGCTGGCCAAGCGCGGCAAGAGCGTGCTCGTGCTGGAAAAGTACCCGAACGTCGGCGACGGCGCGTCCAGCCGAAATGGTGCGGGCGTGCGTCTGGCCGGACGTGTCTCTCCGGAAGCGGAGCTGGCCGCGATGGCGATCTACGACATCTGGCCGACGCTGGGCGAGGAGCTGGACGCGGATCTGGAGTATGTCGTCGGCGGCAGCCTGACGATGGCGCATTCTGAGTCACAGATGAAGAGCCTGCAGGTCAAGCTCGCAAAGGATCTCAAGGCGAACGTGCCCTCCCGCATCGTGGACGGCAACGAGGCGCGCGAGATCTGTCCTATCCTTTCGGATTACGTCGAGCAGGCGCTCTACAGCGAGATGGACGGCCACGCGAACCCCATGGTGACGACGCTGGCCTATTACCGCGCCGCGCGCCGTCTGGGCGTGGATTACATCACGGGCGAGAACGTGATCGCACTGGAAAAGATGCACGGCTGCTGCCGCAAGGTGCTCACCGAAGCGGGCAATGTGTACGAGGCCGAGCACATCGTGCTGGCCGCAGGCTTCAACTCCCGCCGCATCGCCAAGACGGTCGGACTCTGGATCCCGTTCCTCAAGCGCGTGGACGAGTGCCTCATCACTGAGGTTCAGCCCCCGATGACGAAGGTGCGCCTGTCCTCGGCGGACGGCAACTTCTACGGTAGCCAGACCAAGCACGGCTCGTTCATCTTCGGCGGCAACACGAACCTCGAGCGCTATGAGGAGTGCTACGACGACCGTCCCATCAACACGGGCAAGCAGTCGCCGGACAAGTGCCGCGCGATCGGCAAGTTCATCCCAGCGCTCAAGGACGTCAAGGTCGTCCGCCACTGGGCAGGCTGGCTGGACTCCATGGTCGACCGTCTGCCCATCATTCAGGAGATCCCCGAGGTGCCCGGTCTGGTGCTTGCCTGCGGCTTCTCCGGCCACGGCTTTGCCATCGGCCCCGCCGTCGGCAAGATCGTGACGCAGATCGTCATGGGCGAGCCGACGAGCGTGGATGTCTCCGCGCTGGACTACGAGCGCTTCAAGCCCACAGGAGTCTGAGATATGAGGATTCGCGGTATTCTGTTTGATATGGACGGGCTCATGTTCGACACCGAGCGGATCAGCAGTCTCGCCTTTGACCATGTGGAAAAGGAGCTGGGAATCGACCTGCGCAGCGGCATGCCTGACATGACGGGCAGGAGCGTGAAAGACATCGCGCGGCTTTACCGGGAAAAGTACGGCCCGGACTACGATTTCTACGGCATCCGTGAAAAGCGGATCGCGTTTACGCGGCAATACATCCGCGAGCATGGACTGCCGGTCAAGCCGGGTCTGCGCGAGCTGGTCAAGTACCTGCGTGTGCACGGGTACCGCTGGGCCATGGCGACCTCCAGCTCGCGGGAGGCCGCGGAGCGCAATCTGGGCCTGACGGGGATGTTGGACGATTTCCCCTGCCGCATTTGCGGCGACATGGTCGAGCGCAGCAAGCCGGACCCGCAGATCTTCCTGCGCGCGGCGGAGGAGATCGGGACAATCCCAGCGGAGACCGTCGTTCTGGAGGACAGCTACAACGGCATCCGCGCGGCGCACGCCGGCGGATTCATCGCCTGCATGGTGCCCGACCTGCGCGAGCCAGACGAGGAAATTTCCGTGCTTTTGACGCGGCGGTTCGACACGCTTGCGGATGTGATCCCGTTTTTAGAAGAGAATACAGCGAGAGAATGATATTGGAAGGAACGCACGAATGGTAAAACAGGAAGTGAATGTACATAATGAGGCGGGCCTCCATGCCCGCCCGGCGAATGTGTTTGTGAAAACGGCGGCGCAGTTTCCCTGCAATGTCCGCATCTCCAAGGGTGGTAAGCTGTTCAATGGAAAATCCATGGTCAGCGTGTTGTCAGCCTGCGTCAAGTGTGATACGATGATCGAGGTGATCTGCGACGGAGAGCGCGAGGAAGAAGCGCTCGCTGCCATTGTCCAGGCGGTCGAAAGCGGCCTGGGAGAATAAGGATGTGAAACAGGTGTCGGTATATCAAGGAAAAGCAATCTCCCCGGGCGTAGCGATGGGGCATATTGCGGTCATGAGAAAGAGAACTCTGGTGATTCCGGATTATGTTCCGGAGGAGCTTGAGGCGGAGAAGACGCGTTTCCGCGTGGCGCATACCGCCGCTGTGGAGGAGACGCAGGCGCTTCTGGAGAGCACAAAGGCGTCGAACGGCGCGGGACAGGCGGAGATACTGGACGCGCAGCTGACACTTTTGCAGGATGAATATTCCGTGGTGGAGCCGATTCTCGAAAAAATTGGGGATGAGCGCTGCAACGCCGCGCATGCGGCGGACAGCGTGCTTTCGGAAATCGCGGCGATGTTTGCACAAGCGGATGATGAGTATCTTTCCCAGCGGGCGGCGGATGTCAAGGACATCCGTGAGCGGCTGCTGCTGCACATCCTCGAGCAGGAGCGTGTGCACTTCGACGCACTGCCGGAGGATACGATCCTCGTCGCCGCAGAGCTGACACCGTCTGACACGATCCGCCTGGATCTGCGCCATATCGCTGGCATCGCAACGGAGACCGGCGGCTACTATTCCCACACCGGCATCATCACTCGCAATCTCGGGATACCGGCGGTCAGCGGGCTGGAGTTCGACCTCGACGCGATCGAGGACGGTACGTGCGCGATCGTGGACGGCGAGGCGGGACGTTTCACCCTCTCGCCGAGCGAGGCGGAACGGCAGGTGTTCCTGCGCGAGCGGGAGGAGCTTGCGCGCGTCGTCTCGAATCTGGAGCAGTACCGTACCCGGAAGAGCTGTACGGCCGACGGCGTCGAGGGCTGTATCTGCGCTAATATCGGTACGCCGGCCGATGCCATGGATGCCATGCAGAAAGGCGCCGAGGGCATCGGACTGATGCGCAGCGAGTTCCTCTATATGGATCACGAGGGGCTTCCGGACGAGGAGACGCAGTTCGCCGCGTACCGCGAGGTGCTTGAGACGATGGCGGGGCGGCCCGTGATCGTGCGCACGCTGGACATCGGCGGCGATAAGGACTTGCCCGCGCTAGCGTTGCCGAAAGAGGACAATCCGTTCCTCGGCTTCCGCGCGATCCGGCTGTGCTTGCAGAGAAAGGATCTCTTCCGCGTCCAGCTTAGGGCGCTGCTGCGTGCGTCGGTCTATGGCAATCTGCACATTATGTTCCCAATGATCTCCTCGCTTGAGGAGTTGCGGGAGGCCAAGGCCATGCTCGCGCAGGCGCGGGAAGAACTGCTGGCCGAGGGTGTTTGTGTCGCGCCAGTCAAGGTCGGCATTATGATCGAGATCCCGTCGGCCGCGCTGCTGGCAGACTGCCTGGCCAAGAAAGTAGACTTCTTTTCAATCGGCACGAACGACCTGATCCAGTACACCTTGGCCGCCGAGCGTGGCAATGCATCGGTGGAATACCTGTACACGCCGTATCAACCAGCGGTGCTTCGACTAATTGCTATGGCAGCGAAAGCGGCAGAGGACAATGGTATTTTCTGCGGAATGTGTGGCGAAGCAGCGGCGGATCCCGCGCTGCTGCCGGTGTTCTGGGGCATGGGCATCCATGAGCTGTCCATGTCCGCTGGTTCAATCACCCGTGCGCGAATGGTGCTTGCATCGTGCGATGATCATGCGTGTCGTGAACTTGTGCATAAGGTGCTTGCCTGCACCAGTAGTGAGCAGGTAAAACAAATATTAAACTGAGTGAAGAGGGGGACGTCATATGATGCCCCCCTCTTCTTTAGAAAGGGAAAAATGTTAAGATTGAGTCCATATTGCCGTAGTGCGCTTTGGGGAGGAACAAGGCTGCGCGATGAATTCGGCCTAAATTGCGAAGGGGATAACTTGGCTGAGGCATGGATGCTTTCCTGTGAAAATGGTAAGTCATCTATTATTACAAATGGAATGTATGCGGGAAAAACGATGGCAGATTATATTGCTGCAGAAGGAAACCGTGTGCTTGGAAGTCACTGTGCAGCGCTCGCTCATTTTCCGCTTTTGGTCAAATACATCGACGCGCGGGAAGGCCTGTCGATCCAAGTCCATCCAAATGATGAGTATTCGGCCAAACACGAAGGACAGTGGGGAAAAACAGAGATGTGGTATATTCTGGATGCTGAACCGGAGTCATACCTGTTCATCGGACCGGAGCATACAATCTCAAAAGAGGAATTCTCTGAAAGCGTAGAGGATCATTCCTTGCCAAATCTTTTGCATAAGCAATACGTCAAACCAGGGGATGCCTATTTGATTCCAGCGGGTACGATCCATGCGATTGGTAAGGGGATTTTGCTGGCTGAGATACAGCAAAGCTCAGATGTGACTTATCGTGTTTACGATTATGACCGCAGGGATAATAGGGGGCGACCGCGGGAATTACATATCCAAAAAGCGTGTGAAGTTGTCAATCTGACCCCCGTCTGCCAAACAAATGACTTTAGAGGCCATTTGATATGTTGCCAGTATTTCACAGTAGATGAGAAAATGGGCTGCACACAAGGATACTGTGGAAAAGAATCCTTCGTTGTAGTATTACCGATATCTGGCAGTGGCACGATTGCAAGTGAGGGCGAGACCTTTCAAATGGAATGTGGCAGTTGTTTTTTCCTGCCTGCTGATAGCGGGGAATATTTTGTAGCGGGTAATTGCAAATATCTTATTGCTTCGGTATAGTGGTTGCACTCCGCTTTTATCGATGTGTGTTTTAAGTAAGGCTGGTATTCTTTTGCCTGAGCAGCAGAATAGCATTTTTGTCAATGCTTGGCAGTAGGTTGGCGACCGCCCTCGGAGAACTGCATACAGAAGCTTAGTGGAGATAGTCGTTGCAGGCTACAGACAATGTAGATACCATCCTGGGCGCAGTTCGATCTCTGAGCTTGATAAACTATATCAGCTACAACGTGACCGACAAGGAGTTTGTAGCCTTCGGGCTGAATGACCCTGAGCTGACAATCAAGATGGCGTACAGCACAAGGAGCGGTGACGGAAATGTGGGGGGATAGCGGGAACCTGCTGTTGCGTCTCTCCCACAATCAGGAGGAAGTCGCGGCCTATAATGAAGCCGTTGAAAAAGGCGAGGATGATCTCCCCGATGTTACCTGTTACGTGCGAGTTGGACAGCCGCGAATTGTTTATGGAATTTCTGAGAGCGTATATGATCAGTTGACGGCGGTATCCTATGATACGCTGTGCCGCCAAAAGCTCTTCGCGGCGGACTTCGACGCGGTGACGAGTATTGACGTTGCTCTGAATGGTGAGAACTATAGCGGTGTTCCAATAAACGCTGAGAAAAAACTAAGAGTAAAAGAGGAATACGACATGAATCCAAACAGTACGACCTATCAGGCTTATGTGCAGATCCTGAAAGAAGAGCTTCTTCCCGCAATGGGCTGCACCGAGCCGATTGCCATCGCCTATTGCGCCGCAAGGGCGCGTGCGATGCTCGGCGCTCTTCCGGACGCGATTGAGGTGGAGGCAAGCGGCAACATCATCAAAAACGTAAAGAGCGTCGTCGTTCCCAATACCGAAGGCCGAAAAGGGTTGGAAGCCGCCGCTGCCATCGGCGTACTGGGCGGCGATGCGGACAATGGTTACGAGGTGATTGCAAGCATCAGCTCAGAAGTCAAAAAACAGCTTGGGCCTTATCTGGAGGCAACGCCGATCATGGTGCGTCCGGCTAACTCCGACTATGTACTTGACGTATCCGTGCTCGCGCGCAGCGGAGAGCACTATGCGCTCGTACGCGCAGTCAATGAGCATACGAACATTGTTCGCATCGAAAAGGACGCTCAGGTGCTTCTGAACCGCCATCCCTCCGAGACCATGGAGAACGAAAACCGCGCATTGCTGAACATCCGCGATATTTACGACTTTGCCAAGACCGCAGATCTGGACGATGTGCGAGATGTGCTCTCCCAGCAGATTCGGTACAACAGCGCTATTTCCGCCGAAGGCCTGCGCGGTGACTATGGCGCGAACATCGGCCGCACACTGTTACGCGCCTATGGCAGCAATGTGCGTATCCGTGCACGTGCCGCCGCAGCCGCCGGATCCGATGCGAGAATGAATGGCTGCGAAATGCCGGTCGTCATCAACTCCGGCAGCGGCAACCAGGGCATGACAGCCTCTCTGCCGGTCATCGAATACGCACGGGAACTCGGCTCATCGGAGGACGAGCTGTATCGCGCGCTGCTGGTATCGAACCTCGTCACGCTACACCAGAAGACTGGCATTGGCCGACTGAGTGCCTATTGCGGCGCCGTAAGTGCGGGCGCGGGCGCGGGCGCAGGCATTGCCTTTCTCTGTGGCGCGGATTATGCAACTGTGGCACATACCGTCATCAACGCGGTGGCCGTGACCTCAGGGATTGTGTGCGACGGAGCAAAGGCCTCTTGTGCAGGCAAGATCTCCGTTGCGGTGGACGCCGGTATCATGGGCTATGAAATGTGTCTGACCGGCAATAATTTCCATGCCGGAGACGGCATCTTGGCCGACGGCGTGGAGAACACGATTAAGAATGTCGGTCGTCTCGGCCGTGTCGGTATGCGTGATACTGACCGCGAAATCATGAAGATAATGACAGGAAACTGAAGGTGATCATATTGCCGAAAAACAGCATTCTGCAATGGATGCAGCAGCAGGAACGCGAGTTGACTCTGATCCGCCATCGGCTCCATCACGAGCCGGAATTGGGACACGCAGAGTACAAGACCACACACCTGATTCGCGAAAGGCTGGAAGCATACGGTGCAGAGCTTCTTCCCTGTCGCTGCGATACCGGCGTCGTAGCGCTGGTTCACGGCGCTGCAGACGGTCCACTTCTGGCGCTGCGTGAGGATATCGACGCGCTGCCAATCACAGAAAATACAGCGCTGCCTTTCGCCTCAGGCAACGCAGGCGTCTCACACGCCTGCGGACATGACATTCACACAACAGCTCTGCTGGGTTGCGCGCAGTATCTGTGCTGCCACCGCGAAGCACTGCACGGCTCCGTCATGCTGATTTTCCAATGCGCGGAGGAATGCTGCGATGGCGCTGAGACCATGCTGAACGCCGGCCTGTTCGACGTATACCGCCCGGAGCGCATCATCGGCTTTCACTGTGCGCCGTCTCTGCCGCTCGGAAAGGTCGGGGTGTGCCGCGGTGCGAGCAACGCCAGCTGTGATACTGTGGTACTCCGCGTGATTGGAAAAGGCGGGCACGGAGCGCACCCTGACGCCTGCGTGGATCCCGTTTCAATCTCGGCGTATCTTCTCACGCAACTGCAAACGATCATCAGCCGCGAGAAGGACCCTGCCGCCCCATCTGTGCTGACCTTCGGCTCGATCCACGGCGGGACCGCGCCGAACATTATTCCCAATGAGGTTATTCTTCAGGGGACGCTGCGTACCTTTAGCAAGCCGGTGCGATCTGCCCACAAGGAAGCCGTGAAGCGCATTACCGACTGCTGTGCACGCGCCATGAACGGACGCTGTGAGGTCCGGTTTGAAAAAGGTATGCCGCCGCTGGTCAACACAGAAAGCAGCACCAACGCCGTGATCCATGCTGCAAGACAGGTGCTCGGTGAGGAGGCCGTGGATGAGTCCGTGGCACCTTCGCTCGGTTCCGATGATTTCTCCTGTCTGCTTGACGCGTGCGGCGGAGAGGGTATCCAGTTTCTCATCGGTACCGGCAGTGATGATATCCTTAACAGCACACTTGGGCTGCACGTGGCGGAAAATGTATTTCCCGACGCTGCGATCATACCGGCTGCCGCCGTACTGGCGCAGACAGCCGAAACCGTTCTGCAGCGGTGAAAGAACTGATAAGCCATTTTAAAGAAGGCCGCGCGACAAAGATAGTGGCGCTCTCCCCTTGTCGCTACCTTCGCCGATATTTCAAAATCGGAATGTGGCCGCGCGCTATCTGGAAAGAGTCCTGAAATCTACCGGTTTTAGGACTCTTTCCCAACTTTTCCAGTGATTGAGAAAAGCATAGAATACCGACTTCTAACACTGCCCAAAAGAAAACCGCATTGAAAAAAAGCAATCATGTCAGGAAAAGCGCTCCCAGACACAAAATATGCGTAGCCTTTGTGGATTGCTTTTTTTGCTCACTGTAAAAGGTCCTCCATTCTTGCTCTCCTTTGAGGACCGTCTTTGGAAAAGCCCTTTCGATTTCCAGAGTCATAATCACCAGCAAGCTGTTGGTTTTATTCGCCCCAAAAGAGGCTATTACGACCGCTGCCCCTGAAAGAGAGGGTGAAGGTTTGGCAGTGTCCATCCCAAGCTCTGCGTAAACACCAAAATATGGGGTAAATAGAGTAAGTTGTACAGGGCGGAAGCGGCACAAACTACTACCGCCTTAGCTTCAAAATAATAGTAGTTAATGGACGTATCAAGGTCAGGTGCGTCAGCCCCATTCACCCAGTTTCGCGCCATGCTGGTATGCAAGAGGTCAATCCAGTATATGGTTAGTAAAGAACACGCCAACTGTGCGTGGATCATACTCCAATCCTATCTCCGACCGCTCCATTTCTTCGCAATACCCATCATAGTCAGATACAGTGTTTTGAGCAGACTATCATCTGTAGGAGATTTCAACTTTGCTTGGGTCACTTTCCGCAGCTGTCGGTTGAAGTCCTCGATTGCGTTGGTCGTATAAGTCAGGCGGCGCACCTTCTGTGGTCATGCCTTTGGCGTACATGGACAGTATCTTTTCTCCGATGTCCTGACTGATGCTGTTCTGGTTCTTCTTTTTTAGTCCCTTGGATTCAAACTCCTCATTTCTATCCTGAGGCACGGACACCTCGATATTGCCGAAGTTGGTTCGTAGCGTTTTGCTGCTGTGTCCGTTCCGGCTGTTGTCCGTATCCTTGCACCCTCACGCTTGACCCATTTTTGACCCAAAATAGAATTGGAGCGGGCAGGGCTGGGTGGAAACAATGGAAAATCCGCCGAACAAACGGTGGTAAAAAGCACTAATCGGAGCCGAAACAGCTCCGATTTGCGCGTGAGACAACCTACGGACCAGAAGGCCGGGGGTTCGAATCCCTCACGGCGTACCAAAAGTCCTCGAAATCGTCTGATTTCGAGGACTTTTGCTTTTCATAAGTTCCGTTTTTAGTGTGCCGCTTTTTTCTGACCCAAACGCTGACCCCAACGGGAGCGGATAGCGGAAAGGTCTATACCGCACGGGAGAGGATGCTCCCCATGGTTTGGGCTGCCTTGAGTTGGGCGTCGGTGGTGACGTGGGCGTAGGTGTCCAGCGTGAAACCCGCGGAGTAGTGGCCCAGCATCGAGGACACCGTTTTCACGTCCACGCCGTTCTGGAGCGCCATGGTCGCGAAGGTGTGACGCAGGTCATGAAAGCTCCCGCCTCCGGCGGCACCGCTTTTGACCGCGCAAAAGCGGCGAGAAAACGCGCACGGGCTGCGCCCGTGCCCCACTTCATTGCAGGCTCGCGACAGAACGACTGCACGCGCTGCGCAAAGAAATCCCCGCCATTTTTTGTTGCCGCTTTCGATTTGGCCTTCGTCTATGTCCGCTTGGCCGCTGCCCCTGTGGGGGTTCAAATTTTTTTGCAGCGACTGCTGTACTGGCTCCGCAGCAGCGGCTGAGCGGAAAGAGAAGCACGCCAAATCGTTCAGAAGAAAAATCAAACACACGGTTGCTGAGATGGTGATTTAATATGAGCAGTTCGGGGGTCAAGGGGCGGCAGCCCCTTGTGTTCTCTTGGGGTTTCAAAGGGGCTATTCTCTACGGTAGAGAATAGCCCCTTTGTTATGCGCCGCGCGATGCGCGGCATGGCAAGGTTGTACGCCGAACCGATCATTTGGTGGATGTTCCGTACCGTTTTGGGAGCCAGACCTTTCGGCTTTTTCTTGGCCTCGATGCGGTCTACTCGCCCGCCGTCCAACAGGTGTTTGTAGAATCTCTGCAAGTCCAGAGAAGTCAATTCTGCCAGCGGAACGCTGCCGATCTGCGGTTTGATGTGGTTTTTCAGAAAGCCTTGCGAGGTTTTGAAGGTCGATGGGCGCAGCTTGATTTTTGCGTAGTTTTCCATCCAGACCTCCAGCCAACTGCCCACGGTGTAGGTCTTGGCCCGTCCGTAGTCGATGCCGACGTTTTCCTCGATTGCCTTTTTCAGCTTTTCCTTGACTTCGGCCTGCGTCTTGCCAAGAACGTTCTTGATGATGGCCTTGCCAGTTTCCGGATCGTGACCGACTGTGTACCGGCCCTCCCATCGACCGTCCTTACGCTTTCGGATGTTCCCCTCGCCGTTTGCTCGTCGCTTTGGCATGGTATCAGCCCCTTTCGCAACGAACAATACCGTAACCAAGGGAACAAATCTACTGAAAAGAGGAATCGTTATCAGAAAGTTATCATTTGCACCTCGGAGCCGCGCCGCCTTATCTTTGACTCTGCCAGCGCAACTGAGCGCACCCGAGATCTCTGTGGATTATTCCCCCGGCATATTGCCAAATATGCCGCAAACAGGTGTATTTACAGCACAAATCTAAGCATCCCGTTCTGCGCCGCACCCCTTTGACCACATATTTGCCCACAGACAGCGAAAAGCCGCCCCGCCGGGGATTTCCCTCAGGCGGGGTGGACTGCTTCCTGTTATGCCGTCCGTCTGCTCCATCGCTTTCTTGCCTGGAAGTCGGTCATCGTGCGCTCTTGTGGTGCGTTTTCTTCTGCCGGCAGCGGCTGCGCTTTGGCGATGCCCGCGTCGATCCTCGCCGCCGCCTGCCGCCGCATCTCCTCCGTGATATGGGAGTAGGTGTTCAGCGTGGTGGCCGCGGAGACATGACCCAGGATGGTGGATAGCGTCTTAATGTCCATCCCGTGGGCGAGGGCATTGGTGGCGAAGGTGTGGCGGAGATCATGGAAGCGTACCCGTTCACAGCCCGCGTGGTCCAACATCCTGTGCAGCCGCTGGCGCACCACCGATGGGAGCAGAGGCGAATCCTCCTTCTTTGGTGACGGAAACAGCCATCTGGAAACATTCCTTTTCCGGTACTCTCTGAACACCTCTAACACTTTGGGCGGCAGGAGCAGGGTGCGTACCGCCGCCTTTGTTTTCGGCTCGGTGATCACCACCTCCGAGCCTATGATCACCGCCTGCTTGCTGATTCGCAGTTCGCCCGTGGTCAAATTCAGGTCCTCCCATTGCAGGGCCGTCAGCTCGCCCAACCGCAGTCCTGTGGCAAATTCCAGCAGGAACAACTCGTAGTACTTTTCCTCCTTCGCCTGGATCAGCAGCTTTTGCATGGACTCCCGCGAGAGGATATTCATTTCCCCTTTTCGGGCGGGCGGCAGCTTGCAGCCGGATGCCGGGTTCTGTGGAATCAGGTTTTCCGATACTGCCTTTTCCAGTGCCCGCCGGCACAGGCTGTGGATGTTGCGGAGCTGGGAGTCCGCCAGCCCCGTTTTACCGTCCGATTGGTCCGCACGCCCCTCCGTTTTCAGCCAGACGAAGAACTGCTGCATATCCTTCGCGGTCAGCCTGTTCAGCGGGATATGACCCAGTCCCGGGTTGATGTACAGCCGGAGATAGCCTTCGTAGATCCGCCGTGTGCTGGGACGGGCAGCGGGTCTGCTGTGCCTCTCATACCAGTGCTCCATCCAGTCCCCGAAGGGCATATCCGCCTTGATCCTCGGCGGCGCAGGCGGCGCGAGGGCGTCCTTCAGCGTTTTCAGCTTCTCAACACACTCAGATTTTGTTTTAGCCAGCACATTTTTCGTTTTCGGCAGACCCTTGTCATCGTAGCCGATGACCACACGCCCCTCCCAGCGTCCGTCCTTTCTCAGGCGGACAGTTCCTTCTCCATTTTTCCGTTTTCTTCCCACGGTCTCAGCTCCTCTCCGAAAACGTCTGTGAGGAATTCCCCCACGATCTCCGCCGCCCGCCTCTGCATATCGCCGGTGGTGTGGGTGTAGGTATCCAGCGTGAAGGCCGCTCTTGTATGGCCGAGGATCCCAGAGAGCGTTTTCACATCTACGCCGGAGGTCAGCGCATGGGTGGCGAAGGTGTGGCGCAGGTCATGAAAGCGGATGTCAGGCAGTCCCGCCTGCTCCAGCAGCAGCTTCATGCGCCGGTAGGCGGCATCCGGTGCGGTCGGCCGCTCCGGGCGGAGCAGGTCCGGGAATATCCAACCTGTCTTCGCCGCCCGCTTTCTCTCCTTCAGCAGCACCGCAAGGCTGGGCGGCAGGGTGATCGTCCGTGTCCCCGCGTAGGTCTTGGTATCGCCTGTGGTAAAGCCCTTGCCCTTCTCCCGGCGCACCGTGCGGCAGATTTTCAAGGTTCCATTCACTGCGTCGAAGTCCTCCCACCGCAGACCGCACAGCTCGCCCCTCCGCAGGCCGGTGGTGAGCTCTGTGTAGAAGAGGTCATGCCATAGGGTGTCCTTCTGAATGACCTCCATGAGGCGGTCGACCTGCTCCGCCGTCAGCACCTTCTTTTCCTGATAACTGAACTTTGGCGGCGTCACCTCCTCCACAGGATTCCTCGGGATGAGCCGCGCCTGTGCCGCAGCTTTCAGGATCCCATGGAGCGTGGTATGGATGCGGCGGACCGTGCCGCCGGCCAGCTTCCGGGACAGCATATCATAAAACCGCTGGATGTCCACTGCTTTGATTTGACTGATTCGTTTCTCTCCAAGGCAGGGACGGATATGGTTCTCGATGTAGCCGCGGTAACCGTTCAGGGTGCCGGGCCGCACCATCCCCTCCTTGCTCACCAGCCATTGGTCCAGCCACTCGGACAGGGCGAGCCTGCTCTGCTCCGTCAGGTCGACGCCCTGATAGGCGGTGATGCACTTCCGCAGCCTTGCGGTCAGTTCCTTTTGGGTGTCGGCGTAGACATAGCGGAAGATGGAGTCGCCGTTGTCCTTGTGCCCCACTACGATGCGGCCCTCCCATCGGCCATCCTCCCGCTTACGTACCATGCCGTCGCCGGACGGTCTTCGTTTTGCCATGTGGTTTCACCTCCGAGGTTTTTTCTTTGATTAGGCGCAGCAGCTCCTGCGTGGCCTGAGGGTTATTCTGTAAACACACAATACCGAAGACGCGGAGAGAAAGCGAGTGGAATCCTCGGCACCGGCGCAAGTTCTACGAAAGCAACAATCCAGCCACGCCATCCTCTCTCACGGTTCGGCTTTACTTCGGGCCTAATCAAAATCCGGCAGCTGGCGCTGGATGTCCTGGGCATCCTCAAACCTGATCTGCCCATTGGTGCGCTTGACCTCATCCGTCACATAGCCGCGCAGGGCGCGGCGATCCTCCATAGCGTCGCCGAAGTGTGCGGCGATGGTGTGGGCCATGATGCCCTGCTCTATAGCTTTGTTCCTTTCCGCCTTTCAGCGTGTGGAATTTCTGCATCTTCTTAACCATCTCGCCGTACACAAATGCCTCCATGCTTTGCGCCGTTAGTGTACCGGCTCCCTCACAACTCCCATTTTCGGCCCGCTGCTTGCACCGCAGATAGGTAACGCCATTTTGGGCTCTCAGAGCTGCCAGCGCATAGCCACAGCGCCCGCACTTGATTTTCCCGGCCAGCCAGGTATTATGGCATTTACGGCCATTCTGGAAAGAGGTGTTCTGTGACAGCTTGCGCTGGACAGTCAGCCAGAGCTGGGAAGAAATGCGGCCTTGGTGTGGGGCAATCACAAGGATTTGTTCCTCGCCCTCGCGCCCCTGATAGAGATAACAGCTATTGTCCCCTGTGAACATTTCCGGGGGACTTTCGATTTTTACGCCCTGGGCCTTGTAATATTCATAGATGTCCATATCGGCCTGGACATAAACAGGATTTCTCAGAAGTTTTGAGATAAAGCCCCGTTGCAGCGCCTTGTCATAGACCTTGATGGAGTGTTTGACAAAGTACCGGGTTATATCGCCGTAGGAATTGCCCGGCTCCGCATACATTTGAAACATGAGCTCGGCAAAATCCATTTCTGCATTTTCCACCAGCTTCTTTGTCTTGATCCCGTCCATAACGATGGGCTTGGTATCAAAGCCGTATGGCGTCCGGCCCCGCATATAGTAGCCTTTGGTACACCGGGAATAGAAAGCGTCCTGCACACGCATCTGGATGCTTTCGCGTTCCAGTTGGGCAAAGACAATGCAGATGTTGAGCATCGCCCGGCCCATTGGGGTGGAAGTATCAAATTTTTCCGTACAGGAAACAAACTCCACATCGTATTGCTTGAACAGCTCCATGAGCTTTGCAAAGTCCACAATCGAGCGGCTGATCCGATCCAGCTTATAGACGATCACCCGCTTAATCAGACCCAGCCGGATGTCCTGCAAGAGCCGCTGGAAGTCGGGGCGTTCAATGTTCTTGCCGGAATACCCTTTGTCTTTGTATTCCTTTGCCTCACCGCCTTTAAGTTCGTAACGGCAAAATTCAAATTGACTTTCAATGCTGATACTGTCCTTTTTGTCAATCGACTGCCGCCCGTAAATTGCATCAATTCTATTATCCATAATTAGCTCCCTCTCTGTCCGTTGGGAGCCAACCTACAAGTATATTATACCTCTGTCGCCCCCTTACAACAAGGATGACTCCGGCCTACCCCCGCTGCCCGGCATACTTGCGGAACACATCAAACAGCCGCCGCTCAACCTCACGGCTCTGCTTGTCCTGTTCCTGCGGGGAAAAAACGGGGGTGAGATTTTTGACGGTAATCGTACGATCTCCGAGAACAGCCGTTTTCACTTCACTTTTATATTTGACCTGCGCCTGCATAAAATCCCTCCCATACGATAATAGAAACAGAATGTTGGAAACACCAAGGGCCAGCACCGCAAAAGTGCTGGCCCTTGTTCGTCGGCACCTCTGGACAAAGTGTCCAGAGGTTTTGCGTGCTTTAGGAGCGCCGCGCTCATTTTCTTGCTCCGTCATAAGACAGCCATACTCGGCAGCGGCGCTCCCCCACAAAGGGGGCGGCGGCCTGCGGCCCCCGCGCCTCCTTTGCTGAGAGGAAACTTCCTCTCACATACCACCAGAAAAAGAGGGGTGAATGGAGATGGTAACTTAGAAATTTTCCTGCAAATATTTTTTCATGCGCTCAATTCCGCATTTCACGGAGCAGCGAACGGCGCTCTTGTCCACACCCTCCTCGCGGGCAATCTGGCGGTAGCTCTTTCCAAGGATCAAATGAGCGTCCACGCGGCGACCCTGAATTTCCGGCAAGGAGTTGAGGGCGTTCCACAGCCGGAAGAACAGCTCCTTGCGATCCATAAGTTCCTGGGGGCTGGGCTCGTGCAGGCAGGCGGAGTATTCGATCCCATCGTCACAATCCAGGGAATAATAAGCCTTGTTGTAGCGCACCCGTTCCGCATGGGCGGCCTCGCGCCGCTTACTGGCTATGAGTTCCTCGGCTACCTCGTCAGGCACCTCCACCAGCACGTCCGTTAAGTACCAATAATAAAAATCTTTCAGATTGATCGTTGTCATAGCTTGTCCTCCATTTTGTTTCGGTTGATGGGTTGAACGGAAACAAAATGGGGAGCTGGCGGGGAGCGGCACCCTGGGGAGCCGCCCCGCACCTCTGGACAAAGTGTCCAGAAGCCGGACAAACAAAATGCGCCTGCGTAGCACAAGGCCACGCAAGCGCGTGAAACGACAAATTCACTTATATACTGCCAAATTTCGCATCCACCGCCGAACTGCTCCTGTTCGGTGGATGAGCTTTTTTTGACAGGTTAGGGGGATGGAAAAAGGCCACGACGATACCTCCTGGACACCGCCGTATCCTTAAAAAAGGGCGACTTTAACACACCCCCCGTATTCTTAATATTTCAAAAAAGAAAACGGCGGCTTTGATTTTGATATTTCAAGGCCGCTGTTCTCTAACTTCGCGCAAATCTGCTATTAGCGGCTCTGTGCGAATGATTTATGAAACTTGGTGTTTTGCAAATACGCGGCGAGATATAACTGCGCCAATTCCTAAAAAGAGCAGTGCTGTCGGGATTGCCCACACCGCATACAACATACCGTTACTCATTTGTTCCACTGATAAGAGCGAAACGGCTTGCACATGATGCAAAGGTAAAAGCCCAATCAAGCGGAACAACGGATTTGCTTCTGTGATTGGCAGCAAAACCGGAAAAAGAAAAATTGCCATAGACGCAACGAAAGCTACAATCTGATTTTTACTGATTGCAGATATAAGCAGCGTAATTCCCGTTACGCTGAGAGTACAGGTAAACGCCAAAAGGATTTGATATTTTAGCAACGTTCCACAAGTGATATTGAAAGGAATGAACCCCTCTGCATAGTCGCTGGGAGCGAATAGAATACTACAATCCAGCCCTTCCGTTCCGTAAAAGATAAGAGCAAGAAGCAAGTTAAAAGCCGCAACCAGCGCGGTAGTGAGAATGGCGGTAAGAATACCTGCTGCTACCTTTGCAGTAGCGCATTTGGTTTTGCCGTATTTGCTTGTCAATATGATATTGTCAACGCCTTCATACTCTCCGGAGAAAATCGGAGCAAGCATGATGATAACCGCAAGAGCAAGCACGATAAAAACCCGCACCATGTTTTTACTTGTTGAAAGCCAACCATCTACATAGCCAATTTTGATTTCTTCATTACCGAACACATCCGAAACACTTAATCCGTTCCAATTTCCCTCTTTATCAGAAAATCGGGAAAAGGCGGCGGATTGTGTAGCGTTTTGATACAGGTACATCGCATTGAGACCATGCAGATCATGGGTCGGCGCAAAGTCATTCATCATTTGCTGTACTTTTTCGTCGGTCAATATTCCCTCGTATTTCGCGGCAATTTCCTTGTCGATTTCTACTGCCGTTTTACCTGAACCTTCCGCACTTACACCGTCAAAAGCATATTTGTTTTGATAGGTAGAAAAGGAAATCAAGACAGAAAACAGAAGTATTCCAACCAGAACAATCAAAGATAAACGCTTTGAAAATACTTTTCGCAGTTCAAAAAGAATTAGTTTTTTCATTCTTCACAACCCCCTTTGAAATAGAACAGGTACAAATCTTCCAAAGTAGGCTGCACCCTTACCACATTTTCCATAGGCGGACGATCTCCAATAATCCGTAAGATTGTCTGATTTCCGCTGATGTTACGCAGATTGCTTGTATTGTAGGCAGCCGCGTATTTTTCCGCATAGGCAGTCGGAACCGTACATTCCCATACTTGACCGTCGATTTCAGAAGTAATCTCCTGCGGATTTCCAAAATGAATGATCTGACCGGATTTCATCATAATGATTTCCTCTGCAATAAACTCCACATCGGAAACAATATGCGTAGACAGAATTACAATGCGGTCTTTGGAAAAGGCGCTGATCAAATTGCGGAAACGGACGCGCTCTTTCGGGTCAAGCCCTGCCGTTGGCTCGTCTAAAATCAAAATGCGGGGGTCATTGAGCATGGCTTGTGCAATTCCTAAACGCTGTTTCATGCCTCCCGAAAAAGTTTTGATTTTGTGCTTACTTTCCCTCGATAAGTCTACTGCTTCCAGCAACTCTTTTGACTTCTTACGCGCCGCCTTTTCGTCCAATCCTTTCAGAGCCGAAACGTAGATCAAAAAGTCATACGCCGAAAAGTCGGGGTAATACCCGAAGTGCTGCGGCAAGTAGCCTAAGAGGTTTCGATATTTCTCACCCAGTTCAACAATGTTCCTGCCATTCAGCAGGATTTTGCCGGAAGTAGGCGTTTGAATATTGCAGAGTAGCCGCATAAGCGTTGTTTTTCCTGCGCCATTTGCGCCCAGCAAACCGTAAACGCCATTTGTCAAGGTGATGTTCAAGGCGTTCACAGCCGTTTTAGAGCCGAACTTTTTTGTCAGGCCGATTGTCTTTAATTCCATAAAAAACGCTCCTTTCTCCATAGGGAGCAATAAAAATACTCTCCATGTGTTTTCATGGAGAGTATAAAGGGGAAATATCTACTTTTTATCTACAAAGTGGGAGATTTGAAATAGGCAGATACATTCGCTCCGTTGACGGTATTCCGAATTTGCAAATAGCCGTTATGGTGTTCACAAAGCAGCTTGCAAATATATAACCCAAGTCCGAAATGCTCAGAATGGTTGCTTTCCCCTGTGAAGTACGGATTTGCAGCTTTTTGTAGGCTGTCTTTATCAAAACCATTCCCATCGTCCGATACGGAAAGCAGCAAACCGTTGTCATGCAAGGTGAAAGATATTGTTACTAAAGTCCGGGCATACCGCACAGCGTTAGAAATCAAGTTGTTGCATACCTGTGAGATAAATGCACTGTCAAGAGAAAGTTGCAAAACAGATATGTCATTTTGTAAAATCAACTCTTTTCCGTTTTTCGTACAAATGATTTTTGCACTGTCATACAAAGAAGATACCAACGGTTGTAAGTCAATCAACTTGTACTCTGGCTGCGTATCTTCCATACGCCTAATGTTGCTCATACTGCTTACATAGTTTTCCATACGGGAAATATGCTTTCCCATTGTGGCGGCGGTTTCCCTCGTTTGGGAATTGTCGCTGGTTTGCAGCATTTCGTTATAGCCTTTTAGTACTGTTAGAGGGGTACGCAAATCGTGAGCAAAAGCGGCGTTGAGTGCTTTTCGTTCTTCAACTTGCCGCCACATTTTAGAGAAATTGTCCGCAAGGGTTGTCCGCATGATTTCAAAGGACGCGCAAAGCTGTCCCAATTCATCGTTGTTATCATAGTCGATTGAAAAGTCCAAGTCATTGTTCGCTATTTTTTCAGAAGCAGTCCGCAGTTCCGCAAGCGGCTTTTTCAGCCTGTTTCTGTAAAACAGCAGCGCAGCAGCGATAATACAGAATGCAGAATAGATAGGAGTTGCAACAATGGGAAGTTTCTCCAGTAGCGCAATGGTACGCTCGTCCTCTTTAGACATCGGGACGGGCACTATTCCGATGTAAGCGCCGTCACCCAACTGTTCCCCCTGCTCATTCGTCAAATAATATTTTTCGCCGGACGGGGGATAAGATGCTCTGATACCTTCGGCAGCACTACCACAGATCGAAAAAGTCGTTACGGATAGAAAGACTGCGAGTACAACAAAGGCAATTACATAGAGAACAAGGCTTTTTCGGAGAGATAAATAGTGCTTGCGGCAATTTACTTGACCCATTTGTATCCACACCCCCAAACCGTTTCAACATACATATGGTCGGTATATGCAGCAATTTTAGTCCGTATCCTGCGGATATGCTCTGCCACAACGCTGCTGTCGCCCTCGCTGTCATAACCCCAAATACGCTCATAAATCCGTTCTTTATCAAAGACCTGTCCTGGACTTTGAGAAAGCAGTTCCACAATATCAAATTCCTTTTTTGCAAGACCGATACGCTTATCACCAAAGAACAAGCAACGTTCTGAATAGTCAATCGTCAAATCACCGGAAAACTTGACTTGTGCTTCAAAATTGTGTCGTGCCTCCCGGCGCAGATGAGCACGCACCCGCGCTTCAAGTTCCACAAGTGAAAAGGGCTTCACAATGTAATCATCGCCACCAACAGTAAAGCCTTTTACCTTATCTGTATCTTCGATTCGAGCAGTCAAAAAAAGGATTGGGCAGGATATGTGATCGCGGATACGCTTGCAAACTTCTAACCCGTCTGTTCCGGGCATATTGATGTCAAGCAAAATAATATCCGGTTGTTTTTCCACTTGCTTTAGTGCTTCTGCACCATTGAAAGCGGGCAGGACACGAAAGCCCTTGTGTCGCAGACGGCCTGTTCTGTCGTGAAATAGACGGGCTGTTTTGTCGGTCATCGCCGGACAGTGTTGTCCGGCGCCGGTGCGTTTTGTCGCTGCCGAGCTGTTTTGTCATATAAGAAACGGGACCGGAAATCCGGTCCCGTCACTATTTAGGATACTTCTCCCTCCAAGACAATCTGCACCATCCGGTCATCAATAATAGGACGGCGGTTTTGGTATGCATAAACAAGGGACTGGGTACATGCCCTGTTAATCAATCTGGGAATGCCAGAGGAGAAAGAATGGATCGCCTTCATTG
>CEAR01000443.1_pt1 | contig 29341 bp, 23 predicted proteins | sample 557461 | NCBI WGS metagenome assembly CEAR01 (sample SAMEA3182075, study PRJEB8094) | gut metagenome | biome: human; feature: gut; material: Stool; isolation source: human stools | place: Canada | collected 2012-03-14
CGTCAGAAACGACCACGACGGAACGAGCCGCCGCAAGCGACGTCTCTTTTCCTCTGTGCTCATTTCTTCCTTTCCAAACCGCAAACTGAATTTGCGGTTTGGGTTTTATGGCGAATCTGCAGCAACCTCTCAGGCGCTTCGCGCCAGCATCCCTACCCCTTTTGTCCCTTCGGGACATTTCCCCCTGATAGGGGGAATCGGCCCCTGGGAGGGGAGCCTTTTTCTGCAGCTTTTTCCTCTGCTTCCTGCAGAAAACCGGCCCGGCGGGCGGCGGGGCGGAAAAACCGGCCGCCGGGTCCGCACATCTGCCCGCAGCACGCGCACGTTTTGCACGCCGCAGAACAAAAAACGCGAAACTGTGCACATTGCCGCAGGCTCCGCCCTCGTCGGCGGGTATTTTGTGTAATTTTTAATGTTCTTTCAATTAAATCGCTGAATTTTGCAGGGAATAACGCAAGAAATTTCATTTTTTAAAAATTTCCGATTGATTTTTCTGCTTTAATCATTTATAGTATCATAACAATACTCCAGCGAATACAGGAAAAGCACTTGTCTTTCTGCAAGCGACAGTTTCCAGTCTTTGAAAGTGGGATGAATGATGAATTCCAAGACGCTGTTTTACGTTCTCAAACGAATCGGTCTGGCGATTCTGACGATCTGGGTCGTTATCACGATCACCTTCTTCGTCATGCACGCCGTCCCGGGCGGCCCGTTCGTCGGCGAAAAAGCGACGACTCCTGCGGTGCAGGCCGCCATGGAGGCCAAATACGGACTTGACAAACCGGTCCTGGAGCAGTATTTTACCTATCTCGGTGATATCGTCCTGCGCTTTGACTTTGGCCCCTCGCTCAAGCAGCGCGGCCGTCAGGTCATCGACATCATCGCCGACGGCATGAAGGTCTCGGCCAAGCTCGGCCTTATCGCCGCCTTCGGCGCGCTCGTCGTGGGCATCGTGCTCGGCGCGGTCGCGGCGCTGCGGCGCAACAAGGTCATCGATAAGGTCATCATGGTCATCACCACCGCCTTCGTCTCCATGCCCTCGTTCATTGCGGGCGCCTTGCTCCTGACCATATTCGCCGTTTCCCTGCATCTTCTGCCGGCCAACGGCGCGCAGAAAAACGGCCTGATCCTGCCGGTCGTCACGCTCGCCCTCTACCCGATGGCCTACATCACGCGTCTGACCCGCTCGTCGATGCTCGACGTGCTCGGGCAGGACTACATCCGCACCGCCCGGGCCAAGGGCGTGCCGGGCTTCAAGGTCATCTTCGGCCACGCGCTCAAAAACTCGCTGATCCCGGTCATCACCTACTTCGGGCCGATGCTCGCCTACATCGTCACCGGCTCCATCGTCGTTGAGCAGATCTTCGCCGTGCCCGGCATCGGCCGCGCCTTCGTCAACAGCATCACCGGCCGTGATTACCCGCTCATCATGGGCACGACCATCATTCTGGCCTGTCTCATTATTATTATGAACCTCGTGTCCGACCTTCTGTACAAGATCGTCGACCCGCGGATCGAACTGGACTAAGGAGGCGCGAACATGGATAAGAAACACAGATTCACCCTCCATGTCAACATGGATGACTTCATTCCCGCCACCGACGAGGAAAAGTCCTACATCGTCCAAATGCGCCCGTCCACCACGTTCTTCAAGGACGGCGTCAAGCGCCTGTGCAGGAACAAGGTCGCGCTCGTGAGCCTGATCGTCGTAGCCATCATCACGCTTTCGGCCATCCTCATCCCCGCCTTCTGGCCGTACTCCTACGACCAGCAGCTGGGCGTGCGTCCCGGCAAGCCCGTCGACGCCTCGTTCAATAACCTCGCTCCCTTCGAGTACGGCAAGACCGAGCTCAAGCGCATCGAGGAAGGTGAAAAGGTCTTCCCGCATGTCTTCGGCACCGACTCCGCCGGGCGCGACTACTTCATCCGTGTCGTCTACGGTACGCGCATTTCCCTCGCCGTCGGCTTCTTCGCGAGCCTCATCGTGCTGATCATCGGCATGACGGTCGGCTCCATCGCAGGCTACTGCGGCGGCAAGGTCGACCTCATCATCATGCGCATCGTCGATATCATCTACTCCCTGCCCGATACGCTGATGGTCATCCTGCTCGCCACGGTCCTGAAGGTCTCGATCGGCGACAAGCTCGACGGCACGCCGCTGGCCAAGATCGGCAGCAACATCATCAGCCTCTTCATCGTCTTCGCCGTCCTCTACTGGGTCTCGATGGCAAGACTCATCCGCGGCCAGATCCTGTCCCTGCGTGAGCAGGAATACGTCCTCGCCGCGCAGGCGACCGGCGCCAAGGGCCGCTGGATCATCACCCGCCATCTGGTGCCCAACTGCATGAGCGTGATCTTCATCTCCACGGCTCTGCAGATCCCGAACGCGATCTTTACCGAGAGCTTTCTGTCCTACCTCGGTCTCGGCGTCAACGCGCCGATGCCGTCGCTGGGCTCGCTGGCGTCCGACGCGCTCAACGGCCTGACCTCCTATCCCTACCGCATGGTCATCCCGGCGCTCGTCATCTCGCTCATCGTGCTCTCGCTCAACCTCTTCGGCGACGGTCTGCGCGACGCGTTCGACCCGAAGCTCAACGGTTAAGGAAGGAGGAAGCAGCATGTCTTTACTTGAAGTACAGGATCTCCATACCTCCTTTTTCACCGACGCGGGCGAGGTCAAGGCCGTCAACGGCGTGTCCTTCTTCCTTGACAAGGGCAAGGTGCTCGGCATCGTCGGCGAATCCGGCTCCGGCAAATCCGTGACCGCGTATTCCATCATGCAGATCCTCGCCTCCACGGGCAAGATCGTCTCCGGCTCCATCAAGCTCGACGGGCAGGAGCTCGTCGGCGCAGGCGAGGACGTGATGAAGCATGTGCGCGGCAACAAGGTCTCGATCATTTTCCAGGATCCGATGACCTCCCTCAACCCGACCTACACCATCGGCCACCAGCTGATGGAAGCCATCACCCTGCACACCGACCGCAACCGCAAGCAGGCGTGGGACCGCGCGGTCGAGATGCTCCGCCTCGTCAATGTCAACGAGCCGGAAAAGCGCATGAAGCAGTATCCCTACGAATTCTCCGGCGGTATGCGCCAGCGCGTCATGATCGCCATGGCGCTGGCCTGCGAGCCCGATATCCTGATCGCCGACGAGCCCACCACCGCGCTCGACGTCACCATCCAGGCGCAGATTTTGGACCTCATGAAGTCTCTGCAGAAGGAGCTCGGCATGGCGATCATCCTCATCACGCACGATCTTGGCGTCGTGGCCCAGATGTGCGATGAGGTCATCGTCATGTACGCCGGCTCCATCTGTGAGCAGGGCACGGCGGACGAGATCTTCTACAATCCCTGCCACGAATACACCAAGGGCCTCCTGCGCTCGATCCCCTCGGCCAGCAACGTCGGCGAAAAGCTCGAGCCGATCCACGGCACGCCGATCGACCTTCTGAATATGCCCGCCGGCTGCCCGTTCGCCCCGCGGTGTGAGGCGGCCATGAAGATCTGCCTGCGCGAACGCGCCGAGCGGATGCGGATCAACGAGGATCATCTGGCCTCGTGCTGGATGAACGTCAAAAAGGGCCTCGAGGACGGCAGCATTGAGCTTGCCGAAGACAAGGACGCGGAACGGAAGGACGGTGCCGACGCATGAAAAACGAAGCTGCACAGCCGATCGTCGAAGTACGCAATCTCAAAGAGTATTTTAACATCAACATGGGCATGTTCCGGACGAAGCCGCTCAAGGCCGTCGACAACGTGAGCTTTGCCATCCAGCCCGGCGAGACGCTGGGTCTGGTCGGCGAGTCCGGCTGCGGCAAGACGACCGTCGGCCGCACCATCCTGCACCTGTACAAGCCCACCGGCGGTGAAGTCCTCTACAAGGGCAGGAAGATCCAGACCAAGGCTGATATCCAGGCCTTCCGCAACAAGGCCTCCATGGTCTTCCAGGATCCCTATTCCTCCCTCAACCCCCGCATGACCGTCGCCGACATCATCGGCGAGCCGCTGGATGTGCATAAGCTCTACTCCAGCCGGCAGGAACGGCAGGAGCGCATTCTCGAGCTCATGGGCTATGTCGGCCTCAACTCCGAGCATGCCGCCCGCTACGCCCACGAATTTTCCGGCGGCCAGCGCCAGCGCATCGGCATCGCCCGCGCGCTCGCGGTCAACCCGGACTTCATCGTCTGCGACGAGCCGGTCTCCGCGCTGGACGTGTCTATCCAGGCGCAGGTCATCAACATGTTCGCCGAGCTGCAGGAAAAATTCGGCCTGACCTATCTGTTCATCGCCCACGATCTGCTGGTCGTGCGCCATATCTCCGACCGCATCGCCGTCATGTACCTCGGCAAGATGGTCGAGCTGGCCGACGCCAACGAGATCTATGACCATCCCCTGCACCCGTATTCCAAGTCGCTTCTGTCCGCTGTCCCGGTCCCGGATCCGAAGATCGCCCGCGCCAACCAGCGCATCGTGCTCTCCGGCGATATCCCGAGCCCGCTGAACGCGCCGAGCGGCTGCCCCTTCCGCACCCGCTGCCCGTACGCGTGCGACAAATGCGCCGAAAGCATGCCGGATTTCCAGGAGGTCTCCGCCGGCCATTTCGTCGCCTGCCACCGCGTGGGCGAGATCAACTGATCTTCATATGCACTGCATATTGAGATAAAATTTTTGAAAGGATGTATCAAAAAAATGAAAAAAATGATCGCTCTTCTGCTGGCGCTGATCATGGTTTTCTCTCTGGTGGCCTGCAGCGGCTCCGCTGACACCGCCAAGGATACGACCACCACGGACAGCACCACGACCGACACTGCCGACACCACCGGCAGCGATACCACTGCCGAGCCCGCAAGCACCGAGGGCAGCGTCATCAATGTCTGCCTGGCCTCCGAGCCCGACACCATCGACCCGGCTCTGAACTCCGCCGTCGACGGCGCTACGATGCTCGCTCACCTGTTCTCCGGCCTGGCCAAGTGGTCCCAGGATGCCGACGGCAACCTGCAGATCGTTGCCGACGCAGCGACCGAGCTGCCCGAAGGCGTTGAGAACGAAGACGGCACCGTGACCTACACCTACACCCTGCGTGACGGCCTTGTCTGGTCCGACGGCCAGCCGGTCACCGCTGGTGATTTCGCATTCGCATGGCAGCGCGCTGCTTCCCCCGAGCTGGCCGCCGACTACGGCTACATGTTCGAGGTCGTTGACGGCTACGCCGACATGTGGGCGACTGACGACGACGGCAACTTCCTGAACCCCGACGCACAGCTGAACGTTGTCGCGCTCGACGAAAAGACCCTCCAGGTCACCACCGCCAACTATGTTGCGTACTGGAATGAGCTCCTCGCCTTCCCGACCTACTTCCCGGTCCGTGAGGATGTCGTCTCCAACGACGCATGGGCGACCGATCCTTCCACCTACGTCTGCAACGGCCCGTACACCATGGAGTCCTGGGAGCACAACAGCGTCATCACGCTGGTCAAGAACCCCAACTTCTACGACGCCAATGAGATCACGATGGAGACCATCAACTTCTACCTCTCCGACGACGTCAACAACATGCTCTCCAACTTCAAGAACGGCGACTGGGAGCTCATCGACGACGTTCCCACCAACGAGATCGCCAGCCTGAAGGCTGAGTATCCCGATGAATTCGTCGTTGCCGGCCAGATCGGCACCTACTACGTCTGCTGGAACATCAACGAGGACATCCTCCCCGCTTCCTCCACGCTGACGGGCGCTGAGGCTGAGCAGGCCAAGGCTGAGATCCGCAACGCCATCGGCCTGCTGTTCGACCGCAACTACATCGTCGAAGAGATCGGCCAGGCCGGTCAGATCCCCGCTTCCTCCTTCGTCGCCATGGGTATGACCAACCCCGACGGCACCCAGTTCTATGAGACTGCCGGCCACAGCGACGACTATGTCGGCTACTACGACGTCTCCGCTGACGCTTACGAGTCCAACTTCGAATCCGCTGTCGAGACTCTGAAGAAGTACTACACCTATGACGAGTCCACCGGCATGTTCACCGACTTCCCGACCCTGACCTACCTGTACAACACCTCCGAAGCCCACAAGGCCATCGGCGAGTACCTGCAGTCCGCGATGGCCGCTGTCGGTATCACCATGAACCTGGAGAACCAGGAATGGGCCACCTTCCTGAACACCCGTAAGGCCGGCGATTACTCCATCGCCCGTAACGGCTGGGTGGCTGACTACAACGATCCGATCTGCTTCCTGGATATGTGGGTCACCAACTCCGGCAACAACGACGTCCAGTTCGGCAAAGGCAATGCCGCCGACACCAAGATCTACTCCCTCGACCTGACCCCCTACGGCTATGACACCAAGGTCGAAAACGGCACCTGGGCTGAGACCTACGACGTTCTGATCTCCGACATCAAGAGCTGCACGGATCCCGAGACCCGTTACGCCCTGATGCACGAGGCGGAAGACCTGCTGATGAGCACGGGCTGCATCGTCCCGCTGTACTACTACACCGACATCTACATGCTCGACAGCAACATCCACGGCTTCTTCTCCAACCCGCTCGGCTACAAGTACTTCATGTACTGCACCATCGGCTAAGCACTTTTGGGAGCTCCTGCGAAAGCAGGAGCTCCTTTTTTCTCCGAAATTCATACTTTTTTCATAAAAGCAGGCTTGCATTTTCCGCGCGTCTGTGCTATATATAGTTTTCGCGAAATGTATATTTTCATCACATGTTAGTCGTGTCTAACTTCCGCGGTGCGGCTGACATACATAACAGGAGGATTTTTTATGAAACATCTTGGTTTGTTCGCTGCAGGCGTTCTGTTCGGCACCGCCGGTCTTAAGATCCTGAGCAGCAAGGAAGCAAAGACGGTCTACGCCCACACCACCGCCGCCGTTCTGCGCGCGAAGGACTGCGTCATGCAGACCGTCACCACCATCCGCGAGGGCGCGGACGACATCTACGCCGACGCCAAGTCCATCAATGACCGCCGCGCCGCCGAGGCCGAGCCCGAGACCATCGAAGACGCTTCTGCCGACGCAGAGTAACACCTGAAGTCCGCCCGGAAGAGCCGCCGCGCGGCTCTTCCGGTTTTTTGGAGGTTCACAGCATCCTATGAAATGTACCATTCTGCATCAGTCCCCCGGTCGTATGCGCGTGCATCTTGCCTGCCGACGCATGTCGCTGCGCGAGGCCGATATTCTGGAATATTATCTGAAAAATGTCCCCGGCGTCACCGCCGTCAAGGTCTTTGACCGCACGCAGGACGCCATCATCACCTACCATGCGGACCGGACCGCGCTCATCCGGGCGCTGGCCGCCTTCTCCTTCGCTTCGGAGCAGGCCATCGCTCTCGTGCCGGAGCATACCTCCCGACAGCTCAACCGCGAGTATGAGGACAAGCTTGTCTTCACGGTCTGCCGCCGCGCGTTCTCGCGGCTGTTCCTGCCCTACCCCATCACGACGGCCATCGCGCTGTTCCGCTCGGTCAAGTACATCAAGGAGGGGCTCAAGGCCCTCTGGCACGGCAAGCTCTCCGTCGCCGTGCTCGACGCCACGGCCGTGACGGTCTCGATGCTCCGCGGCGATTTCAATACCGCGGGCTCCGTCATGTTCATGCTGCGGCTGGGCGAGATTCTCGAGGAGTGGACGCACAAGAAGTCCGTCGCCGATCTCGCGGGCGCGATGGCCCTGAACGTCGACAAGGTCTGGCTGCAGTCCGGCGAGACCGAGCTGCTCGTCCCCATCGGCGACGTCCGCCCGGGCGACCGGATGATCGTCCGCACCGGCAACCTCATCCCGCTCGACGGCAAGGTCGTCTCCGGCGAAGCCACGGTCAACCAGGCCTCCATCACCGGCGAGTCCCTGCCCGTTGCCAAGCGCGCCGGCAGCTACGTCTACGCCGGGACCGTCATCGAGGAGGGCGAATGCGTCGTCTCTGTGGAAAAGGCGCTCGGCGGCGGCCGGTATGACCGCATCGTGCGCATGATCGAAGAATCCGAAAAGCTCAAGTCCACCGCCGAGGACAAGGCCTCGCGGCTGGCCGACCGCCTCGTCCCCTGGACGCTCGGCGGCACGGCGCTGACATATCTGCTCACGCGCAATGTCACGAAGATGCTCGCCGTGCTGATGGTCGACTTCTCGTGCGCGCTGAAGCTCTCGATGCCGATCGCGGTGCTCTCGGCCATGCGCGAGAGCAGCAGCTACCATATCTCCGTCAAGGGCGGCCGCTTCCTGGAGGCCGTTTCCAAGGCCGACACGGTCGTTTTCGACAAGACCGGGACGCTGACCTACGCCACGCCGAAGGTCGCGCAGATCGTCACCTTCGGCGGTCACGAGGCCTCTGAAATGCTGCGGCTGGCCGCGTGCCTGGAGGAGCATTACCCGCACTCGATGGCCAATGCCGTCGTCGACGAGGCCAAGCGGCAGAATCTCAAGCACGAGGAATACCACTCGCAGGTGCAGTATGTCGTCGCGCACGGCATCTCCAGCATGGTCGAGGGCAAAAAGGTCCTCATCGGCAGCGCGCATTTCGTCTTTGAAGACGAGGGCTGTACCATCCCCGCCGCCGAGCAGGAGAAATTCGACACGCTCGACGCGCAGTATTCCCATCTGTATCTGTGCATCGCGGGCGAGCTGGCCGCGGTCATCTGCATCTCCGATCCGCTGCGCGCCGAGGCGAAGGACGCCATCCGCGCCCTGCACGCCTGCGGCATCCGCAAGGTCGTCATGATGACCGGCGACAACCGCCGGACCGCCGCGGCCGTCGCCGCCGAGGTCGGCGTGGACGAGTTCTTTGCCGAGGTCCTGCCGGAAGACAAAGCCGCCTTCATCCGCAGCGAAAAGGCCGCGGGCCGCACCGTCATCATGATCGGCGACGGCGTGAACGACTCCCCTGCTCTCTCGGAGGCCGACGCGGGCGTCGCCATCTCGACCGGCGCAGCCATCGCGCGGGAGATCGCCGACATCACCATCGCCTCGGAGGATCTGTTCGAGCTCGTGACACTCCGCCGCATCAGCGAAGCGCTCATGGCCCGCATCCACCGCAACTACCGCACGATCGTGGGCTTCAACCTCGGCCTCATCATTTTCGGCGTGGCCGGCATCCTGCCGCCCACCACCTCGGCCCTGCTGCACAACGCCTCCACCCTCGCCATCAGCCTCAAGAGCATGACCAACCTGCTCCCCGCGGCAGCGGTGTAAACAGCCGCAAAAAAACGGACGTATCTGTGTGATACGTCCGTTTTTTATGCCATTTTTACTTGATGACGCCCTTCTGGAGGATGATGTTTGCGTAGATGGCCGTCTCGCCGGACTGCAGGATGCAGTAGGTCTTGCGGGCCTCGTCGTAGAACTCGAAGCGCTCGTAGCTGCCGAAGGCGGCCGCGCCGCGCGCGTCGTGTCTGGCGACGATCTTCTTGTATTCGTCCCAGATGGGGACCTCCAGCCCCTTGTCCTTCTCCGCGACCTGCATGATCATGACCGGGTGCTCGACATATTCGTCCAGCGGGATGACCTGCAGGATGGCGTCGAGCAGCTCGGGCACGCCGTGGCCGTCGGCGCGCAGGAAGACGCAGTTGTTGGGCTTTGCCATCGAGGCGCCGGGGAAATTGCCGTCGCCGATGCAGATCCGGTCGCCGTGGCCCATCTCACACAGGACCTTCAGCAGCTCCGGGGAAAGGATCGGGGGGATATTGTTCAGCATATTCAGTACCTCCTGTTTTCACGGCCGCCCGTTGACTTTGGGCGGCGGACCATTTAAAATACAGACAAACGTACAAAAAGGAGACCTTTGTCATGGACTATGCACAGCAGCTCGCCGCTTTTGCCCACATTCTGGAGCAAAAGCGCCTCGTCACCGCGCTGGAGGGCAACGCCTCCGTCATCGACCGGCAGACCGGGCTGACCTACGTCACGCCCTCCGGCCGGATGAAGCTTCTGCTGGAAAAAGAGGATATCTGCGTCATGAATGCCGCGGGCGAGCAGATCGGCGGCCGCGGCCGGCGCTCGAGCGAGTATCTGCTGCATGAGGCCGTCTATCAGGCGCGGCCGGATGTGACGGCCGTGGTCCACAGCCACTGCCCGTTTCTGACGGCCTACGCGCTGCGGTATCAGAACTTTGACGTCCCGGAGACCTGCTCGCTGCGCGAGGTGTTCACGCACTTCACCTGCCTGCCCTACGGCAAGCCCGGCACGCATGAGATCCACCGCGGCATCGGCGAAGCGCTGGCCGACAGCCCCATCTGCCTGCTCGGCGGCCACGGCGTCGTCTGCGCCTCCACGTCCCTCGAGCGCTGCATCGGCCTCCTCGAAGCCGCCGAAGGCCTCGCAAAAACCATCTGGCTGGCGAAGTGAGGCCATAAGCCTCCCCTTCCAGGGGAGGTGGCTCGGCGAAGCCGAGACGGCGAGGTCGTAGCAAATTTGCAGCAACCTCTCAGTCTGCTTCGCAGACAGCTCCCCTGGAAGGGGAGCCTTTGGCCCGCTGCGGCGGGGAACAATCCCTCAGTCAGCCTTACGGCTGACAGCTCCCCTGGAAGGGGAGCCTTTTTATTTATGCTCTGGTGTGGAACGCCTCTTTGAGGCTGGGGTAGAGCATGGCGTAGCGCTTTTTGATGAGCGCGTAGACCGGCTGCACGGCAGGGTCCGGCTCGATGTCGCCGCTCATGCGGATATGGCTGCAGGCCTCCGGCAGATCCCGGAACAGCCCGATCGCCACACCCGCGGCCGCGGCCGCGCCGAGGCTCGTCGCGCTGTCGGAGAAGGTGGAGACGTCATGGAACGTCACATTGCACACGTCGGCCAGGATCTGCTTCCAGAGCTTCGACTTTGCGCCGCCGCCGATGATGCGCAGATCGTGGATCTCCTGCCGCTCGCGCATCACGTCCAGGATCTGACTCAGCCCGCAGGCCGTGCCCTCCAGAACGGCGCGGAGGAAATGCTCGCGCTTGTGCGTGGTGTTCATTCCGAAGAAGACGCCCTGCGCCTGCGCGTCAAAGACCGGGGAGCGTTCGCCCTCGAGATACGGCAGGTAGATGAGGCCGCCCGCGCCCGCCGGGACCGTCGCCGCGGCAGAATCGAACGCGCGGGCCGAAGCCACGTCAAACAGTTCCATCGCCCACGAGACCGACCGCCCCGCGCACTGCTCCGTGCCGAAGACGTTGCAGCCGTGGCCGTCGAGCGTGTAGATGTGGAAGACGCGGTGCTGCGGGTCGATGAACGGCTCTTCCATCTGCCCGGCGATCCACGCGGTGGTGCCGAGACTGAGGTAGAAATCGCCGGGCTTCGCCACGCCCGCGCCGATGTTGGCGCACGCGCCGTCGCCGCCGCCGACGGACACCGGGATGCCTGTCCGCAGGCCGAGGCAGCCCGCCGCTTCTTCGGACAGGTAGCCCGCGAGCTCGCAGCTCGTGCGGATCTCGGGGAATTTTTCCACGTCCACGCCGACGTTCCGGAACATATCCAGATCGTACTGCCGCGTGCGCAGGTTCATCAGCAGCCCGTGCGAGGCGTCGGACATGTCAGTCGTGTCCATATGCCCGGTCAGGCGATAGACCAGATAGTCCTTCGACTGCAGGATCCGGACGGTCCGGGCGTAGAGCTCCGGCTCGTGCTCCTTGAGCCAGAGGGTCTTGCAGAGCGTCGAGGCCGGGGAGAGCACGTTGCCGCAGATCTCATAGAAATAATCCCGGCCGTAGCGGGCGCGCAGCGCGTTGGAGATGGCCAGCGCGCGGGTATCCGCGTGGATCATCGCGGGGCGGAGCGTCTGCCCTTCGCTGTCCATCGGCAGGCAGCCGAGCATGTGGCCCGAGACGCCGATGGCGTCGACCCGCTTGACGTACTCCGGCGCAAGCTCGCGGAGCATCATCATCGCGCGGACCGCGCTCATCCACCAGTCCGCGGCCTCCTGCTCGCAGCCGCCGTCGGGATAGTGATGGGTCGGATAGGTGGTCGTCACGTTGCGGATGATATTGAGATTTTCGTCGACCAGCGAGGCCTTCAGGCCGCTGGTGCCGATATCAAAAGCCAGTAGTGTGCTGTGCAAACTGTATCACTCCATGTATGGGATGCCGGGTGGCCCCGGTGGGGATGCCCTGTTTTATTGTACAATATCCCACCGGAAATGCAAAGAGCTTTTTGCGCAATCTGCCTGAAAAAAGGCGGGCAGATGCCCGCCTTTTTTGTTTTGCCGGTTCAGCGGATATTCTTGTACATCGGGCCGTAGGCGGCGCAGGCACGGTAGTCCTGGCCTTCCTTGTCCATGCCGAAGGCATTCCAGGCCGCCGGACGGAAGACGTCCTTGTCGGCGACGTTGTGCATGCACACGGGGATGCGCAGCATCGAGCAGAGCGTGATGAGGTCCGCGCCGACGTGACCGTAGGAGATCGCGCCGTGGTTCGCGCCCCAGTTCTGCATGACGGAGTAGGCGCTCTCAAACGGGCTGCCGGCCTTGCCGTCGCAGCGCGGCGTGAACCAGGTGCACGGCCAGGTGGGGTTCGTGCGCTCCATGAGCGTGTCGGTGACCTCGTCGGGCAGCTTCACGGTCCAGCCCTCGGCGATCTGCAGCACGGGGCCGAGCCCCTTGACGAGGTTCAGGCGGATCATGGTCGCGGGCATTTCCGCGCGGGTGACAAAGTGGCTGGAGAAGCCGCCGCCGCGGAAATTGTCGAAGCCGGCCTCGCACCAGACGGTCGCGTCGGTCATCTTCTGGATGTCCGCATCGTCCACTTCCCACCAGCGCTTCATGACGGCATTGCCATTTTCGTCCGTGCACTCGCCGCAGGCGTCGAGGCAGGCCGCGCCGGAGTTCAGCAGGTGGATGATGCCGCCGTTTTCCTTCGCCTTGCCCTCGAGATCGTAGCCGGTGACGCGCTTCGTGGCCTCAGGAGACCAGTAGGTACGCACGTCGGCGAAGATCTGCGCGCGGTTGGTCAGCAGCTCCATGAAGAGCATACCAAGGCCATTGAGCACGTCGTTTTCGGTCGCAAAGACCATCGGCTCCTTCGGGCCTTCGAAGTCGAAGGACGAGTTGAGCACGGCCTCGGGATAGTCGCAGTTGGGCCAGTGGTCGGTCCACTGTCTCTGGCCCTGGAAGCCGGCGGCGATGGCGTTGTGGCCGACCTTCTCCTCCTCAAAGCCTGCGGGCAGGTTCTGGTTGCCCTGGATCAGGTCCTTGATGATGCAGTACATCTTGATCGTGAATTCCCACTGCTTTTCCTTTTCCTCGGGGGTGAACTTGATGCGGCGCTTTTCGCCGAGGAAGTCGACGTACTCGGGGTTGTCGTCACGGCCTTCCCTGCAGTGTTCCTTCGTCCAGGCCAGGGCCTTTTCATAGGCCTCGTGATCGTAGATGCCCTCTTCCATGCGGCGCAGGATCTCGACCTCGTCGACGGACTCGACGCGCAGGCCCAGATATTCCTCCATGAAGTCCTGATCCATGATGGAGCCGCCGATGCCCATGGTGACGGAGCCGATCTGCAGATAGCTCTTGCCGCGCATCGTGGCCGCCGCGACGGCCGCCCGGCCGAAGCGCAGGAGCTTTTCCTTCACGTCGTCAGGGATCTCGGTGACCTGATCGCGGTCCTGCACCTCATGGCCGTAGATGCCGAAGGCGGGCAGACCCTTCTGCGCGTGAGTCGCCAGAACGGAGGCGAGGTACACCGCGCCCGGACGCTCGGTGCCGTTGAAGCCCCAGACGCCCTTGATGGTCATGGGATCCATGTCCATGGTCTCGGAGCCGTAGCACCAGCAGGGGGTGACGGACAGGGTGATGGCGACGCCCTCACGCTTAAACTTCTCCGCGCAGGCGGCGGATTCCGGCACGCGGCCGATGGACGTATCGGCCATAACGACCTTTACGTGCTCGCCGTTGGAGTAATAGAGATTTTCCTCGAACAGTTTTTTTGCGGCCTCGGCCATGGCCATGACCTGGTCTTCCAGGCTCTCACGCAGCTGCATGGGGCCGCGGCGGCCGTCGATGATGGGGCGGATGCCGATCACGGGGTATTCGCCGATGTAACGATTCTTTGCCATTTGATTCGCTCCTTTATATCATTTCAGGTTTTTTCGTCAAAGTCCTTCCGGACGGGTTCACGTGTTTGCAAGTCTCGCCTTGAGGCGCAGGAGACGCGCGGGCTGGTCGCTGCCGCTCATGCGCGCGATCAGAAGCTCAGCCGCGCGGCGGCCCATCTCATCCATGGGCTGCTCGACGATGTCGAGCCGCGGCGTCACGATCGAGCAGAGGTCGACGTTATCGTAGCCGATGAAGTCCATCTGCGCGGGCAGCGCCACGCCGCGCTCATGCGCGGCCATGATCGCGCCGAGAGTCATGTCGTAGTTGGTCACGAAGACGGCCGTCGGCGGCTGCGGCATATCGAGCAGCGCCCGGAACAGCCGCGACCCGGACTCGAGGTCGTAGTTCCCGGCCAAAATCAGCGACTCGTCGACCGGCAGGCGGTAATCCTCCAGCACGCGGCGGTAGCCGACGGTACGCTCGCGCGCGGTGGAGATGGTCTGCGGGCCGGCGATGAGGCCGATGCGGCGGTGGCCGCGGCCGATCAGCAGCTCGATGGCCATATAGACGGCGTTGAGGTTGTCGACCACGACGGTGTCATAGTCCGCCTGGTCGAGCGAACGGTCGATCAGCACGACGGGGATGGCGCCGACGCGGGCGCGGACCTCACCGGCCGTGACGTTCTCGGGGACGTAGACGATGCCGTCGACGTGGTAGCGCGCGAGAAATTCGAGCTTTTTCAGCTCCTGCTCGCGGTCAAAATCGTAGCTGCAGACGAAGCACTCGTAACCGCTGCGGCGCAGCACAGGCTCCATCGCCGCCACGACGCGCCCGAAGAACGGGCTGGAGATCGTCGGCAGGAGAACGCCGATGGTCATCGACCGGTTGGCCTTGAGGCTGCGGGCGAAGACATTGACGGAATAATCCAGCTCCTCGATGGCCGCGTCGATGGCGAGGCGGTTTTCCTCGCGGACGTTGCCGCCGTTGAGGTATTTGGAAATGGTGGAAAGGGAAAGCCCGGTCCTGCGGGCGACGTCTTTGATGGTCGACATAGCTGCTCCTGTATCGCATAACGTTTCGCTTTTTCTATATTGTACCGCACGCGGGTTCCTTGCGTCAAGCGGCAGTTTGCCCAAACAGAATGCTTCTTTTTATGGAAAACGCGCAAGATATCCGCGGGTCCCGCGGCTGTCTTCCGGCGTTTTCGCCATACCCCGCTTCGAAACGTTTTGCTTTACAGAATATTCCTGAATCGGATAGAAATCGTGCCGCCCCGGAGGGCGGCACGATCTGTTTTGGGGAATGACAGAGGTGCTTCGGTCTCGATCAATCGTAAACCAGCAGGGCGATCATCTCGTCGTCGATGTTGGAAGCATCGTACCACTGTGCGCCGGTGTCGACGTCTTCAACAGCCTCGCCGTTGGCAGCCTTGACAGCCAGCTCAACAGCCTTGTAGCCGATCTGGTACGGATCCTGGGTGACGGAGCCGTAGAACCAGCCCTGACGGACCGCGTTCTTCTGGGCAGCGCCAGCGTCGAAGCCGGCGACGACCAGGCCCGCGTACTTGCCGCCCTCAGCGAGATCCTCGCCGTCGGAGACAGCAGCCAGGAAGCCGGTGACAGCGCCTTCGTTGGAGCAGAAGATCGCAACGGGGTTCATGCCGAGCAGGGAGTTGGCAGTGGTCTGGACCGCGGTAGCCTCGGTGGTAGCGGAGATGGCGACCTCAATGATGATGGCGGGAGCGTCGACCTTCTTTTCCCACTTGGCGTGGCCTTCGATGGAGACCTTGCCGGGCTGATAGGTCTCGGCGATCTTGGCCATCTCATCGACGAAGCCGGTGGTACGGCCGGTGACGGAAGCGGAGACAGCGTCCTGAGACAGGCAGCCGATGATGACGGGGTTGTCGGAGGTCGCGTTCTTCATGGCCTCGACAACAGTTTCGTTCTCATTGAACTTGTCGGCAGCGATGGCAGCCGCGTTCTCGTTGTTGGTGCAGGCGGTCGCCTTGACAGCGCCGGTGGTGTCGCCGGGAACGCCGGAGTCAAAGCCGATGACGGGGATGTTCTTCTCTGCGCACTCTTCGAGGATCTCCGTGACAGCTTCGGTGGACAGGGCAGCCAGAGCCATGGCCTTGGGGTTCTTGGCCAGCTCGTTCTTGACCATGTTGACCTGCGCGTCGATCTCGGTCTCGGAAGCGGGGCCGTCGAAGTAGATGTCGACGTTGTAGTCTTCCGCAGCGGCTGCGGAGCCGGCGGCGACTGCCTGCCAGAACTGATGCTGGAAGCCCTTCGCCATGACGGGGATGTACATCTTCTCGCCGGTGGTCTCAGCGGCCGGAGTTTCCTCGGCGGGCGCCTCTTCGGTGGTGGTCTCTTCGGTCGTGGTGGTGGTCTCGGTGGTGGTTTCGGTCTTGGCGGGCTCGGTCTTGGCGGCGCAGGCAGCCAGAGCGAGGACCATGACCAGTGCCAGAAGCAGAGCGATCAGTTTTTTCATGAATTGATTCCTCCTAAATTTTTTATCAAACACGCTTTGCGTGCAGGATACAAGTTACGGATGTTGGGCTTTAGCCCTTCTTGACGCGGTTGGCGGCCTTCGTTCTTGCGATATCGAGCAGGACCGCGCCGATGACGACGACGCCGGTGAGGAACGTCTGCCACGGAGCCTGCAGGCCGCAGGAGGACAGGCCGTTTTTCAGCACCGACATGATGAACACGCCGATGAGCGTGCCGACCATCGTGCCGGAGCCGCCGGACATGGACGTGCCGCCGATGATGACGCCGGTGATGCCGTTCATTTCCTGGCCGTTGCCGGTGCCCGGGGTGATGGTGGTGTAGGCCGCGGCGTAGAACAGGCCGCACATGCCCACGAAGAAGCCGGAGAGCGTATAGACCGCGACCTTCCAGTTGTCGACGTTGATGCCGGACAGGCGGGTCGCCTCTTCATTGGAGCCGATGGCGTAGACGTAGCGGCCGAATTTCGTCTTGTGCAGGATGAGCGCCGCGATGATGAAGAAGCCGATGAGCCAGAACGCGCCGACCGGGAAGCCCTTGATGCCGAACAGCTCCGCGCGGATGAAGACCTTCTTGAACCAGCCGCCGACTTCCGCCGTCGCGGTCGGCCAGGTCTGGGATTGGACCTTGGTGATGATGGAGCCGAAGCCCATGGACATCATCTGCGTGCCGAGAGTAGCGATGAAGGGAGGCAGCTTCAGCTTGGCGACCAGAACACCGTTGACGAAGCCGAACGCGATGCCGACGAACAGCGTCAGCGCGATGGCGAGGATCAGCGGCCAGCCCTGCTTGAACGCGTAGCCGCCCAGCAGCGCTGCGCACATCATGACCGTGCCGAGAGACAGGTCGATGCCGCCGGTGATGATGATGAACGTCACGCCGAAGGCCATGAAGCCGATGTAGTAGCTGGACTCCAGAATGTTTTTGACCATGTCCAGAGACAGGAAGTTATTGCCGAAGATCGAGAACACGATATACAGGATGACCAGCGCGGCCGGCGCCAGCAGCTTCTGCATATCCAGCTTTTTCTTACCTAATTTCTCCATGATTGATTACCCCTCTTCCCTCTTGGTTGCATATGTCATGATGGATTCCTGCGTAGCCTCGGAGATGTCGAGCTCGCCGGTAACGTGACCTTCGCACATGACGATCACGCGGTCAGACAGGCGGAGCAGCTCCGGCATGTCGGAGGAGATCATGATGATGGCCTTGCCCTCCTCGGCCAGCTGGGTCATCAGCTTGTAGATCTCGCTCTTGGCGCCGACGTCGATGCCGCGGGTCGGCTCGTCAAAGATGAGCACGTCGCAGTCGCGCAGGAGCCACTTGGAGATAACGACCTTCTGCTGGTTGCCGCCCGAGAGACTGCCGACGCGGGCGCGTGTGTTCGGCGTCTTCGTGCGGATCTTTTCGACGTAATCCTGCGCGTGCCGGTCGGCCTTGCCGTCGTTGACGAACGGGCCGCGGAACAGCTGCTCCAGGCTGGGCAGGACCGTATTGTCGGTCACGGACAGATTGAGGCACAGGCCGTAGCGCTTGCGGTCCTCAGAGAGATAGCCGATGCCGTAGCGGACGGCGTCCTTCGGGCTGCGGATCTTCACTTCCCTGCCGTTCACGCGGATGACGCCGGCGTCCATCGGGTCCGCGCCGCAGACCAGACGCATCGTCTCCGTCCGCCCCGCGCCGACCAGACCGGCAAAGCCCAGGATCTCACCCTTGTGCAGCTGGAACGAAACGTCCTTCACGTCCAGCGAGCACAGATGCTCGGCCTCGAGCACGACGGGCGCATCGGGCGGGCACATGGACTTTGTCTTCGGCTCTTCATAGATCGTACGGCCGACCATGAGCCGGATGACCTCGGAAATTTCTGCCGTGGGCGTCTCGAGCGTGTCGACATACTGGCCGTCGCGCATGACGGTGATGCGGTCGGTGATGCGCTTGAGCTCATCCATGCGGTGCGAGATGTAGATGATGCCGACGCCGGTCTTCTTGAGCTGGCGGATGAAGACGAACAGATCGTCGATCTCCGTGTCGGTCAGGACAGCGGACGGCTCGTCGAGAATGAGCAGCTTCGTGTGCTCATGGGACAGCGCCTTTGTGATCTCGACCATCTGCTGCTTGGCGACCGAGAGCGTCTTGACGACGGCCTTCGGATCAAGGTCGAGATGCAGCTTTTCAAACAGAGCCTGCGTCATGGCGTTCTGCTTCGCCTTGTCGACGAACGGGCCTTTCATCGGCTCGCGGCCGATAAAGATGTTTTCCGCCACGGTCAGGTGCTGCATGAGGTTCAGCTCCTGGTGGACGATGCAGATGCCGAGCGCCTGCGCGTCGCGCGGGCCGTGGATCTGGACCTGCTTGCCAAAAAACTCGATCGTGCCGCCGTCGCTCGGGTAGATGCCGGTCAGCACCTTCATGAGCGTCGATTTGCCGGCGCCGTTTTCGCCGACGAGCGCCATGACCTCGCCTTCGCGGACCTCGAGCTGCGCATTGTCCAGCGCGTGGACGCCCGGGAAGTATTTCTGGATCCCGGTCATTCTGAGAATCGTATCGGCCATTTTCCTTTTCCATTCCCCTTTCTCCTGCGGCGCGTTTTCCTGTATCAGGAAAACGAAACGTTTTGCTCTTACAGCGCGCAAAACCGCTTGCTGCGCCGGACGAATCCTTCTCCCCACAGAGAAAAGGCGAGAGGCATACGCTCCCCGCCGCCCCGGGCGGCGATCGTTCTTACAGCTTCATTGTAACAGGCTTCCAACAGAACCGGCATGAAAATTGTCCACAAAAAGGTGAAAATTGTGCGTTGAAATTATACAAATTTTTCGCAGAGAAGAAAAAAGCCTTCCCCGATGAGGGGAAGGCTTATATTATTCTCACCCGTGGTAGCCGATGGCGCGGGAGATGGTGTCGGCGGCGGCGCAGACGAGGCGGATGGCGTGCAGGAACTCGTCGGACTGGACCTGGCGGAACATGCCGACGCAGCCGATGGCGTAGCGTACCTCGCCCGTCACATCGTGGATGGGCGCGGAGACCGAGCGAAGGCCAATTTTGTATTCGCCGTTTTCCACGGCGTAGCCCTGCTCGCGGATGCGGGTGAGCTCGGGGGCGAACTGCTCCGGCGTGGTGAGGGTGTGGGGCGTGTAGGCCTTGAGCTCGGTGTGCGTGAGGATGCGGCGGCACTCGGCCGGGGAGCTGTTGGCCAAAAACAGCTTGCCCTGCGACGTGCAGTGGACCGGCAGACGCGCGCCGACCTCGGAGACCACGCGCAGGCTCGCGCGGGATTCCTCCTCCGCGAGCGTCACGACGGCGGCGCGGTCAAAGACCGACAGGAAGACGCTCTCGCCGAGCTCGGTGCAGATGTTCTGCATGTGCGGCCGGGCGATGGCGCCGATGTCCCACGAGTTGGAGACGGCGCAGCCGTATTCAAACAGCCGGATGCCCAGCCAGTAGCGGCCGTTCGGCGTCTGCTCGATGAGACCGGACTCACGCATGGTGGAGAGCAGGCCGTGGATGGTGCTCTTCGGCCAGCCGGTCTTCTGATACAGCTCTGTTAAGGATGCGGGCTGACCGGCGGCGGTCAGCAGGTCGAGCAGGCGGATCGCCTTTGCGACGGAATGGATGGTTTTTCCCTCTTGTTCTGCCATAACGGGACTCCTTTTACAATTCTATATTATTACTATAGCATGGCGAACGTCGTTCAGCAACCGGATACGTTCGGCAATGTCGAAATAATTCCAGGAATGGGTTTTGGCGATTTGCTAAATTTGGTTTGCAATTATCCTGCTTTTGTTATACACTAATCACAAACAGCAAAGGAGGGGCGCGGAATGTACCAGATCATGCTCGTGGAAGACGAGGCGCTCGTGCGCGAATCGATGGCGCAGAACACGAATTGGGAAAAATTCGGCTTCGCGCCCCCGCACGTCTTTGAAAACGGCCGGCAGGCGGCCGACCATCTCGAGACTGTTCTGCCGGACGTGGTGATCACGGATATCTGCATGCCGTTTCTCGACGGGCTGGAGCTGGCGAAGCTCGTCTACGAGCGCTTTCCGGAGACGATCGTCGTCGTGCTGACGGGCTTCAGCGAGTTTTCCTACGCACAGAAGGCCATCCGCTATCACGTGCACGACTATCTGCTCAAGCCGGTCAGCCCGAAGGAATTTGACCAGCTGCTGGAGAATCTGTCGGCGGAGCTGTCGCGGCGGGAGAACCGGCAGGGGCTCTACAGCCGCGCGGTCATGGCCGACGAGGTGCTGAAGGACCATTTCTTCCAGAGCCTTCTGCAGACCGACGCGCCGCAGGAGCTGCCGGCCTCGATGCGCGAGGCCGGGGCCGGGCTCGGCGGGCGGCTGCACGCCGTCGCGCTGGCGCTGCCGCCGGCGCGGCCGGAGGGCATCGAGGCCCGGGGCCAGCGCGTGGCGGAGGTCTGCGCGCCCGCGCAGTTCCGCCTGCTCGGCGACCAGCACGTGATGCTGATCGTGAGCGGCGACGAGACCGCGGAGCTCATGGCCCGGACCGCCGCCGGGGCCAGGCAGCTGCGCATGCAGCTGCAGGAGGCGGATGTGCATACCGCCATCGGCATCGGCGGCGCCTACGCCGGGGTAGACGGCCTGCGCACCTCTGCGCAGGAGGCGCAGCACGCGCTGGGCTACGCGTTCTCCACCGGTGAGACGCTGCTCTTTGACCCCGAGCTGCGCAAGGCCTCCGGCTCTTTGCAGACCGACGACTGCCCGACAGCCGCGCTCATCGCGAGCACGCTGCAGTCCGGCAGCGGCAACCGGGCGCTGGAGCTGACGGGGACACTGTTTACCTGCATGCGCCGCCGCCGGGTGCATGTGAGCGAGTGCAGGCCGGTTTTGCAGCGGCTGCAGATCCTGATGGCCTCGCATCTGACGCGCGAGCAGCTGCAGCGCGCGCCCGCCATGCTCCTGCCGCAGCCGGAATACGCGCTGGAGGAGGTCCGGCTGTCCGTCGAGCGGCTGGAGGGCTACATCCTGCAGTGCCAGGCGCAGCGGAACGACACCCCGGCCGCCCGCTGCGGCCGGATGGCGGTGGAGTATATCGGCGCGCACTATGCCGACTGCGATCTCAAGCTGCCGGACCTGCTGGAGCATCTGGGCGTCAGCCGCAGCTATTTTTCCACGGTCTTCAAGGAGAAGACCGGCCAGTCGTTCGTGGAATACCTGACGAACCTGCGCATGGAAAAGGCCAAGGAATACCTGCGCGAGACGGGCCTTTGCACCTATGAGATCGCCGACCGGATCGGCTTTGCCGACCCGCATTATTTCTCGCTCACCTTCCGCCGCCGCACCGGCATGACCCCAAAGCAGTACAGAGAGGCGGAAAAATGAACGAAAAGCAGAAGCTCTTTACCAGGCATTCGATCGGCACGCGGATCGCGGCGCTGTTCATGCTGCTGATCCTGGTCATCACGGGCGTGATGACCTATGTGTCCATCAGCGTCTCGACGAGCGAGCTGCTGGATAGCTCCACGGACTACACCGAGCAGCTCATCCTGCGCGTCAACGCGGAGCTCGATATGTACGTGGAATATATGAAGGACATTTCGGACTTCATCGTCGACAACGGCGCGGTCGCGGCCTATCTGCAGGCGGCGAACGAGCACCGGCTGACCGACGCGGCCTGCCGCGGCGCACAGCAGCAGCTGGCCGCCGCACAGAAGATCCGCGCGGAGATCACCTCCATCGCGCTTATCCCGCAGTCGGGCGGAGCGCTGTTCGGAAGCGAGGGCGCGTCGCTCAATACCTATTCCAATTATCACACGGCGGACTGGTACGTGGACGCGCTGGCGGATCCGGACGAGGTCCAGGTCTCGTCGTCCCGCGTGGAAAATCTGATCGCGGGGCAGTACAACTGGGTCGTCTCCTTTTCCAAGGCCGTGCTCGACGCGGCCGGACAGGTGCAGGGCGTGCTGCTGATCGACCTCAACTATCAGATCATCGACCGGCTCTGTGCGGATATCCAGCTGGGCAGCCGGGGCTATATCTACCTCATCGACCAGTCGGGCGGCATCCTCTGGCATCCGCAGCAGGATCTCATCTACGCGGGGCTGAAGGAGGAGAACGCCCAGCAGGTGCTCGCGGCCAAAAACGGCCGGATGCTCCTCGGCAAGGGGAGCGGCTGCAGGCTCTACGTCGCCTGCGCGTCGGAGGCGACGGGCTGGACCGCCGTGGGCGTCGCCTATACGCAGGAGCTGCTGCGCAGCCGGGACCGGATCTACCAGACCTATCTGCTCATCGCGGCGGCGGCGCTGGTGCTGGCGCTGGTCTTCGCGCTGCAGCTGTCCATGTCCATCGCCGACCCCATCCGCCGGCTGACGCAGACGATGCGGCGCGTGGAGGAGGGGGATCTGCACGTGCGGTGTCAGGTCTCGTCGCGCACGGAGCTCGGGCAGCTGTCCGACAGCTTCAACCACATGATCGCCAAGACGGCCGACCTGATGGACGAGCGGCTGCGCATCGAGGAACAGAAGCGCAAAAGCGAATGGAAGGCGCTGCAGGCGCAGATCCAGCCGCATTTCCTCTATAACACGCTCGACTCCATCATCTGGATGAGCCACGCCGGGCGCAGCGAGGAGGTCGTGGAGATGACGAGCGCGCTGGCCGCACTCCTGCGTTCGTCGATCGGCGACGGATCCGACACCAACACGCTCAAGACCGAGATCGCCCACGTGCGCAGCTATCTGACCATCCAGAAAATGCGCTACCACACTCTGCACGACGAGATCGACATCGACCCGCAGACGGAGGACTGTCTGCTGCCGAAGCTCGTGCTGCAGCCGCTGGTGGAAAACGCGATCTACCACGGCATCAAGGTCAAGCAGCAGGGCGGCACGGTACGCATCGAGTCGCTGCTGGAGGAGGACCGGCTGCTCATCACCGTGGAGGATGACGGCGTCGGCATGACGCCGGAGCAGCTGGCGACGATCCTCGAGAAAAAAGAGGCGGACGGTGAGAGCAGCAAGATCGGCGTCTGCAACGTCAACGAGCGGCTGCAGCTGTTTTTCGGCAGCGAGGCGGCCATGAAATACTATTCGGAGCCGGGGAAGCGGACGATGGTGATGCTGGTGCTGCCCATCGTGCGGGAAAAGGGGGACGCGGATGCGGAAGCTTAAATCAATTGCAGTCTGCGCGCTGTGTCTCTGCCTGCTGCTGGGCCTCGCCGGCTGCGCAGCTGCGCAGCGGCCGCTGCGCGTGACGCTGGTCCTGAAGACGGAGACCGACGTGGCTGAGTTCTGGGGCATGCTTCTCTCCGGCGTCCGGAAGGCAGCGGAGGAATACGGCGTGGAGCTGACGGTCCGGACATCTCCGACCGAGACCGCGATCGACGAACAGATCGAGCTGATCCGACAGACCGCGGCGGAAAAGCCGGACGTCATGATCCTCTCCGCCGCGGACTACGACCGCTGTGCCGAGGCAACGGAGGAGGCCATCGCCGCCGGGATCGGCGTGGTGGCGGTCGACACGGATGTGAATGCCGGGGGCCGGGCCTGCTTTGTCGGCAGCAACAACTACCAGATCGGGCAGGAGATGGGCAGCCAGATGGCGTCCTATCTGCCCGAGGGCGGCAAGGTCGCCGTCATCCAGCACATGCTCACGACCACGACCGGCATCGACCGCACGCGCGGCGTCATCGACGCGCTGACGCAGGCGGGGAACATCGAGATCCTCGGCAGCTACTGCTGCGACAACAGCACCCTCCGCGCGAAGGAGATCACGACGGCGCTGCTCGAGGACGAGCCGGACATCCGGGGCTTCGTGTGCACGAACGAGGTCTGCAACGTGGGTGCGGCGAACGCGCTCGTCGAGCTCGGCATGGGCGGCAAGGTCTTCGTCGTCGGCTGCGACAATTCGCAGCGGCAGATCGCGCTGCTCGAGCAGAACATCATCCAGGCCATCGTCATCCAGCGGCCGTTCAACATGGGCTACATGGCCGTGCAGCAGGCCGTGCGCGTCGCGCAGGGGGAGACGCCGGAGGATTTTGTGGAGGTCGCTTGCGTACTCATTACCCGGGAAAATATGTACACCCAGGAAAACCAGAAGCTCCTGTTCCCGGTGATGGAACAATAAAAGCTCCCCTCCCAGGGGAGCCATTGGGGTGCATCCTGTAGGGGCAGAGCAGAGCCCCGCCCCTACAAGGGGCGAAGCAAATAAAGAAGACCTACTCGCAAAAAGGTGCAGCCTGACAAGTTCAGACTGCACCTTCTATTGATAGCAGATATTCTAAGGCAACTAGTTACAAATCTGGAACCCCCGTATCAGGCGGCGCGTACCAAGCGCCCGTAAGGTGAGTATCGAGTGGAACGACGCCTGAAAAATAGGGACTTGCCTGAATTCAGATGCAGGATGCACCAAGCGCGTCCCCAAGCACTCTTTTCTCCCCTATCTTTTCTCTTGCGAGAGAAAAGATAGCGTCAGCTGACAAGGGCACACATGCCCGCAGGACGCTCCGGCCCGCCTTTCGCTGCGTTATCGTCCTTGACAGGCGCCAGCCTGCCTGCGTCCTCTGCCTTGCGAAAAACGTGCCGGAGCGCCCGGCGGGTCTTCGAGTTTTCCCGGAGCATGGACGGCAGTTGGCAAGGCAGACGAGGCAGGCGGGCTGTCGCCCGCCAACGAGGATAACGAAGCCAGCGGTCGCCCAGGCCCGGGAAAACCATGTGGGCCCTTGTCAACTGACGCTAGGGCCGTCGGAGACAACCAGCAGCTGCAAATTTGATACAACCTCTCAGTCTCGGCTTCGCCGAGCCAGCTCCCCTGGGAGGGGAGCCTTTCAGGTCCGGCTGTGGCCGGGGGCCAGGAGATTTTTTCCGCAGTGTGGGCAGCTCTCGCCGTCGCTGCGGCCGAGGCGCCTGCCGCAGAAGGGGCAGCGCCAGAGCGCGAGGTACACCAGCGCGTACCCGCCCGCAAAGCAGGCCGTAAACAGGAAATACACCGGCTTCGATACGCCGCAGCCGATCAAAAGACTCGCCAGCGTCAGCGCCAGCAGCACAAAAAGCAGGACCTTGACTGTTTTCAGATGCATGAAAAAGCCTCCTTACCCTCTTGCATCCCGGGACCACGTTGCTTCCGCTTTCTTCTGTCTGTATTATAGCACGCTGCCGAAAATCTGCCTACTGTTTTTTGTAATTTTTGTGCATGTTGTTTCAGCTACCCCTGGCTGTTCTGCGCGTCGATCTTCTCCTTGAGGTCGTTCAGGTAGACCCAGCGCTCCGTCTTTTCGTCAAGTTCGGCGCTCAGCCGCTCCTGCTCGTCCGTCAGCTCCTGCAGCCGGATGTAATCGCTGCCGCAGGCTTCCTGCGCGCGGCGGCAGGCGGCGAGCTTCTCCTCCAGCTCCGCCAGGACCGCGTCGATCGTCTCGAACTCCCGCTGCTCGTTATACGAGAACTTCAGCTTCTTCTCCCGCGGCCGCTCCGGCTGCGGTTTTTCGGTCTTTTCGGACTTTTCCGGCTTCTTTTCCTCCGCCGGGCGGCGCTTGCGCGCCCAGTCGGACCAGTTGCCGGTGAAGATGTCGACGCGCCCCTCCGGCCGGACCTCCAGAATGGTGTCCGCCATCTTGTCGAGGAAGAAACGGTCGTGCGAGACCGTGATGATCGGGCCGGGGAAGCTCTGCAGATAGTCCTCGAGGATGGAGAGCGTCGTCACGTCCAGATCGTTCGTCGGCTCGTCGAGCAGCAGCACGTTCGGCGCCGCCATCAGGACTGACAGCAGATACAGCCTCCGCCGCTCGCCGCCCGAAAGACGGCCGATCGTCGTCTGCTGCAGATCGGGCGTGAACAAAAAGCGCTCGAGCATCGTCTTGGCCGAGAAGGTCCCCTCGTCGGTCTTCACCTGCGCGGCGACCTCGTGGATGCAGTCGTACACGCGCTGGTTCAGGTCCAGCTCGCGCCCCTCCTGCGAAAAATGCCCGATGCGGACCGTCTCGCCCAGCTCGACCGTGCCGCTGTCGGGCTGAATCTCGCCCGCGAGCAGCCGCAGGAGCGTCGATTTGCCCGCGCCGTTGCGGCCGACGATGCCGATGCGGTCCGTCCGCAGCACGCCGTAGGAGAAGTCCGCAAAGAGCATCCGCCCGTCATACCCCTTCGACACGTGCTCGAGCGTGATGATCTTTTTGCCGAGCCGGCTCGAGGCCGCGGCCAGCTGCACCGTGCTGTCGCGCTCCGGCGCTTTCTGGTTTTTGAGGGCCTCATAGCGGTCGATGCGCTCCTTGCTCTTGGTGCTGCGGGCCTGGCAGCCGCGCAGGATCCATTCGCGCTCGACGCGCAGGATCGACTGCCGCTTGCGCTCGGACGCCTCGGCCATCTGCGCGCGCTGCTCGCGCAGCTCCAGATAGCGGGAGTAATTCGCCTCGTAGTGATAGAGCTTGCCGCGCGAGAGCTCCGTGATGTGGTTCACGACGCGCTCAAGAAAGTACCGGTCGTGCGTCACCATGACGAGCCCGCCCTTATACCGCCGCAGCCAGTCCTCCAGCCAGGCGACCATCTCCGTGTCAAGGTGGTTCGTCGGCTCGTCGAGCACCAGCACGTCCGCCGGATGGATGAGCGCCGCGCACAAAGCCGCGCGGCGGCGTTCGCCGCCGGAGAGCGTGCCGATGCGCCGGTCCGTCTCGCCGAGGCCGAGCTTCGTCAGCATCGCCTTTGCCTCGTATTCGTTCAGCGCGCGGAACTGCGGCGGCATGCTGGCGAAGACCTGCTCCAGGATCGTCCGGTCGTCGTCCATCTCCGGGTTCTGCGGCAGATAGCTCACCTGCAGGTTCGGCCGGCGCGAGATGTACCCGCTGTCCGGCTGCACGAGCCCGGCCAGCACCTTCAGAAACGTCGATTTGCCGGTGCCGTTGATGCCGATGACGCCGGTCTTGTCCCCCTCGTTGAGATAAAAATCCACATCCTGCAGCAGCTGACGGCTGCCGAAATTGATGGAAAGCTGTTCTGCGGATAAAAGCATAAAATTCCTCCTTCAAGGGGTTTCTGCGCCTATTCTATCACAGCTTCCGCCGGAAATCACGCGCTTCTTGCATTTGTTCCGTGTTTCTGCTATCATGGGGGCGAAAAACCGATGAAACGGGGAGAATTGTTTATGGAGCCTGTGAAGCTGCTGGCGCTCGATCTGGACGGGACGCTGCTGAATTCCCAGAAGGAGTTGACGCTGCGCACCCGTGATGCGCTCTATGCCGCGGCGGGAGCTGGCGTCGAGATCGTACCGACGACGGGACGCTTTTTTACCGGTATGCCCGAGGTCATTCAGAAGCTGCCGTTTCTGCACTTCGCCATCACCATCAACGGTGCGCAGGTCTATGATATCCGCGAGAAAAAAGCCGTCAGCACGGCGGAAATCCCGCTGGAAACGGCGCTGCGGGTCCTGGAGTATCTCGACGGCTTCCCCGTGATCTACGACTGCTATCAGGACAACTGGGGCTGGATGACGCGCAGCATGCAGGAAAACGCCGCCGCGTTCGTCCCCATCGATCATTCGCTGCGCATGGTGCGCAGTCTGCGCACGCCGGTCGACGAGCTCAAGGCGTATCTGCGGGAGCAGAACCGGAGCGTCCAGAAGCTGCAGCTGTTCACACCGGACGATGCGCTGCGCGGCAGGCTGCTCACCGACCTTGCGGAGCGTTTCCCCTGCCTGAGCGTCAGCACGTCCATGCCCTGCAACATTGAGATCAACGACGCGCACGCCAACAAGGGCGAGGCCATTGCGTCTCTGGCAGCGTATCTCGGCCTGCCGATGGCAGCGACGATGGCCATCGGCGACGGACTGAACGACAGGAGCATGATCAAAATGGCAGGGACTGGCGTGGCCATGGCAAATGCGTGCCCAGAAATTCTGGCACTTGCCGATGAAGTGACAGCCTCCTGCGACGAGGATGGCGCGGCGCTCGCCATCGAGCGGCACTGCGTGCCGGGAAAGGCGTAACGGAAATGTTCGACTGTCATATTCATATGGTGCTGGACGGCGTAAATTGGAGGGAATCCATTGCGCGGCACAAGGCTGCACCGCAGGAGGCACTCATCCGAAAAACGCTCGCGCAGTATCAGGCGCTGGGCTATACCTACCTGCGCGACGGCGGCGACCGCTGGGGCGCGGGCGCGCTGGCCGCGAAGCTTGCGCCGGAATACGGCATCCGCTACCGCACCCCCTGCTTCCCCATCTACAAGACCGGCCACTACGGCAGCTTCATCGGCCGTGGCTTTTCCACACCGGCGGAATACCGCGCACTCGTGCGCGCGGCCAAAGCCGCGGGCGCGCACTTTATTAAGATCATGATCTCCGGCCTCATGGACTTTGAGCACTACGGCGTCCTGACCGACGAGCCGCTTGCGCCGGGCGAGATCGCGGACATGATCGCCTGCGCCCATGACGAGGGCTTTTCCGTCATGGCGCACGCCAACGGCGACAGCGCCGTGCGCGCCGCGCTGGCTGCCGGGGTCGACTCGATCGAGCACGGGGCCTATCTCTCGCCCGAGACGCGCAGCCAGCTGGCGGAAAGCCATGCCGTCTGGGTGCCGACGCTCGTGACCATCGGCAATCTGATCGGCGACGGCCGCTTCCCGGACGCGGCGCTGCGTCCGCTGCTGGCATTCCAGCAGCGATCCGTCCGCGACGCCGCGGCGCAGGGGGCAAGGATCGCCTGCGGCAGCGACGCCGGGGCCTACCGCGTCCTGCACGCGCAGGGCGGCCTGGACGAGCAGGCCCTCCTCCGCCGCACCCTCGGCCCCACCGCCGACCAGATCCTGACCCAAGGCAATACCGAGATCCAAAAGCGCTTTTGAAGCCCCCCTGCGTTGCTCCCAAAGGCTCCCCTCCCAGGGGAGCTGGCTCGGC
>CEAR01037509.1_pt1 | contig 28001 bp, 19 predicted proteins | sample 557461 | NCBI WGS metagenome assembly CEAR01 (sample SAMEA3182075, study PRJEB8094) | gut metagenome | biome: human; feature: gut; material: Stool; isolation source: human stools | place: Canada | collected 2012-03-14
ATGCTGCGGGCCGCCTCTTGCTGCCTTATCAGTCCGCGCAGCAAAAATCGTTCGATACGCCTTACCACCGACGTCACGCTGGCACGGGAGGCATATTCGGAAGCAAGTTTGAGGATGTTGACCGACCACGATATTATCATGGCCTGAAGAATCGAGATGAGACATTTTTTCAGCGAAAGGTTCATTCCGCTCAGACAAACCGGTCTCAGAATTGTTAATAGAGTATCCATAAGGCGTGAGATTTCCTGGATTTTTATACACTCTATTAACAAGGAGGTCCGCGCCTTTCCTATATCCTTTTGATTTATTGACAGTTGAAAAAGCAATCCGTTCAATAAAATTTAACGTGACATTGTCTCTGAATTTACGTATATGCCTATGTATGCGCACATTGGGCTGAATGACCAAAATTGTCATGTGCTATGGGTTTCTATCAAAAGAACGGATTCAAGCCACTATATAAAACAGAACAGGAAGAACGTGTTTTTTTAGAATTGAGTCCTGACGAACCATTGAAAACACGTTTCATGTTCTTCGATTTGAAACTCAACTGACCTCGCTATTGCATTCTAAAGCACCATCTCGGCAAAGAGGCGGTCGAAGGTTGCGTCGAGGTCGTCGCAGAGACCGGGATGGGGGCGCGAGGTACAGATACAGGCGCTGCGTACTGCCGTGAGCCAGCGGAATCGCTCGTGCGCCTCAAGCACACCTATCGGGCTGTTGTCGCCCGAGGCTATACGCCCGAAAGCATCTAACTGCTGTGTCAGCAACTCGATATCGGCATCGGGAAAAAGAGCCTTTATGCGGCCTGGCACAATCTTGACTTGCGCACGCAGCCAGCGACGACGCTTACACATCATCACAAGCCCGACATTGACTTGTTCGCCACGCTCCACTACCGGGATGTAACGCACTACGGCATACTCATACAAGAGTTTTTCGGGCTGCTGTGGCATAATCTGTAAAAATTTTAGAGTTTGCAAGACGCCGGGTCAGAAATTCGCGATATACACGTCGCTGTTCGTCTACGGCAATATCGGGCATCGACTGCTCGAGCCATTCCGCCGGGATGCTGTCGACCAACTCAGTCAGGAACTCGGGCGTAACCAGCCGGTGCATCTCGGCATCGACATCATCGAGGCGCGATGCGTGAGGCAGCAAGGCATGTTGGCGGATATATATAAATGGCGACAAGGCTGCCTCTTCCCACCCCTTCCACGAATGGTGGAAATATAGCGACGAACCATGGTCGATGAGCCACAACTCACGATGCCACAACAACATATTGGTATTCAAGGCCGTGCGGTCGACATTTGTCAGAAAGGCATCCAACCACACTATTTTCGAAGCCTCGAGCGCGTCGGGCTTGTTTACGGCAACATCCCACGCCATGGCACCACTGAGAAAATGCAGCCCCAGGTTAAGCCCCGTCGAAGCCTGCAACAGGTCTTGAATTTCCTCGTCAGGCTCGGTACGGCCAAAATTCTCGTCAACATCGAGAAACACAAGTTCGGGCACGCGCAGGCCGACCCTACGCGCCACCTCGCCACCGATATACTCGGCTATGAGTGCCTTAGAGCCATGACCGCCTCCCCGGAACTTCACAACGTATTTAAAACCGTCGTCAGCCTCGGCCAACGCCGGCAGCGACCCACCCTCGCGCAGCGGTTCGATATATCGGCACAGTGCCTGATGTCGTAGTTCTATCATGCCTACTAAACGTTTCGACGCCAATTATATGGCAAATATACGAAAATTTCTTTATTTAAGTTTCGCAAGTCTAAGACTTGCTCACTGTTAATAGTTTATCGTTTAGTGGTTAGCCTTAGTTGGCTGATTGTGAACACTAATAAATATTGTTATTTGCATTTATCAAACCATAACCTATAACCAAAGGACTACTAACAGTGAGCAAGTTGCATACTTGCGAAACTTGAATTTCTTTATTCCTGGCGGTATGGGTCAAACATGATTGTCGAAAGATATTTCTCGGCCCTGTCGGGAAATACCACCACGATATTAGAGCCGCGAGGCGCAGTCCGGGCCACCCTCAGCGCCGCAAGCATGGCCGCGCCCGAACTCATGCCGGCAAATATACCCTCGCGATGTATTATCTGGCGGGCCATGTCTATAGCCTCTTCGCTCGACACCATTTCCTGTATATCTATTTTTGTCGGGTCATAGATTTCGGGCACTATGGCCTCTTCCATATTCTTCAGACCCTGTATATAATGACCACGCACCGGATGGGCGCAGACTATCTTTATGGCCGGTTTGAGGGCTTTGAGGAAGCGCGATATACCCATGATTGTACCCGACGTGCCCAGGGCGCACACCAGATAGTCAATCTTGCCGCCGGTCTGCGACCATATCTCGAGAGCCGTGTTCTCGTAATGAGCCTGGTAGTTAGAGGCGTTTCCAAACTGGTCGGGCATGAAATACTTGCCCGGATTGGCATTGACAAGTTCGTGAGCCTTGCGTATCGCCCCGTCTGTACCCTGGTCGGCAGGGGTCAGCGTAACCTTGGCGCCGTAGCTGCGGATGATGATTCGCCGCTCGGCCGACACGCCTTCCGACATAACAATCTCCACATCATAACCCTTGACCACGCCGAGCATGGCCAGGCCGATGCCTGTGTTACCCGAGGTCGGTTCGATGATGGTCATGCCGCGATGAAGCCGGCCCGACTGTTCGGCATCTTCAATCATCTTGAGTGCTATGCGGTCTTTGATGCTGCCGGTAGGATTAAATCCCTCTATTTTGGCAAAAATATCGACACCGTCTATATCGTTAATGCGGCTCAGTCGCACCATTGGCGTAGAGCCTATCGCATCGAGTATGCTGTCTTTTATGTCCATCTGTATACCAAATATATAGTGGGTTAATGACAATGCTAACATTTATGGCACCTGTTAGGTTCACGTCCGAAAGTGGATGATTATGCTAAAATAATAGCATTAATGACCACAAACCCTTTAATTCTCGCGCAAAGTTATTCTTTTTTGCTCAATGATAGGGCTTAATTCGAAATTTTTTACGAATTTTGCACCTTGAAACTTTGGAGACACCGGTGTCTCCACTCCTACTTAACCACAACATGCAGCTGACAGCCGAAATAATAGCCAATCATTTAGGCGGGGAGCTCGATGGACGCGGCGACGTGCTCGTAAGCAACTTTGCCAAAATCGAAGAAGCCACCCCGGGAACCATCACTTTTTTAGCCAACCCTAAATATACCCACCATATTTATAGCACAGGTGCGTCTGTGGTACTCGTGCGCAGGGATTTCGTTGCCGAGCAACCGGTCAAAGCCACGCTAATACGTGTCGATGACCCCTATGTGGCCCTGTCGGGGCTCCTCGGGCTCGCGGCAAAGTTCATACAGCCACAACCCGTGGGCATTGAGCAGCCGTGCCACATCGCCGACGGCGTCGAGATTTCTGACGACTGCTATATCGGAGCCTTTGCCTATATCGGCCAGGGTGCGAAAATAGGACGCGGGGTAAAAATCTACCCGCAGGCGTATGTCGGCCCCGGAGTGACAATCGGCGACGAATCAGTCATATACCCCGGTGCCAAAATATATTACAACTGCCAGATAGGCAAACGTTGCATCATACACGCCGGGGCCGTAATCGGTGCCGACGGATTCGGCTTCGCCCCCGATGCGCAGGGCGTATATCACAAAATCGAGCAAATAGGCATCGTGGTAATCGACGACGATGTCGAAATCGGAGCCAACACAACCGTCGACCGCTCTACCATGGGCTGCACGCACATACAGCGTGGCGTGAAACTCGACAACCTCATCCAGATAGCCCATAACGTAGAGGTCGGCCACGACACGGTCATGGCATCGCAGGTCGGCATAGCCGGTTCTACCAAAATCGGGGCCAACTGCATGTTCGGCGGCCAGGTCGGCGTTGCCGGACACATCACCGTCGGCGACCGCACAAACATAGGCGCACAGTCGGGCATAGCGCACAGCATAGCACCCGACAGCCGCATAATCGGTTCGCCTGCAGTGCCCGGCCGCGAGTTTGCACGTATCGCCGCAAGCATGCGCCGCCTGCCCGAGCTGCTGCAGCGTGTCGACAAACTCGAAAAACTCCATCAGGAAAAATAAAAAACACGATATAATGAAGCAAATGACACTCCAGGGGGAGTTTACCCTCGAGGGCAAGGGTCTGCACACAGGCGCACAACTGTCGGCTACCTTTTGCCCCGCCCCTGACAACCACGGGTATAAAATCCAACGCACCGACCTCGACGGACAACCCGTCATCGACGCGGTTGCCGAAAACGTTGTTGCCACACACCGTGGCACCGTCATAGGCAAGGGTGATGCCACTGTCAGCACTATCGAACACGCCATGGCCGCTCTCTATGCCTGCGGCATCGACAACTGCCTCATCAAGGTCAACGGCCCCGAAATACCCATCCTCGACGGAAGCGCAAAACCATTCTTCGATGCAATCCAGGCTGTCGGCGTAACCGAGCAGATTGCCGACAAAGACTTCTATTATGTCAAGCACAAGGTAGAGGTTATCGATGCCGAGACCGGCTCGAAACTCATGCTGCTCCCCGACGACGAGTTCAGCCTCGATGTCAAGGTCAACTTCGAGAGCGAGGTTCTTGCCAACCAGTATGCCACCCTCGACCATATCTGCGACTTCGGCGCCGACATAGCCTGGGCACGCACATTTGTCTTCGTCCGCGAAATCGAGCCACTGCTCAAGGCCGGCCTTATCAAGGGGGGCGACCTCGACAACGCCATCGTAATCTACGAGAACCCCAAGACACAGGAAGAGCTCGACCACCTGGCCGACATAATGGGTGCGCCCCACCACGACGCAAACGACTTCGGCTTCCTCAACACCATTCCCCTCCACGCCCCCAACGAGCCGGCACGGCACAAGCTCATGGACCTCATCGGCGACATAGCCCTCATCGGCCGTCCGCTCAAAGGCCGCATCATAGCCACCAAGCCCGGCCACACTATAAACACACAATTAGCAAAGACGCTGCGCCACGACATCAAGCGACAGGACGTACAGGCACCCAACTACAACCCCAACGTAGAGCCGCTGATGGATAACAACGCCATCCGCCACCACCTGCCCCACCGCTACCCCATGCTCCTTGTCGACAAAATCATCGACAAGACCGACAACTATATCGTAGGCGTAAAGAATGTGACCACAAACGAGCCGTTCTTCACCGGCCACTTCCCCCAGGAGCCTGTCATGCCCGGCGTGCTCCTCGTCGAGGCCATGGCCCAGACTGGCGGACTCCTCGTTCTGAGCATGGTCGACGAACCCGAGCGCTACTCTACCTACTTCATGAAGATTGACAATGTGAAGTTCCGCCAGAAAGTCGTTCCCGGCGACACCCTGCTCTTCCATGTTTCCTTCCTGACTCCTATGCGGCGCGGCATGGCCGTGATGAAAGGCCGCGCCTTCGTGGGCGAGAAAGTAGTGTGCGAATGTGAATTTATGGCGCAGATTGTCAAAAACAAGTAATTTACCGACATGCATCAACCATTAGCAAGCATCAACCCCGACGCCAAGATTGCCGACGACGTTGTGATTGGCCCATTTACCACTATCGACCGCAATGTCGAAATCGGGCCCGGCACGCGCATTGGCAGCAATGTCACAATCCTCGAGGGTGCACGTATAGGTTCGGGTGTCACTATTTTCCCTGGAGCCGTCATCAGCGCCATACCCCAGGACCTCAAGTTCCGTGGCGAGGAAACGACCGCAATCATCGGCGACAACACCGTGCTGCGCGAATGCGTGACAGTCAACCGTGGCACCGCAGCAAAAGGCAAGACCGCCGTAGGCAGCAACTGCCTCATCATGGCATATAGCCACGTGGCCCACGACTGCGAGGTAGGCAACAACGTAATCATAAGCAATGCCAGCCAGCTTGCCGGCGAGGTCAAGGTCGACGACTATGCAATCATCGGCGGCGGCAGCCTCATACACCAGTTCTGCCACATAGGCGAACACATCATGATGCAGGGCGGCGCTCTCGTCAACAAAGACATCCCCCCCTATATCAAGGCAGCCCGCGAACCTATAAGCTACACAGGCGTAAACACTGTCGGCCTTCGCCGTCGCGGCTTCAGCTCAGAGACCATCGAGCTCATTCAGGAGGTCTACCGCCTGCTCTACAACAGCGGTCGCCCCATCACCGAGGCCGTATCCCTGGTCGAGCAGCAAGTGCCACAGTGCAAGGAACGCGACACAATCCTCGATTTCGTCCGCAACTCCCAGCGCGGCATACTCCGCTGCTACCCGGGAGTGGTATAAAACATTAACGCATGGCCGGAGGGTCCGTCGCTCGTCTCCTCGTAAGGGGCGAGAGGAAAGTCCGGGCAACATAGAGCACCATATTTGCTAACGGCAAGCTATCGGTAACGGTAGATTAGTGTGACAGAAAACAACCGCCCCCTTCCCGGGGGTAAGGGTGAAAAGGCGAGGTAAGAGCTCACCGGGCGACATGGCGACATGCCGCGCCGCACACATTATGGGTTGCAAGGTCAAGTATACCGGCATCTAAGGGCTGCTCGTCCATTGCCGGGGGGTAGACTGCTTACGGCAGCAATGCCAGATAAATGACGGACGGGGCGTCGTAGCTCCCCCTCCACGGGGGAAAGCGCACACCCCACATAACCCGGCTTATACTCCGACCATGCTTTTTTATTTTTACTTCCAGATTACACTCCTTATAAAACCTAATCAACCATGAACGACTGGTTTACAACCCCTGCCGACGACGGCAACGGACACACCATCATCGTCACCGGCAGGCTCGATGTCGACAAATTCCGTTCGCGCGAACGCAACAATATCCGCATCGAGGTCACTATGCCATATCAACCCGCCGGCCCCCTCGGCTTCCCCGACGAAGCAACAGCCGAACTCCTCGACCAGGCCACCGAGGCCATGCTGGCAGAACTCAAAGGCAAGACTACCGCCATTATGACAGGCATCTATACCGGTGCCTCCCAACGCAACTGGATATTCTACACATTCTCTACCGAGGTCTTCGGCAGCTATCTCAACCGCGCCCTCGCCTCGTTGCCCACACTACCACTCAAAATATACGCCGAAAACGACCCCGACTGGGCCGAATACGACGAAATGCTCGACGAATGTGCCCCCCAGGCACCTATCGACGAGTGATGTCTTGTCGCAACATTACCTACATTGTAATTGTTATTTTTTTAGTCGGTTTTTCACATTATAAAGTGAATTTTTTTTAATTTTGCCGACTGAAACGGAAAACCTAACATAATGAGCACGCCAAAAAACCTCGTAATAGTCGAATCACCTGCCAAAGCCAAGACAATCGAAAAATTCCTCGGCCCCGATTATCGCGTCATGTCGAGCTACGGCCACATACGCGATTTGAAAAAGAAAAATTTCAGCATCGATATCGACAACGGTTTCAACCCGATTTACGAAATACCCGAAGACAAGACCCAGCTTGTCGCCGAGCTCAAACGCGCCGCCGCCAAGGCCGACATGGTATGGCTGGCTTCCGATGAAGACCGCGAGGGAGAGGCTATTGCATGGCACCTCTACGAGGTCTTGGGACTCAAGCCCGACAATACGCGCCGTATAGTTTTCCACGAAATCACCAAGAACGCCATCCTCCACGCCATCGAGCATCCCCGCAGCATCGACCTCGCCCGTGTCGACGCGCAGCAGGCACGCCGCGTGCTCGACCGCATCGTGGGCTTCGAGTTGTCGCCCGTGCTTTGGAAACGACTCAAGCCGACCCTCTCGGCAGGCCGTGTGCAGTCGGTGGCAGTACGCCTCATCGTAGAGCGTGAAAACGAAATCCGCGCCTTCAAGAGCGAACCATACTACCGTGTGACGGCCAACTTCATTCCCGAAGGCGACGAGAGCCATGCAGTAAGCGCCGAGCTGCCCCAGCGCCTCAAAACCGAGGCCGAGGCAATAGATTTCCTCAAGGCTTGCTCTACGGCACAATTTACCGTCGGCAACATCGAGGTTCACCCACTGCACAAGTCTCCGGCACCGCCCTTCACCACCTCGACGCTCCAGCAGGAAGCGTCGCGCAAACTCGGTTTCCCCGTTTCGCTCACCATGTCGGTTGCCCAGAAGCTCTACGAGAACGGTCACATCACATACATGCGTACCGACTCGGTCAACCTCTCGGCCGAGGCCATCAGCGCCATGAGCAAGCTCATAAGCGACAAACTCGGCGACCGCTACGTGCACGTGCGCAACTACCACACATCATCGAAGGGTGCCCAGGAGGCCCACGAGGCCATACGCCCCACTTATGCCGCCACCGAGACCCTCGACGACGCAACACCGCAAGAACAAAAACTCTACACCCTCATACGCCGCCGCGCCATAGCCTCGCAAATGGCCGACGCCGAAATAAAGAGAACCATAGTCGACATAACCGCCCCGACCCTCGACCACGCTTTCACGGCAACCGACGAGACCGTCGTCTTCGACGGCTTCCTGCGTGTCTATGCCGAGAGCAGCGACGACGACGAGGCACAAGCCCTTACCAACCCCAATGACGGTCTAAAAACCGGAATGGCTATGCACTATATCGATGTCGAGGCAACCGAGAAGTTCACCCAGCAGCCGCCGCGCTACACCGAGGCATCGCTGGTCAAGAAGATGGAAGAGCTCGGCATCGGCCGACCCTCTACCTACGCGCCGACAATTTCGACCATACAGCAGCGCCAGTATGTAGAGCGCGGTGAAAACGAAGGCCAGCCCAGGCCATACAATACCCTCACGCTCAAAGACAGCAAAATCACCTCGGAAGAGCGCACGATGCTCACCGGCTCGAACAAGGGGCGCCTCGTGCCTACCGACACCGGCATGATTGTCAACGAGTTCCTCACCGAATACTTCCCCGATGTGCTCGACTATAACTTTACGGCAAACATCGAGGAGAAATTCGACGAAATCGCCCAGGGCAAACTGCCGTGGAGCAAGGAAATCGCCACGTTCTACACCTTCTTCCACCCGGCAGTCGACAACGCCATGACAATCAAGCAGGGCCTCAAATTCGGCGAACGCATACTCGGCACCGACCCTGCAAGCGGCAAGCCCGTCAGCGTCAAAATAGGCCGTTTCGGCCCCGTGGTGCAAATCGGCAGCCCCGACAGCGAGGAGAAGCCACAGTTCGCGTCGCTGCTAAAGGGCCAGTCGATGAACGACATCACCCTCGAAGATGCCCTCAAACTATTCGAGTTCCCGCGCACCCTCGGCTCATTCGAAGATGCCGACGTGCAGGTGGCAATCGGCCGCTTCGGCCCCTACGTGCGACACAAGGGCAAATTCGTGTCAATCCCCAAGGAACTCGCCCCTGCCGAGCTGACACTCGAACAGGCCATAGAACTCATCGAGGCCAAGCGTGAAGCCGACGAAAAGAAGACTATCCGCACCTACGACGAAGACCCCGACCTGGTGCTGCTCAACGGACGCTTCGGGCCTTACATAGTGTACAAGAAAAAGAACTACAAGCTACCCCGGGGACTCAAAAACCCCGAAACGCTGTCGTATGAAGACGCGATGAAAATCGTCAACGATGCCGATGCAGCCCCGGCAAAGGCAAAACGCACAACCGCTAAAAAGAAAAAATAATGGCAAAGAAACCCCTTGCTGCCAAACCCGGCACGCAGCCCGGCGTCTTCCGCCCCGACAATATTGAGACCTACACTGCCTACGAGAGCCTGCCCGCCAAGCTGCTCGACTTCCTAATCGCCGTCATGCCCGAGCGCAAACGCACCACGGTAAAAGACTACCTCAAGCACCGCCAGGTGATGGTGGGCGACAATGTGGTCACACAGTTCGACACCGAGCTCACCCCCGGCGACGAAGTCAAGGTCAACACCACACGCGAGTTCCAGACATTCACGCATCCGCGCCTCAAAATCGTCTACGAAGACGACGACATCATCGTCATCAACAAGGGCTACGGCCTGCTGTCGATGGGTACCGACAAAATCAAGGACGGCACAGCATATTCAATCTTGCGCGAATACCTCAAGCGCAAGGACCCTCGCAACAAGCTATTTATCATACACCGCCTAGACCGCGACACAACGGGCCTGATGATGTTTGCCAAGACCATGCGTGCCAAAGAGACCATGCAGCACAACTGGAACAACATGGTGCTCGAACGCCGCTATGTCGCCATAGTCGAAGGCTTGCTCGAGCCCGAGGAAGGCGAAATACGCAGCTACCTGGCCGAAAACAGCGCACACGAGGTCTATTCGACCAACAATCCCGCCGAAGGCCAACTTGCAGTTACTTACTACAAAACGCTCAAGAAGCGCGCCCCCTACTCTATGGTCGAGCTAAGCCTCGCCACCGGGCGCAAGAACCAAATCCGCGTGCACATGAAAGACTCGGGCCACCCCATTGTCGGCGACCGCCGCTACGGCGCAAAGCCCTCGCCCATACACCGCCTGTGCCTCCACGCCCAGACCCTGCGTTTCGTACACCCCGAAACCCGCAAAGACATGAATTTCAGCAGCCCCCTCCCCCCGGGCTTCTACAAACTGGTATAGCATAACAGGGGTGCGGCCAATGGCCGCACCCCTGTTATTTATAGATTTATAGCTGGCATTTATTTGTCGCGGGTCACGGTATGGATTAGCTTCCCATCCTTATCCAGCATATTGAACCTGAGCGACTTCTTATCCGCGCTCAACACCGAAAAGCCGGAGGCATCGCTACGAAACCGTGTACCCTCTACATCTCCGGGCTGCCTTGTCTTCGAGCCGGAAGTATTGACAATATAGTCGATATCGTACTCCGACCTGTGAATATGCTGATAATTGTGAATATGCCCGCAGATATACATATCTACTTTGTGCCGTGTCAAGATTTTATTGACGCGCCTTTGCATATCAGTCCTTTCAGCATCAGATTTATCAGTCGAGGCATATATAGGGTGATGGCCAACAACCACAATCCAATCCTCGTCGGCTCCGGCAAGGGTTGACTCAAGCCATTTCAACTGTTCCTCTACATCCTGCAGGGCTGCATCAGGGTACTCATCAGATTTTTTACGGTATTTGTCGATAAGGGGAGTCGTGTCAAGAAATACGACCCTCACTGTCGTTCCCTTGTCTTCGAAAACCTTGGTGTAGTACTTAGCCGGCATCTCCCAGCGTCGCGACACCGATGAATAATCCACAACTGCGCCGGTGTTTCCTCTATATTCATGGTTGCCGCATACAGCATACCAGGGAACCATCAGCTCGGGATGCGAATAAATAAGTTCGAAGTTTGTCATCCACAAAGGGTCGTTTACGCTCTGTACCCCCTCGTAGTGATGAGTGTCGCCAAGGGCAAGCACTGCATCCGGACCGATTTGTTCGGCCACATCGCCCATGCCGACGGCTACGGTTTTTTGGTCGTAATAACCATTTCTGCCGGTATCGGATACAACGATTAGGTTTATATCCCCTTTTGAGATAACAGCCTGCGCCGAGGCGGCCATCATCGCGGCAAGGGCGACCGCTGTAATAAACAGTTTACGTATCATAGTTATTTGTATTTGTTAGAATGTTACCTTGATGCCGCCATTGAACTTTACGCCGTAGTATTCCTGTTGCATTGTCAGATTTTTGCTGCCCTGATAATAGCGTAATGGCTGGTTGAGCAGATTTGTGCAATCTGCATAGACTGTGAATTTTGTCTTATGGCCGAATGTGTAGCTGACATTGAAATCCATATACTTCACATCATCATAGTAGCGGTCGTAGAATTTGCTTGCGCCCATCTCGTCGATAAACGCCGAGGCATAATTGAAAGAAAGACGCGCCGTCAAACCATATTTTTCGAAATATAGAGAGAGGTTTGCAGTATGCTCGGGCGACCCCGGAAGACTCAGCCCCTTTTCATCCTCACGACCGGCGAAGTTGAAATCGGTCACACGTGAATGGGTGTATGTATAGGTGCCATACAGGCCTACGCACTTGAGTGCCGGTGTAATAAAGCTGAAATCACGCTGATAGGCAAATTCAGCTCCGAATATATTTGCATTGCCACCGTTTTTGGGCTGCGTGAATTTGGTCCACACATGACCCTGGTATTCATGATTAAACGAAACCTCGTCTACTATAAATCCCTCTATGCGCTTATAGAATAATCCGGCCGATACCAGGCCAACCGATTTCCAATAGTATTCCGAGTTTATGTCGATATTGTGAGAAGTGGTTGCCTTGAGACCGGGATTGCCTATCTCAATCTCATTGTCGCCACGCTTTATATTCATGCCTGGCACGAGGGCCGAATACTTAGGACGCGATATCGACTGATTATAACCGGCACGGAGCACGAAGTCCTTGCTAATATTCCATTTAAGTATAATCGAAGGGAGAAAGTTGATATAGTCTGAAGATTCTGGAGCGGTCTTTGTCACTGTCGATGTCTCATCGTCGTATAGACGACCGGTGTAGCGCAGAGCGGTATTCTCTATACGAAGGCCGCCCATAAAATCAAGGTCGTCGGCTATATGCGAATCAAACCTCACATACCCGGCAGTAACGTTCTCGCGTGCGCTGTAATTGCCGGCAAGTTCTTCTGCCACTTGCGATTTCTCAAAGAGCGCGGCATCGTCGAGGTCGAGTGAACCAAGGAATTGTTTACTTACAAATGTACCGACCTTATAGCGGTCTGACGGCATAAACCTGTCTGTATTCTGGTCAACCGTATGACTTAGCGCGTCGACATTGAATCCCTTTTTGTCAAGAGGGGTGTATTCATAGAAGTCAATCTCTTTATCTTTAGTCTTGTTTACAAACTTAAAACCGAATTTAAGCTTTGACCGCTCACTCAGGCGCGACTTGAAATCGAGGGCGACCTTGAAATCCTGTTCCTTTATGTCTTCCTGCTGTTGGGTAAGGTCTTTGAGCGCGAAATCATTATTCAGAGTCATTGTCGAACCTTCCACAGGTGTTGCTATCGGTACACGTGGGTTCGATAAATCAAACGAGAACGACTGTTTTTTGAGACGGAAATCAATATAGCGTTCATTCGGTCGTTGCTCCGAGGCACGTGCATATCCTATTTTCCATTCCATACCTATCGCTCCGAGACGATTCTCGCCCCCGAGGGTGAAATCCATAGTGCGCTGCCGCTCAAGGCGCGCGTTGCGTTCGTCGGGAGAGCCGGCCTTTGTCTGTACTCTCACATCTGCCACTCCTTGGGGCGTTATATCCTTGAGTGTGGTACGATAGCGATTTTCCCAGTCATTGCGGTTGTTAAATATTCCCTTGAACCATACCTTGTTATTATCGTTGAATTTCCAATCGGCCGACAGCGAATAGCTTTGGCGTTCGCGAGTCACATAATATCTCCTCATCTGGTAATCAGAGAGATAAAGCTTGCCATCATCGTCCTTTTCCCATATAAATTCGGTGTCGTAAGACCCTGCCGGAGCATTGTTGTATGATGCCGAAAACATAACGCCCAGACGGTTGTCAAAGTAACGATTGCCTGCCGTGATACCGAAGTTCATCTGCATTTTACGGCTAATCCAGTTATACCCGGTCCCGGCCACGGCATTGAGAGTCGCCCTATGAGGCGAATTTTTCGTTACGAGGTTTATAGAACCGCCTATTGCGTCACCGTCTTGGTCAGGCATAAGTGTCTTGTTGACCTCGATAGTCTGAATCATATCCGACGGGATAAGGTCAAGCTGCACATTTCGTATATCGCCCTCGGCAGAGGGGAGCCTCGAGCCGTTGATAGTCACCGAGCTGAAATCGGCAGGAGTACCGCGCACCTGGCCGAACCTCGCCTCGCCCTGGTCATACTGTACATTTATACCGCTTATACGCTTGAGGGCGTCGCCTATGTTGGAATCCGGGAATTTGCCAACTTGGTCAGCCGATACGACGTTTGTGATGTTGAGATTGTTTTTTTGTGCATTTATGGCTCGTTGCTGACCCGAAAACACTCCGGCCACTACCAATTCGCCAAGTTCTTTCGAGGTATCGGACATGACAATGTCGTGGCTGATGTCATTTTTCCCTAATACAACGTTTTTAGACGAGGGCGCGTAACCGAGGTAGGTAATTTTCAAATGATAGTTTCCGGAAGCAAGGTTTTCGAACTTATAAAAACCTTCCGCATCCGATACTACCGAACGAGAATTGTCGTCAAGAACGACCACTGCTCCCGGTAGCGGATTCATTTCGTTGTCAAGGACTCGACCTTTAAGCATTCTACTGCCATGGATATCAGCTCCTTGAAGTGTCAAGGTTGCCGAGAGTATGGCAATGATTAGTGGAATCGTTTTTTTCACTGTAAATGTTGTTTTAGATTTCGGGAGCAAAATTATACCTATATGATTTCACCAATTTTTCAAAAATGTTGTGGTTTTATTAATCTTTGGCCGACAAAAAAACCAAGACCTATACGACAGCTACATAGAATATACAAATACGGCACTGATGTGCCTGTCAAGCACGTCAATGCCGTATTATATCAGAAAAATCAGATTACTATTCTTTCGCCCTCATTGTGATTGATGCCTTGTTGGCCGGGACTACTGTCGATTTTACGAAGGCCGCGACGCTCTCAGGCGACAGGCGTGCCACGGCAGAGTCGTAATCGCTGTCGAGGTCGATGCCGTCGTTGACATACGCCTTGAGGATTTTGAGCCAGTAGGCGCCGTCCTCGCGTGCCTCGGCGTGGTTCTTGACAAGGAACTCCCTGATACCTTTCAGGTGCTCGCCATCTATTACGCTGCTGTCGGCAAAACTGTCGGCGGCACTATCGACATACGAGCGTACCTCGTCCTCGCTGCCCGGAGTCACCATGATATATACCGGCATGAGCAACTGCGGCCCGTCGACTGGATTTATGCCGGGGTTGATGGCGGCATGTGTGCGCACCGAATATGTCAGGCCACGGCGTTCGCGCAACTCGGCAAGCAGCGCGGTACGCAGCAACTGGCCGTAGGTAGTAGCCGCGACAAGGTTGTCGAGGTCGTAGGTAGCCTTGCCGCTACGGAAACTATAGACGATGCCCTTGGCATTTTCCATCTCGCGCGTGAAATCGACATCTACATCGCCGGGGGCAAAACGATAGCCAATATCGGCAGCATCCTCGCTGCGGCCACGGCCCGGAAGGGCCGCGATATAGCGCGTAAGCATATCGGCGAGCGAGTCGGTGTCGAAGTCGCCAACGACCATAAATGTGAAATCGCCCATATCGCCGAAGCGGTCGCGATAGATGCCCACGGCCTTGCCGAGGTCGATGCAGTCAACATCCTGCGCCGTCATACGCCCGGCAAGCGGGTGGCGCGAATATATGACCGAGTGTATGGTATCGCCCATGGCCTGCACGGGGTTGAGCGTGCGGTGCGACACCTTGTCGCGCTGCGCGTCGACAAAATTCTTAAACACTGTGCTGTCGGCCTCGAAGCCTGTGGCCCTGAGGTACATCAACGCGAAAGCATCTGCCATATCCTCGGGCGAGGTCGAAGCCTCGATGCTCTCCTCGTTGTTGCCCACCGACATCGACACCTTCACTTTCTTACCGGCGAGTATGGCACGAATATCGCCCTGCGACAGGCCGCCACACGGCATCTCGGCCATCAGCTCGTTGACACACAGCAGCGTAGGCACATCGGCAGGGGCATAGTGACGCGAGAGGCCGCCACGGCTGAAGCCGCGCACATAGAGCTGGCCCGGTTTGGAGTCGCTGCGGCGTGCAAGCACCTTTATGCCGTTCGACAGCACGTAGACCTTCGTGTCGAACTGGCGCAGGCTGTCGGTCGAGACTATCGCGCCACGTGCCGGCTCTCGGGCAAGAAGTTTGTCCTGACGCTCGGTAAAGACGAAGGCATCATATTTCTTATCGCCGGCATCATAGAACGCTTTTGACAAGTCAGAGGCCACCTTGTCATTACCGGCCTCTGAAACAGGGCGGTAGTTGAGGGCGACGACGCCACGGCCATCCTTATTGACAAAGCGGCCAAGATATTTTGCGACGGAGTAGCCAGTTATGGTATCGGCAACGGCGCAATAACGGTCATGAGCCTCCTGCAGTGACTCACGGCGACCGCCATCGATAAAATGTCGCGCACACCTCTTGGCAAGCACTGTATTCGAGGCGTTGCCGAGATTTTTCATGCGCTCCTCCGAGGCAGCCTTCACCGACCCACGGGCCTTGTCGAGCTCGCTGTCGGCGAAGCCATTGTCAATAGCACGCAGCAACTCGCCATACCACATGGCCAGGGTCTCGGTAGCGCGGCCTGTCTTGACCGGGCCGCGCATCGTAAACGCCTGCTCGGCACCGGCCATCAGGTAGCGTGTCTGCCCGAGGGCAAGCGACACATACGGGCAGTCGCCCCGGTCTTCGAGAATGTCGAAACGGTCTACAAGCATTGTAGCGGCCATATCGCCGGCCACTTTGTCAACTACCTCGTCCTTGTAATCAGGCAGTCGGAAATAAAGCTGGAGCATCTCGGCCCCCTGCTCGGCATCGCTCTCGACCACGGGCGTAAACCTGTCGGCCACGGGCACCCTGATGGGCGATATGGCCAGCGACAGCTTATTCCTACGCGCCGGCACACGGCCGAAGAGTTTTTTGAGTCGTTTCTCTACGGCGGCGACATCTACGTCGCCCACTATAATCACGGCCTGGTTTGCCGGTATATACCATTTGTCATAAAAGCGGCGGAGTGTCGAGGGCTCGAAGTTTTCGACTACCGACATCAGCCCGATTGGCAACCTCTCGCCGTATGCCGTGCCGCCGTAGAGCCTCGGCGAAGCCTTCTCGAGCATACGGTTAGAGGCCGAGCGGCGCTGGCGCCACTCGTTGACTATCACGCCGCGCTCGGCATTGATTTCGGCCGTGTCGAGCAAGAGTGCGCACGACCAGTCGCGCAATATGAGCATACACGAGTCAACCGTAGAGGCACGGCCGACAGGCACCTTAGAGATATTATAGACCGTCTCGTCGGTCGATGTATAGGCATTGAGATGGGCGCCGAACTTCACGCCGATACTTTCGAGATATGTTATGAGCGAATTGCCCGGGAAGTGCTCGGTCCCGTTGAAACACATGTGTTCGAGGAAGTGTGCCAGACCGCGCTGGTCTTCATCCTCGAGTACCGACCCTGCACGCTGGGCCAGGAAGAAGTCGGCACTCCCGGCGGGGTTTTCATTGTGCTGTATATAGTATGTCAGCCCGTTTCCGAGAGTGCCGACACGCACGTCGGAAGAGATATCCGACGCCGACGCGCCAAGCGCGATTGCCCCGGCGGCTGCTATATTTAAAAGTCTTCTTATCATTAGAACGAGAATATTAGAGATGATTCGAATGTCATGCCGCTTGCACTGCCACGCTTATGGTACGCGGCCCCCAGGCGCAGGCCTGCCGTGCGTCCGCCACGGAGCAGGTAGTCGAGCCCGGGGCGCAGCGACAGGTCGATATGGCGCCCCGAGGCATAGAGAAAGTCGCTACCGGCGAAACGTGAAAGGAAATCGTCGCCGCCGAGCCCGTAGGACTTGCTCGACAAGACCTCGCGTAGCGACGCATCGGCAGCGACATGCACAGCCACGTGCTTTGCCATGACCACGTATTCACCGCCGAGGCGAGCCGATAAAGATTTCAAATCTATGCCGCGCAGGTCGCGGTATCGTTCGACAGTCGTCGCATAGCCGAGTGACGCAACCAAGTCTATGCGGCGGCGGCCGGCGATGCTTCGCCACAGGGCCGAGGCCCCGGCATACATATTTTTACGGCTATACCCCTTGACCGACGCTATCTGCGGATAAACCTGGCCCGAGGGGTCGCCGAATATATTTTCGTACCCGTCGCGCCGCAGATGCGAGAACACACCCTTCAGCACCCACGCATCGGTCTGCCACCCGGCCTCCAAGCCAACAGCATTGTCATCGGCCTTGGCAAGAGGTAGGTTGTTGAGGTCGGTGAGCTGCTTCCTAAATGAAAAATGACGGTAGGCCACGTTGGCAAACACCCCGCCGACGCGAGGGGTAAGACCGAGCGACACATCGACACCCGTGCCGTTATAGGCCGAAGTCTTGCCCTGCCCAGCAAAGCGGTTATAATGCGTGCCAAGCCCGGTGGTATGATAAATCTTGTCCTCGCCCAACTCGCTCATAAAGATTATCGAGTTGGTCTGCTTATACTTCGATGCCCCGACAGCAATGCCGATGTCGTATCGGCTCAGCCGGTATCCGCCCGAAACCTTTGCTACGAGGGTACCTGTGGTGTTTTTCGGTCGCGGGTCACGTCGGCGGTAATCCTGCACGGCCTGATACGACAGCTCGGCACCGTAGAGCCAGTGCGAGTCGATAGCCGAGGAGTAGGAGCCGCCGAAGGCATAACGCTCGTGCGAGAGGTCACCGCCGTGCTCGTCGGCCGTCAGATAAGGATAAAGCAGGGCCGCGTCGCTTGTCTCGCTGCCCTGCATATCGAAAATCTTGCCGTTGTCATACGAGGCAAAGCCTGTCACCGTGGCCTTGCCCAGGTGCATATAGGTACCGGCATCGAAGCTCGCCACGCCGGTGCCTTTGCCAAGCTCGGCGACAGGGGCCTTGTCGAAATCGGTGCGGACAAAAGAAACGCTTAGGGCAGACTTAGAGCACGGCTGTCTGAGGCCATAGAGGGCCGGTATGTCGGAAAGTGCCGCGTTTTGCGCGGCATGAAGGGTATCATATTGCAGCACATAGTCTTGTGCTGCAATATGAAATGGTAGGATTAGAAATATGATTGCGGCATATTTCATAATTCCGACGGAGTGGCGTCGCTGATAAAGTCGGCTGTCGAATTGTTTGTATCGGCAAGTATGTCGCGGCCGTTTTCAGTTGCGACCACCTTGCGTTTCACAGCCTTGCCATAGCGTGTTGTCGGGCCGGCAATACCGCAAGTTGCCCAACCGCAGTCAAGCGACGATGCGCTGACCTGCCACTGGTATGCAGCTTCCTCGGAAAGGGTGACAAAATCGCTAATCCATGCGTTGTCGATAGTGTATCCCGATTTCTTCATGGGGAAAGAGCCGGCATTGGTAACCATGGTGTAGGTGCAGTCATATTTCTTCTGGGCAAGATATGTGTCTTTGTCCATGGGTATGCGTGCCACGCCATAGCCTTTATAGCCACGGTTGTGGAGCTGCCAGATTGTGTTGGTATAACAATACCACTTGTCGAGGTTGGGAACGGCGGGGTTGTCGACATCGGCAAATTTGGGGTTACTCGACTCGTCGTACCACTCGAAGTCAGACTTCGACAAATCCATCGAATTAGGGTTGAGTTCGCGATGATTGATTGCAATATCGCTGATTAGGAGTTCTGCACCGGGCTCTACGGCATAGTCCTTGCCGCTGCCGGGGATAGTGTAGAGAGCGTCGACAGCGACGGCATCGGCCATCACGTCGGGGGTATATTCAAACTTCTGAGTGGTCAGGAAGAGAGTCTCGAAGATTGTAAGGCCGTCGGCATAAAGCGTATGGTCGGTGTTGTTATATAGTTTGATATACTGGTCGCCGGTATATGCCTTGCCCGACGACTGCAGGGTGCCTGTATAGAAGATTTCGCTGATAATCAAATCGTCGGACGAGGTAAGCACATACGCCTCGAGATTGACCGTGCAGTCGGTAGTCACATCGACACTCTGACGCGAGGCCCTGACGACAGCCTTGGCGCCGTTGTCGAGGACGGCATCGGCCGTGAACGACACGTCGTAGAGGCCGGGCAGCAGCGTGGCATCAACTACCGTACCGTCGTAGTTAGAGCTGCGGCCGTCGGAAAGGTTGGTAAATGTGAAGTGCGGTGCCGTGAGGGCGGCGGCCTCTATGCCTTCGGGCATAGCGACATCGGTGTGGCAACTTACGTAGTTCTGTTCGTCGCTGTCGCTGCACGAGGCAAGCAACAGGCTTGAAATCAATAATGTGTTAAAAATTCTCATATTGTAAAGTTTAATTCCATTCCAAAATAAGCGTCGCTGTTTCGACGGATTGTCAGGCCGTTCGACTTATAATCGGGCAGATAGTCGAGCAGGCGGTTTACAAAGACCGACATTTTGAGCCAGCGGCCTATTTTCTTGGTCGCCTTGAGGTTGACATACAGTGCCGGGGGCACGGTATAGGGCTTATACAAGTCGGCATTATAGTGCTGCACGAGGTAGCGCAGCATAGGGTCGGGGTACTGCCCCTCTACAAAGTCGTGCAACTGGCCGTCGAAGGCAGAGAGATACTTTGCGGGCACGCCGTTTTCGACCATGCGTCGGGTCTTGACATACCACATACATTGAAGCGAGGTGGTGACAATCAGGCCGAAACGCGGCACCTGGGTATCGAAGGTGATATTGGTTGCCAACTGTTCGTTGACACGGCCCTCGTCGGTGTCGTAGAGCCCGACATACTTATCGGCCACAGCCACGTTGCCTACCACGTCGGTAACAGGGTCGAAGAGCATCATCGAATTGGAGTATCTCGACCTGAACCACGCACCTGTCACGCTGACGGCTGTAGCCAGGGGTTTCCACCGGGCAGTGGAGAGTGTAAGTTCGACACCGCGCTTGTTGATGGTGCTGCCGTTTTCGGCACGACGGTAGCCGCGCAACACAGTCTCGTCGCTATACGGCAGCACGTCGAGAACGGGCCTCGAGCCGGGCACATGGCCGGAAACATCGTAGCGCCGGTAGGCAAATGCCGAATAGACAGACGAGTAACGGAAACCCGAGGTCATGCGCTCGTCGAAGTAAGTCAGCGTCAGCGAACCAGCACCAAAGTCCATGCCGAGGCGTACTTCCCATTTACTGTTACGCGCAGGACGCAGGTCGTAGTTCGCGGCATCGCATATATACGTCCTTACGTTTGCGCGACTCGCCTCGGCCGGTTTCATGGTGTCGTAATAATTGAGCTGCACCATATCGAGGTAGGCAGCCTGTGGGAAAAGGTAGTCGGCTGTCGGCATACGGGTGCTGAGGCCGTAGCCTCCCGAAAGTGAAAAGACCAGGCTACCGACTTTCGGGAAACGCCATAGGGCGTTGACACGTGGGTCGAGGTATGGCCGGTTGGCAAGATGATATCTGCCGTCGAGCCCCACCAGGGCCGACAGATGCAGACCGGCATGCAGTTCGAAGGCGTTGGGCCCGATATTTTTAGTAAAAATATTCTCGGCAAATGCCCCGACAGTGTTTATGGCCGGAATATCGCTGAAGCGTCGCGGCCTCGCCGTCCACGATGCCGACAGGGGCTTTGCCATATCATACACCTGGCCACGGCCATAATTCTTGGCCATAGTCCAGTCGGCACCGGCCTTGTAGCGGCCGAAGAAGCCCGAACTGCCGTCGACACGCAGCTTGGCATAGAGGTCTAAGGGCTTGCCGTCGCACAGATAGTCGGCTATATATTCGTTTAGGATGAAGGCTGCATCGTGAACCCCGGCATCCATATTGACCGGCGTGATTGACGCACGGGTAGGAGCCACTTGTACACGGCGGCGCAGGGTCTCGCCGGCGTAACGTGCCGACAGTTGTAAATCGACTCTTGAAACTGCCGCCCGGCGGGTATTGAAAGACAAGGACGTAGACAAGGCCAACTCATTGCGCTCGGAGTGATATTCGTCAACCTTTTTAAGCGACAAATCGGGGTCGGTGCTACTCTTGTCGGCGGTGCCGGTATAATCGGCGGCCACTGTAAACCTCAATGCGTCGGTATCGAGCGAGTAGCGTGCCGAGGCCGTGAGGCGCGTGAAATTTTCGCGCCTGTCGCGAGGGTCGGCCTTGCTGTCGAGCCATCCGAGGTCGAGGTTTACGGTACCTTGGCCTACGTTAAATCCTTTGCCGCCATAAAACAGCTTGCTGAAACCGTCGGCCTTGAAGCGTGCCGTAAAGGGCGACGCACTGTGCTTGCGGCGGATAGAGACCATACCCGACGACAGGTTGCCATACTCTGCCGAGGGTATGCCGCGAACAATCTCGACGCTCTCGATATTGTCGGTGGCTATGGCGCGCATGTCTACGCCACGATTGAGGGCGAGACGGTTGTCGGCCGTTGTACCGACAGACTGCATAGAAGCATCTGACGACAGCGGCATACCATCGATACGAAACTGTGTGCCGAGCGCCGAGGCAGCATAATCGCCAGCGTCGACACGCTGGCCGAGGGCCCCGATAGTACCGGTTTCGCGCAGGTTGATAGTCTGCGCCTGAGTCATGGCCGGGTCCTGGCTTATGTTACCGGGCAGAAGCTCGAGCAGGTCGGCAAAACTCGAGGGCTGCAGGTGGCTCATGGCGTCACGGCCGATACGGGTGGCGGTCACTGCGCCGTGTGCCTCGCGCGCCGTAACCACGACCTCGCCGAGCGACTGGCGCGTGGGCGACATGACAATTGTCAGCACCGTATCGGCAGAAACAGTAATCGGGCATATATAGTCTTGGAAACCTACATACGAAGCTTTGAGGGTGTATGCGCCGGGGGCGAGGCCTATCGAACACCGCCCATCAGCATCGGTCATCAGCACGTGCGCACCGGGCCTGACAGCAACCGCACAGGCGGGTAGAGACTCACCATTGCCGTCGGAAATAATGAAACCGACAACGGCACCTCGCGCACAGGCCCACAACACTATTAGAAACGCCAGTATTATTATTCTCTTTTCCATTGCTTTTCGACGTGCAAAATTACCACCGGTCAAAAAGTCTGGCAATACTTAAAAATACTCAAAAGAGCCCACCCCGACCCGAAGGGCGATACTGAAATTTAAGTATAGCATATAGTGCGGCATCATTCGCCGACAAAAATCAACCGTTTGTCGATGTTTAATCATCTTTAACAAATGTCGATTTTGCATTTTCACATTATTTTGTTAATTTTGACGCGAAATGTTAAAAACAAGGGCCATTCTAAATATGTGTCCCAACTTTAACGAGTTTTAATTGTTAACAAAATATAGGTTAATATTTAACCTTTTACCTCTCCGTAGATAATGAAGAAACAGACTATCTGGATACTCGCTATAGTAATGGCAATAGCCTTTCTCGGGCTGCTGTGCATACAAATATTCTATATGAAAAATATCGTGCAGATACGATATGAGCAGTTTGCCCAGGGTGTGCGCCAAAGCCTTGTGGCGGTGTCGCAGCGTCTCGAACAAGACGAGGCACGCCACTACCTCGAGGACGATGTACGCCAGGTAGAGATGTCGGCACTGATGAGCCAGTATATCGGCGACAACCCTAACCGTCTCGGCGGTATAAAGTACTCGTTTACAACGCGAACAGGTCTCGAAGCCGACCTTACAATCAAAGGCGACATAAGCGAAATCAACAACATACAGACCAGCGGCGGCATGGGTGCCCACTACCGCAGCATGCAGGACGCCTACCGCAACCGCTACCTCTACCAACGCGACATGCTCGACGACGTGATATTGAACATCATATCGAAGTCGTCGAACCGGCCCATTACCGACCGCGCCGACTCTACACGCGTGCGCCGCTACCTGCGCACCGAGCTCGACACCCTGGGACTGAAAGTGCCATTTGAGTTCGCAGTGGCCAACCATGCCGGCACAATCATGTATAAGTCGCCGAATTACCAGGCTAATACGGCCGACCACGACAACATGTTCATACAGGCATTGTTTCCCAACGACGTCAACGGCACCAACAACTACCTCAAGGTCTACTTCCCGACCAAGAACGACTATATCTTCTCGTCAATCTCGTTTATGGTACCGGCCTTTGCCTTTACCTTCATCTTGCTGATAATATTTGTCTACACCATCGTTGTCGCTTTCAGACAAAAGAAACTGACCGAGATGAAAAACGACTTTATCAACAACATGACTCACGAGTTCAAGACGCCCATCTCGTCAATCTCGCTTGCCGCACAGATGCTCAACGACCAGAGCGTGCGCAAATCGCCGGCCATGCTACAGCAAATCTCGACAGTCATAACCGACGAGACCAAGCGACTGCGCTTCCAGGTCGAGAAGGTGCTGCAGATGTCGATGTTCGACCGCCAGAAAGCCACCCTGCGCCTCGAAGACGTAGACGCCAACGCGGCAATATTCAATATCGTCAACACCTTCAAACTCAAGGTCGAAAAATACGGAGGCACCATTACGGCCAACCTCGACGCCATGGACGCGATTGTAAATGTAGACGAGATGCACTTTACCAACGTAATCTTCAACCTGCTCGACAATGCCGTGAAATACCGCAGCGAGGAACGACCATTGAGCCTCACCGTGACCTCGCGTGACCTCGACGACGACAATCTCGAAATCACCATCGCCGACAACGGCATAGGCATCAAGCGCGACGACCTGAAGAAAATCTTCGAGAAATTTTACCGCGTATCTACCGGCAACCGGCACGACGTGAAGGGCTTCGGCCTCGGCCTGGCCTACGTCAAGAAGATGATTGACGAACTCGGTGGCACCATCACGGTAGAAAGTGAATATAATATCGGAACAAAATTTATAATCATATTACCACTCTCTAAAAACTGACCACTATGGAAGACCGCATGAAAATTCTTCTATGTGAAGACGACGAAAACTTAGGCATGCTGCTACGCGAATACCTGCAGGCCAAGGGTTACAACGCCGACCTGTTCGTCGACGGCGAAAGCGGCTACAAAGCTTTCCTCAAAGGCAAATACGACATCTGCGTACTCGATGTGATGATGCCCAAAAAAGACGGCTTCACACTGGCACAGGAGATACGCACCGTCAACTCCGAGGTCCCCATCATTTTCCTGACCGCCAAGTCGCTCAAGGAGGACATACTCGAGGGCTTCAAAATCGGTGCCGACGACTACATAACCAAACCCTTCTCGATGGAAGAGCTGGTATTCCGCATCGAGGCAATCCTACGCCGCGTAAAGGGCAAGAAAGGCAAGGAAATCACGATGTACAAAATCGGCAATTTCACCTTCGACACCCAGAAACAGGTGCTGATGATTGGAGACAAAATCACCAAGCTCACCACCAAGGAGTCGGAGCTGCTGAGCCTTCTCTGCGCCCATGTCAACGAAATACTCGAGCGCAACTATGCCCTCAAGACTATCTGGATTGACGACAATTACTTCAATGCCCGTTCGATGGACGTCTACATCACCAAGCTGCGCAAGCACCTCAAAGACGACCCGACCATCGAAATCATCAACATCCACGGCAAAGGCTACAAGCTCATCGCCCCCGATGCCGAGGCCGCCAAATAAACATCCACCCATAACAAAGAATCAGTAGCGACGCCCCCGCGCCGCTACTGATTTTTATAGAGGTAAAAGAATGGTGCCGGGATATAAGGAAACATAATGCCTAAAAGGACAAAATGAGGGCGTTAAGACCTTTTCAATATATCAATGTGCGCTTTGACGACGGTTTAGATTTGAGCAACGGAGTCGACGACCGCTAAAGATAGTTGAGAGTTGCCGGTGGCGAGGTATTGTAAATTGGATAGTAGACTCTGTGGCCTAATCGATGAGCTGTGTGTGGAACAAAATCAAAGGGGTCGCAGAAACAGATTGTCGAAATCTCGTGACTATCGATGAATATTGAATTGTAAGTATTGGTTTTTTGACGAAAATGGACGATTATGAAATTGTCGGCCTCTTCATTTAGGATTATCGACTCAACGGTAGAAAAGACCGGCTTGATGATAGAGTTGTGCTGTGAATAGTGATTTATCTTATATCTACGATATTTTGCATTGGTTGGGAGTTGAGGATTGTATGCCTGGGTGTCGAGGAGCAGGGCGTAGTTGAAGTTTAAGGTGCCGACATCATCGGGTTCACGGCCTGTGGCGGTGATAAGCCGTGTGTCCTTGGGTCGGGACAAACAGCCGGAAAAAGCTGCAGCGTCTCGTCTGTTTTTGGCCATGACAAGGAATACGCCATCGGGCTCGACGCGGCGATGTAGATAATTATAGTAAGCACACAAAAGTTTGCGCGAATCGTAGCCCGGAGGGTCGACAACGAAAACGCGGTGACAGTCGCCCTGCCGACGAGCGCACTCGATAGCAACGATTATATCACGCTCCCTACGGGTGAGGCGGCGCCCGATAAAACGCTCGAAATAAATAATATACTTTGACATGGCGGAAATACTGATTAAAACAAAAGTTACAAGACAAGGAAAAACTTGCTAACGCACGGAGCGCAGACTCAAATCCGAGATGTTGCAAAGTTACCATTAAGTAAAGGGCAATTGTCGTGCATTTTTCAAATGGGTTGAAAAAGTTTTCTATAATCTCAGATTTAAGTTTCGCAAGTATATGACTTGGTCACTGTTAATAGTTTATCGTTTAGTGGTTAGCCTTAAATAGATAATTTTAAGTTCATATTAATTCTGATGCAAAACTGCAAAAAGTGATAGGATAACTGTATTTTGTATTCAGACTTCGTCGGCCTGTATTTGTAATTTTGCAAATAAAAAGCATGATTATGAAGAAGTTTATCCTGGCGCTGGCACTCGGCGTGTCAGCATTTTTCGGAGCAAGGGCCACTGATACCAATCCGTATATCGGGACCGCCGACGTGCCTTATGTGCAGCTAAACAACGGCATGCTCATGCCGCAATTCGGCTTGGGCACATTCTTGCAGCCTAACGATTCGGTATGCTATAACTCTGTTAGCACCGCGCTAAAGGCCGGTTACCGCCACATCGACACCGCCCATGCCTACGGCGACGAACGCGGCGTGGGTCTCGCCGTGAAAGAGAGCGGCATACCCCGGAGCGAGATATGGATTACGAGCAAGTTGTGGCCGTCGGAATACGGCGAGGGCATAACACTGGCGGCAATCGACAAGATGCTCGAACGACTCAACACCGACTATATCGACCTGCTCTACGTACACCAGCCCGTAGGCGATTTCGTAGGGGCCTGGAAAGATATGGAGAAGGCCGTGGCTATGGGCAAGGTACGCGCCTTGGGCATCAGCAACTTCGATGCCAACGACGAGGTGTTCCAAACCATTATGCGCGAATCGACCGTAAAACCGGCCGTGCTGCAAATCGAGTGCCACCCCTATGCACAGCGTATCGACATGAGAGAGAAGGTAAAGCCTTACGGCATACATGTTACATCGTGGTTTCCGCTGGGGGGCGCCATGAGTCAGGGAGCCTTGCTTCGCGACCCCGAAATCGTGAAAATCGCCGAGGCCCACGGCAAGACCCCGGCGCAGGTCATACTCCGCTGGCATATACAGGAAGGGCTGTCGGCAATTCCAGGCGCCTCCAATCCTGACTATATCAACGAAAACATAGGGATATTCGACTTCGAACTCAGCCCGGACGAGATGGAGGTGATGCGCTCGCTCAACAAAGAGAAGCGTTTCTTCAACGCGACACTCCCACAGGTTGAGGAAATGGTGAAGAATTATCCCCTGGCAGACTGACAAACCGTAAAATTGTGCTTAAAAACCGCAATTTGTCATGCACCACACCAACGGCCACATTGTTTTTACAGGAGAAAAACAAAATAGGATAACATGACATATAACTTTATGGAAACAGTCATAACACATGACATTTTTATGTCGGTTTGGCCGCCTCATTTTTAACATTTGCCCAAAAGTCATGAAGGAGGTTGACGTAGCCATATCGGAAAATACTCATGCGCTGTACATTCCTGCTTTTCATCATCGGAATAGGCAATGACTCGATTTTGAGAAGGCCGTCTATGAATACGGCGGCGAATGCAATCATCAGCAGGACGAGCATGTTCTCAAAACGCCTTTCTCCGAGATGTGTGTCCTCCATGTTGAACCCGGCAGACTTCATTGCGCGGAAGGCGGTCTCCAAGGTCCATCGTTTACGATATAGAGCCTCTGTGTAGTCACATTCCAATGGAGATGCGAGGATGATGAGTGATTCCTCTCCGTTGCGGCCTGTCCGGCGGGTGGCATAAATCCGCACCCTTGTGTTCTTGCGCGTCAGCCACACATCCCTCAGCACGACTGACTCACCGGGTCTCAGCGACGAGAGC